>Ga0268276_1000818_pt1 | contig 33818 bp, 29 predicted proteins | sample saktaG_4_FD_190145 | JGI IMG/M metagenome (GOLD analysis project Ga0268276, IMG submission 190145) | Saline water microbial communities from Sakinaw Lake, British Columbia, Canada - sak_2010_1_5_45m | ecosystem: Environmental > Aquatic > Non-marine Saline and Alkaline > Saline ...
TTTCATCGATTCCCGGTGCCGCCGTCACTTATGTGAAAATAAACGGGGCGACCCATCCTTTTTCTACAATTTCCGGGGTTAAAGATTCGATCTTAGATATTATTTTGAATATAAAACTTTTAAGATTTAAGATTGTAGGCGATGGTCCTTTTGAGACGGATCTTTCATTAAAGGGAAGACATAAAGTCAAGGGGGAAGATTTTAAAGGAGGAGATATAAATGTTGTAAACAAAGATAGCTATATCACTGAAATTACTGATGACAAGACAAAATTAGAAATTACATTAGTGATAGAGAAAGGATTGGGTTATTCTCCTTCGGAAGACAAAGAAAAAAAAGAATTTGGTGTTTTAGCTATTGATTCCTTTTTTTCTCCGGTAAGAAAAATTAATTATTTGGTGCAAAGCGTTCGGGTTGGACGCAAAACAAATTTAGACCGATTAATTTTTGAGATATGGACGGATGGGACTATCTCACCAGTGGATGCTTTTAAACAAGGGGCTAAAACTTTGTCCCAGTATTTCGGCTATATTTTATCAGGGAAAGATGTTAAAAAAGCCACGGAAACAGCAGAAGATCTTGAAAGAGAATTAGCCAAGCAAGTTGATAAAAAAGTTTATCAAACAATTATTGATGAGCTTGATTTACCAACCAGAGTGATTAATGCCCTGTTACAGGAGAAAATTGAGACGGTGGCAGACCTGCTTAAACGAACTAAAGCCAACATAATCAATTTTAAAGGGGTGGGTAAGAAATCAATTGATTTAATCCAAAAAGAATTGGAAAAACTTAATATTCCATTTGAATAACCATGAAACACAAAGTTAAAAAAATCAAATTTAAAAAAGGAAAAGATTCGGCTGAAGCGACAATGAGAAAGTTGGCCACAAATTTCATTAATAATGGAAAAATTACGACAACGCTGTCTAAAGCAAAAAAATTAAAAAGCTTTATTGACAGATTGGTATTTAAAGCCAAAGAAAAAAAAGAGTCAACAAAAAATATTCTCTTAAAACATCTTGGAGAAGAAAAAGTGATTAATAAGCTGTTTGACGTTGTTGCTCCTAAATTTAATGATAGAAGTAGTGGCTTTGTCAGAGTGATAAAGTTAGGGCAAAGGTTGGGGGATGGAGCGGAAATAGCCAGAATGGAATGGGTGAAACCAATTTTAGAAGTTCAAAGTGTCAACCCCGCTAAGCGGGGTGAAAAGTTCAAAGTTCAAAGTAAACAAAAACAAAAAGAAAATGGCAAACCTAACAAAGTCAACCAAACCGGTAAAAAGTAAAGAAATAAAAAGAGACTGGCATCTTTTTGATGCTAAAGATAAGGTCCTAGGGCGTTTTGCGACGGAAATAATTCGTTATTTAACCGGCAAAAATAAAGTTAACTATGTCCCTTATTTAGACATGGGGGATTTTGTGGTGGTGGTAAATGCGAAACATATTGTTTTGACTGGTAAAAAAGAGCAAACAAAGACGTATTCGCGTTATTCAGGATATCCGGGAGGATTAAAAACAATATCTTTTGCTGTTTTAAAAGAAAAAAACCCGGCAGAAATTATCAAACAGGCTGTTTCTAAGATGTTGCCTAAAAATAAATTAAGAGTCAAAAGATTGACCAGGTTATTTATTTTTGCGGAGGAGAAACACCCGTACGGAAAAAATATCAAATATCAAATATCAAAAAACTATGGCTAAAAAATTACCTGCGGTTAAATATTACGAAGCGATTGGAAGAAGAAAATCGGCAGTGGCCCGGGTTAGACTTCATATTGCTCCCAAGCAAAAAGAAATTACCGTTTCTGGTTTAAAGATGAAGAAAGGTGAGATTTATATTAATAAAACGTCAATTGCTCAATATTTTCCCGGTGGGACGGCAAAAATCAAGTATTCTCAACCGCTGAAATTGACAGACAGCTTAGACCGATTTGTTATTTCCGTTCAAGTCAAGGGTGGTGGAAAAAATGGTCAATTAGAAGCAGCTATCCACGGAATTTCCAGAGCTTTGGAATTGGTTGATAAGAATCACCGTCCTGCTCTGAAAAAGAATGGGTTACTGACTCGCGATATGAGAGTAAGAGAGAGGAGAAAACCCGGCTGCGGGGGAAAGGCGAGAAGAAAAAAGCAATCACCTAAACGTTAAACTTCTGAAATATTCAAAACAACTTTTTTGCGGGTGAAAAAGAGGCGAAAGAAAAAAGGATAAGGATTTGGAGTCATTTTTAATCACTTCGTCTTTGGTTATCCAATATAAATTGACGCCTTTTGACTTCTCAGAAAAAGATGTGTTTAAATCAGAAAAATATTCTCGCCCTGGGGTTGTTTTATATATAAAATATTAAGGATAAAGTTTAACAATTGTTTCTGATAATCCACCAATAAACCATATTTCCTTATAACCTGTGTTTTCCATAAATTTTTTTTCAGAATCTTTAAATTGTTCTAAATCCTCTGGCCTTACCCCCAACCAACCATCAAGTAGTAATAATATTTCTCGTCGAAGTTGAATAGGATATTTTAGTTTACTTTCAATAGCTCGTTTTATAGCATTGTGGTGTAATACAAAACCTATTCCGGATCTTTCAAAAAACTTTTTCTTCTTTAACTCTCTCCATGGCTCATCGTCAGAAACTCTTACTTGTAAATATAGGTTTTTTCTTATATTTTTATCGAAAATAAGAACATCGATGTGGCTGTCTGTTGGCGGTTGATTTAGTGTAACTACGAACTGACTTTTATTCTGACCGTTGAATACTGGTAAAAACCTATTCGCCACAATTATTTCTTGCTCTCGTTTACTGTTAGGCTTTTTTTGAGATTGTTTAACTGAATACTTTTCTTGAACTATGTCATCGGTAAAATTAGCAGCATACTCACGTTGATCTGAAACATCCCGAATTCCCTTCGTGGTTCCCTTTTGGTCTTTTGCTAAGATAGTTAAACTATCGGTCGTACCTGCAGTATCGAAAATACTTATTTCTTTATCTATTTTTTTAGTAAACATTCCTTAAAAGTTTGTATTATCCTAAAAAATCTTTAATAGTCACTATTGCCTTATGGTCATCTTCGTTATTAAGCGTAGGCTAAGGGTGTAAAAACGGATGAGTATTCCTTTTGAGAGTTTTTGTCAAATAATTTCTGTGTTTTTACCCTGGCTGGTTGTTTTTTCGTTCTTGTACCAAATTTTATATGGTAATCTATGTTTCTTTCCTTACAGAAGGATTCAACTATATCCGCACATTCATCGTAGTATTTTATACTCTCTTTATAACTAGATACTAACCTACTGTAATTCCATTTACCAAAGATAATTTTATCAACAAAAGCTATAGATAATAATAATTCTCCTAAATCTTGCTGAACGATGTTGGGCGTGGGATAAGGTTCAATGCTTACCCAAGTATTTAATCCACCTTTATGAAGCGTTTTCAACGATTTTATTCTATCTGTAAAAGGAGAGCTAAATTGTTCATAAATTGATTTGAATTTCTCGCTTAAAGAAACCAGAGTAATACCATATTCATTTTGAGAGCTAAATTTCTTTTTATTGAGCAATGCTTTTGGATATATTCCTTTTGTCAAACTAGTACACTTAATATTGTCCTTGTTTAATCTTTCAATTATTTTTAAAGTCAAATCAACTACTTCCGGCTGTTTATACATGAATGGGTCTGTGGAGAAGCAAAGATGTACGAAGTTAATCTGGCTCTTATATTTAGGTATTTCTTTTTCTAATAACTCTAGGGCATTCCCCACAAGTTTGGGTTTAATCCATTCTTGGTAATTTTTTACAAGTCCACACCTTTTTTTCATCATCATGGCATAACATGGATACTTACAGCCATGAGAGCAGCCCTCGACGTGATTAAGACAGAAATTAGCGTATTCAACCCTACTTTTGTATAAAAGCGTTTTTCGATATATTCTGGGCAGATGCTGTTTAATTCCTCTCATTATTTTCATTATAAACCATTACAAATTCTTCAGCATCCTGAAAATTTTTAACTCTTTTAGACTTAGGTTTAACTCTTTTTATATTACCACCCTCTTCTAATACTCTTAAAGATTCTTGGAAATCCTTGACTCTGTATATATTGTCTCCTGTGAGCATCCGCTCTAATATTGTTTTTATAGTCAATTTGCCGGTTTGTGTTTTATAAGCATCAAAGATTGCTTGACTTAATTCATAGGAGTCTGACAAAAGTTGTAGTTGTGGCGGCTTATCTTTAAACATTACATCTCGCATTATTTTCATTCCGGTAATATTTCTTGTTACAAATAGTAAATCGTATAATAATGTTCCCTTTGAGTTTTTAACGTGTTGGACGGCCCACCTAAAACCTAAATCTTCAAGAGGCTTCATATATAAATTCAACAATCGTTTTAGAAATACAGGCAGAATAATTTGCTTTTTATCATAAGCAGTAGCTAAATCTCTCCAATCATTATTTCCAAATAATAAATCGATACACTTAGGGCATTTCGTGTTATTTGTACACTCAACGCATTTTTTACTGCCAATAGACCTAAATAATGGCATTCCTACCGGGAAATTTATTAAAAAATCTACCCGCTTTTTATTTTTAGCCAATAATTCTATTGTCTGATAGTTTAAATCAAGAGCTTGCGGGTCTAAAAAAACAAAGGCTGGTATATCCCTATTCAATTTAGTTACAAGTTCTTTAACAAACTCGTTTGCATCACCTTTGACAATGTGCACATTTTTTCGGTTATTGGCAAGATTTTTGAGATTTTTAATATTATTTACGTCAATGTCGCAGAAGACATAAGAAGAAAACGATGGATTTGTATTTAAAGCGATAATAGGAGAACCATCAACGTGGTTTTTATTCTTTATTGAGTAACATACTCCGGGTCCAGCAAACAAATCAATATAAGTTATTTCTCTTGCCCAAGGTTGCCTGTTAAAAATCTTTGTATATGCTCCTAAATATTTTTTAAAGTATTCAAGTTTCTTCTCGGACCAATAATTAATCTCGAAATATTTTGTTTTCATAATCCATATAGCAATTATTCTCCAAATGCCTCAATACTCCAATTACAAAACCTGCATGAGCTATTAATGTTTTTGTTAAACTGTAACCCCTGTCCGCCTTTGGCGGAAAAAGCACCTCGGACACTCCATAAATAGGCTGATTGTTGATGGTGAGAGTTTAATCATTGAAATTAAAAATGAACACGATTATTTCAATTCATTTTCTGAAACCCAAACTTTAAATTTCAAATGGTTAACATTCTGGTGGGAATCGGTTTGATCCAATTTTGAATCAACGTTAGCTGAAATAACATTCAAAATAGATGCGCCAACCTTACCTCCCATTTTGCCACTAGATTTTTGTTTAACAACTATCGATACGTCAAAGTCTACATTGTTGCCATCAATCCCTCCGTCGTTTCTTTTTGTACCTATAATTTTGAATCTATTGTGCTTTAAGTTAGCTTCTTCTACTCCTTCAATAATACTTAAAAGTGCATCTTTAACAAATTGTTTTAGCTCCATTTACTATCACCTCCTTAATTAACCAACTCTCCTTTCATTAATTTATTAAGCGTGCTTTCAAAAAGTTCTTTGAATAATTCACCTTGCTTAATAAGGCTTTTCTTACATTCCTGTATAGCAGTAAATTTTTCCGCTATTTCATCTTGTTTTTTTCTTTCAGGAAGAGGGATTTCTGCATTAAAAATATCGTCATCAGACACGGCAGGATACGCAGCTCCTCTCACTTGAGGTAAGACTTGGTCCGTGACGATTCCAGAACAGGTAATTGTTCCCATGTAGTCAGGGTTTACTTTATTGCTATCTGGCCGTAAAACAGCAAACCCAGTTGAAGCTAAAGAATTAAAAGTTGGAAAATCCACTTTTGCTATTCGTTTTAAATTTGGTCTGACGGTCGAAAATAAAACATCCCCTACTTCAATTTTTTTCCTTGCCCTACTAGGAGCATCTTTTCCCTTAAATTGTTTTATTCTATTTAAATCAACAGCAGAATTCTCGCTGTCTATTGCTGAAATATCGACATATTGATAGTCATCATTTGGTGATTTCTCTGGATTAGTAAACTCTTGAGGTTTCGTAATCTCCGAAAGTTTAGCCACAGAATACTTATTAGACTTGATTTCTTCATTAATTAAACTCTTATGAAGTTCGTCTAACTTAGAAGTCTGATGATTATTTAATTCCTGCAATTTTCTAATCACATCTAATTCTTTAACTATGGCCTGTTGGATTGGAAGAGGAGGTACAAATACTAATATTTTTTCTAAATTCTTTCTGCTTATCCTTTTTCTGGTCGTACCTGTTATGTATTTCGCTATCTGCAACCTGAACAAATTAGAATTGATTACATATAGTAAATATCTTTGAAGAACTATTCTTTCATTTCCTCTAATTATTGAACAATCTACGGCCGTAATAGCCCTATATGGTAAGTTGGGAACTATACAACTTTTACCTATTGGGTCGCCTAATCTAGCAAGTAAAATATCGCCAGTCTGTAAAAAAGTACATTTTAACTCCCTACACTTCGAGGAGGTAATGTACTTAGATGTTTTATTCAGAAATTCGCCATCGCCGATATCACCCAATTGAATTAGTCTGACATCTCCTCCTTTCTGCATGTTTTGGCTAAGAATCCAATCACCATCCTGACAACATGCAACTTCTCCTAATTTTTTAGTTTGCCAGTTATTTATTAAGTGGGTCATTTTTTTTTAGATATTCATTAACAGAATCTATGTTTTTTAATACCAAGTTTGCTAATTCAAGACCAGTTTTAGCTTCATTAATTAAATTAATAATCTTGTCTGGATTAAATAAGCCGTGAACAAATTTATTTCTTATCTTCACTAACTTTCCTAAGTTGTCGCCCAAATCTTTAACCGCCGTACCTTCAAATAGGCATATCTCCTCAGAAAGAGCTCCTAAAGTCATCCTTCTATCCTCTAAATCTTTAGGTGTCCTTGGTTTTCTTCTTAAATCCTTAGATGGATAAGAAAATAACAAATGTAAATCTAAACCTGTAATTAATTGTTTAATTTCAAACTCTATTAGTTGAGTTTTTAAAAGAAAAGAGGCTATGCTGAATATTGAACAATCTTTTAACTTTTCAAAATTTGATATATGTTCTCTTAAAAAATTGTTTTTTACCCGCCAATCAACAATTTTATTAAAAGATTCTTTCCCCTTTTTTGTTAGTTTTGTTCTTTTCATATAAATTCTTCAATTTTCTTTAATTGTTCTTGAGTTTGTTTATTTAGCTCTTTAATTTCTGAAAATATATCTTTTAGGTCACGATGTTGGATTTCATCTTCTGAAATTGGTCTATATGCTGATGCGGAAAGAATAAAATCATTTTCTTCTATTTGTTCTTTTGTGGCTGTCCAACTTCTTTCTGTTTCTGGTTTATTTTTCCATATTGTCAGTAAATCAGGTAGATCATTTTTATCTGGAGTAGGTCGTCTTTGAGTTTTTAATTCAAACCCGTCATAACGAACATCGTAAAACCAAACCTTTTCTGTTTTTTTACCAACGTTATTAAAAAATAAAATGCTGGTTTTTACTCCCGCATAAGGTTGAAATACTCCGCCTGGAAGAGATACAACCGCAACCAAATTTCTTTTATTCATTAAATAGCGTCTTAACTCTTTGGTGGCTCGATTGCGATTAAAAAGAACACCTTCGTTAACAATTACTCCCGCCCTGCCGCCTTGTCTTAATCCCTCAATCATTAAACCTAGAAAAAGAATAGTCGTATCTGTGGCTTGTACTGGAAGGCTCTTTTTAACTCTTTCTTTGTTAATGGTTCCCGCAAACGGCGGATTGGAGAGGATAACATCGAATTCTCTTTCGTCTAAATCATCAGGAGTGCCGGCAATTGAGTCACGCCTAATAATTTGCGATTTTTCAAGCCCGTGGAGAATTAAATTCATGGTGGCAATTTTGACCATGGAAGCATCAACATCAAAACCAGTTAAAGCGTCTGTTTGAAGAAATTGCCATTGTGTTGGAGAGAGTTTATCGCCAGGGCCCTTTTTAACTATTTGTCCATTGCTATTTTGATATTCTACGATATTGCGACGGTCAGAATTGCAGGTTTTTATCCATTCATAAGCCCCTAAAAGAAAACCGCCAGTACCACAAGCAGGATCAAGGACACTTTCACCAATCTGCGGATTTGTAAGTTGAACAATGGTGCGAATAATGTGACGTGGAGTACGAAAAGAGCCTAGTTTGGCAGAGCTTTCTATTTGGCTAAGCAGAAATTCGTAGAGGTCTCCTTTGACATCAGCGTCAAGCTCGATGAAAGAAATGTCTCTGAATTTATCAACAACATCTCTTAAAACAACGCCATCAGGAATTTGAAATCGGGCATCTACAAAAAAACGTCTAACATTCGCGTTTGTTCCTGGTATGTTGGACATAAAAGGAAATACTTCATCTCTAACAAATTTAAACATCTTGGTATTATCAGGAATATGTGTCCATTGACTCCAACGGTATTTTTCGTTTTCACCATCAAAGATAGATTTATATCCATTTTTATCACCTAGTAGTTTAGTTTCTTTTTGTTTCTGGTTGTCCCACTCCTCTAGCATTTTTAAAAAGAAAAGGTAAGAAATCTGTTCTATGTAGATAATTGGATTGGTTAAACCAGCGGCAAATAGCTTGTTGCAAACTTGGTTAATAATATTTTGTAATTCCTGTTTTGTTGTTCTGTTCATTGAAATACTCCTTGTTGTAAATCATCAACAACTTGTTTTAACCCGTCTTCGCCAAAGGTCTTAACTGCATACTGTAAACCGCCGTATTGAGAAATCGGTGGTTTGTTAAAATCTGAAATATCTGCCTTGCTTCCAGCTAAAAATTGATTTTTTAGCATTCTTAATATTCTTACTTGTTCAGGGGCAAAATTCTTTTGAATAATCCAGGCGTCGAAAGCTCTACTCACCCTTTCATCTTTTGTGGGGAATTTGTGAAGACCTAAAGCAGATTTAACAAAATCAACCAAATTGCCAGTGGGTTGTCCATAGGCTTGCCTTAGATTGTTTTCGTTGAAAAAGTATTCAGGGTGATTAAGAAGTTCGCCCAATTCTTGCACTTCCTCATCGGAAACATCTTGTCGTTGCTTGAGTTTAATAATAATCTCGTTAGTATCAGCCAATTTCTTCACTTCTTCAGCAAATTTATCTTTATATTCTCTGGCGTCAACTTTTTCTCCTTCTGGTCCAAATTCGATGTATCTTCTCTCCACCCATTCATCACGAGCTTGGCCTAAGGGAATAGTGACAAACTGCCTGACTATTTGTTCTGGTATTTGTTCCTCTGCTACTTCCTCTTTTCCAACTTCTTCTGCTGATTTTCTGGTAGCGACTTTCTTCTGTTCAAATGGGTTATAGCCTTCATCGTTAAAATATTCTGCATTACCGACAAAATCATAGATAAGATATTCTTTTTTGCTAACTTCGGGGCAAAGACGGGAACCCCGCCCTCTCATTTGCTGGTAAAAAATCGGTGATCGAGTAGGTCGGCACATCATCAAATTTTCAAGCGCAGGATAGTCAAATCCTGTATCAAGCATGGCAACAGAAACAGCAATAACTGGTAAGGGTTCTTTTTTAAAGCGTTTTATCGCTCTTAGGGGGTCAAAAGTATCAGTGGTAATAATTTCTGCGTATTTACCTTTATATTCTGGATAGGCTTCGTTGAAAAATCTGGTCAATTGAGCAGCGTGTCTTTTGGTGATGGCGAAAACAATGGTTTTTCTTGGATGGTTACCACCTCTTTTTTCTTCATTTTCCTTAAATTCCTGAACAAATAACTTATTTCTATCTTCAACCGATATGGTTCTTTCTAAATCCTGCGGTTCGTAATCTTCTCCTTGCCAATTAATACCCTCTAAGGAAATCTTTGACCTAGCATGGTAAACCTTATAGGGAGCAAGATAGTCATCATTAATGCCTTGTCTTATTCCATATATAAAAGTTGGTTCTCCTTTTCTACTTAATGGATTCCAACAACCAAAAAACTCATAGGTATTTCTGTCAATTAAATTGCTTGGAGTTGCGGTTAAACCAACATGAATAGCGTCAAAATGGAGAAGAAGCGAGCGATAAACACTATAAATTGATCGATGACATTCATCAGTTACTACTAAATCAAAGTAACCACTAGTAAATGCGTCCATCTGGGATTGAATTGTAGGAAGCGTACCGATAACAATCTGTCCCTCTTTACTCCTTTTACCACCATATAAAACAACTGAGGGATATTCAGAAAGATAATCATCAAAAGTTGCTTTTGCCTGATTAGCCAATTCGATTCTATCAACTAGAAAAAGTACTCTTTCAACCAATCCTGCCTGGAAAAGTCTTTTTATCATCATAGCTGCAACCAAAGTCTTTCCAGTTCCAGTTGCCATCTCAACCAGTAATCGACGTTTATTTTCCTCTAATGCTTTGTCTAAGGTTTGTAAAGCCTCTTTTTGGTAAGGTCTGATAGTTATTTCTTTTCCCCAAAAAAAGAATTTGTGTGGAACAGGAATTGTTGAAAGAGGTTTTTGATATTTTCTTAAAGTAGAAATTCTTTCTAAATCAAAGCGGGAAAAAAAGGAATCAACTAATCGAGCATCAGCCTTATCATAATCCCAAAAATAAGTGTCTTGTCCATTTGAAAGGAAAATAAACGGAGCTTTTAATTTTTTAGCATATATTTCAGCTTGTTCTTTGGCGGTATAGGGGTCTTTGGAAAATCTTTTAGTTTCAACAACAGCAAGTGGTCTGCTTCGGCTATCAAGAAGTAAATAATCAGCTCTGCCTCCTTTTATCGATTCTTCGGTAGTAACTTGATTTTTGTCTTCTATGTCCCAACCTGCTTCTCGGAGTTTTCTATCAACAATAATTCTTGAATCGGATTCACGAAGAACGTCTTTTTTGAAATCTGATTGGATTTTTTCTTTCAGAGGTTTATAGAAAGTATCATTCATACGTAATATTTTATCACTTTTTCTCTTTTCTTTTTACTCAAAACAAAACTAAAAAATCACTGTAAGCCAAAAAGGAGGAAGATGAAATCAAAATTTGTTATATAATAACCTAAACATCTATGGAAAGAGGAAGTAGCTTTTTAGCTTTATTAGTTAGAAAACTCGCTGCAGTTGAAAGAATCCAAAGTGAAACCGGGGCCAATATGGGCGCAGCAATAAAAGAGGTTGGAAGACAAATAACCCAAACTTCACCCAAACGAGACGGTAATCCCATAACTGGAAAAGGAGTAACCAAATCAGGACCAGAAGATTAGTTCTTGATAAATTTAACCTCGATGGTTAAAAATGCTGTCATAATAATCCTAAAGCAAATGCGTTTTTTTTAAAGACTGTCTTTATTAAAGACAGTCTTTGTAGTTTGTAGTCCACATGTACAATCGATTAAACGATTGTACATTATGATTCAATTAATCAACCTGCCCGCCGTCGTTCACCCAGCATCAGCTACTTACTCACAACATTCCACATAAGGTTGCAGGCGGACATAGTTATAGGACAGTGGCAGGCGGGTTAATTAAGTTTTGAAATTGAAAGGTGGTTAAACAAAACGCTTCGATTAACCCGCTTGTGCCGCTTCCTTTGCCCAAGTGGCTACGGAGGTCGAGAAGGCTTCGCGGAACAAGAAAACTGCCGCGTTGTTTTTGGTTGCTTAACTAACCAAAAATATTTTCAAAAAAGTCTTGATTTCGGTAAAAGTTTGGGTTAATCTGAAAATATGATAGACGAAGTTACTAAAATTGCAATCTTTAGGCAGAAAGAAATAAGGAGAATAATTCATAAAAATGAATGGTGGTTTTCGGTGGTGGATGTAGTGCAAGCTCTTACTGATCAGTCAGATGGCTATACTGCGAGAAAATATTGGAATAAACTTGCTCAAAGACTAAGAGAAGAAGGAAGTGAAGTGGTGACAAATTGTCACCAGTTGAAATTAGAAGCTCCAGACGGGAAAATGCGGGAAACAGATTGCGCTAACACTGAAGGAGTCTTCCGTATTGTCCAATCAATCCCCTCTCCAAAAGCCGAACCATTTAAGCGATGGCTGGCAAAAGTGGGGTATGAACGGATACAGGAAATAGAAAATCCTGAACTTGCTACTAAAAGAACGAGAATGCTTTATAAAGTCAAAGGCTATTCCGATGACTGGATAGAGAAGCGGATGCGAGGAATTGCCATCCGCGAAGAATTGACGGACGAATGGCAAAAAAGAGGAATAAAACAGCAAAAAGAATATGAGATTTTGACTGCTGAAATTTCTAAAGCCGCTTTTGGTGTAACCCCAAGCGAGTATAAGAAACTGAAAGGTCTGAAAAGGGAAAATTTGCGCGATCACATGGATGACTTTGAACTAATTTTCACGATGTTGGGCGAGAGAGTGACGACTGAAATTTCTCAGAAGGAAAAACCAAACACTTTTCCGAAAAATAAAAAGGTGGCAAAAAGAGGTGGAGGCGTTGCCGGCAAAGCCAGAAAAGAAACGGAAAAAGAAATCGGCCGGAGTGTGGTTTCCAAAGAAAATTATCTCAAAAAGCCAGAAAGCCGAAAACAGCTTAAAGCGAATAAATGAAACATTTTGATTTATCACAATTGGTGCTTCAATTGCATCGATATTAAAGCGTAGTAAAAACTTTATAATATTTAAAATCACCAACCTTAAAGGTTAAAAACGCTGTCATAATAATCCTAAAGCAAATGCGTTTTTTTAAAGACTGTCTTTGTAGTTTACGTGTACAATCGATTAAACGATTGTACATTGTGTTTTAATTAATCGATTAATTAATTAAGTTGTGAGATTGATCGGTGGATGAACAAACTTGAGGAAAATCACATTTTTTCGACCGTTTTGATTACCAGCAAATACAAACCATTCTTTATAATCTGCCCCGTGGCTTTTGTTAATGATAAACGGAAATTTTTTAAATCTTCTTCTGCCTCCAAAATTCTGCATTTTTGATAGAAAAGATTATATTTTTGGGCCAAATTAAAAAGGTAATTAGCGATAAGATTGGGTGATAAATTTTTGGCGGCTTCTTCCACGATTTCAGAAAATTGGTTTAATGATCTTAATAACTCTTTCTCTTCTTTTTCTAGATTATTTAAATTATCTAGCAAACGATTTTTGTTAAGATAATTTTTAGCTTTTTTTAGGACGCTTTGGGTACGGACATAAGTATATAAAAGATACGGACCGGAGTTTCCTTCTATCGAGACTGACTCATCAAAATTAAAAACAATATCGGCGCTTATATTGTTCTTTAAAAATGAATATTTAACTGATGCCACCGCCAGGGTTTCGGCAATTTTTTCTTCACATTGATATTTTTTTATGATTTTTCTTTTTGCTTCGTCTAAAAGCCAGGGACCTTCAACAACAACGCCGGAGCGGGATGACATTTTGCCATGTTTTAAGCGTACCCAACCGCCAACAAGATGCAATTGTTTATTCTTGTATTTTTTTGGATCTAAAAGCTCTTCAACTTTAAATGTTACCTTAAAAAAACTTGATTGTTCTGGCCCAACAACGTGAATACATTTGTCAATTATTCCAAATTCGCAAAATTCTCTTTCAGCTAGGGCTAATTCTTTTCCTTCGTAGGTGGGTATGCCCAGGGCATTAACAAAAACTCGAGTGTCTAAGCTATATGATTTTCCTTTAAAAACTATGGCTCCTTCGCTTTTTTTCAAGATACCTTTTTTGAGACATTCTTCAACTATTTCCATACTTCGTTTGGGCAATTCGCTTTCAAAATATAAACGGTCAAATTTGGTATATACTCGTTGGTAAATTTCAGCGAAATAGTCCAAACTCCATTGTCGTGTCTCTTTCCATAACGGTATAATTCCACCACCTTGTTTATATATCATTTTGTTCACTTCAATAATTTCTTTCTTAGCTTTTTCATCCGTCTCGTAGGCTTTGTTGCCTTTTGCATACATCTTTCCTAAAAATTTTATTTTGTCAGCTAAAGTTTTGAATTTTAACCCCTTTTCCTTTTTAACTTGCCAAAGGCATTTAGCAATATGAAGACCAACATCTCCTTGATAGTTAGTTCGGATTACGGCATTACCGGCTGCTTCAAGTATCCGGCAGAGGGATTCACCGGATGAGATATTTCTTAAATGCCCAATGTGGAATAATTTGTGGGTATTAGGATGGGCAAATTCCACCATAACTTTTTTGCCGGCGTTAATATTTGACTTTCCGTAATTGTCTTTTTGTTCAATGATTTTCTCTATTTCTTTGACAAGCGTCTTTTTGCTGATAAAAAAATTAATAAAACCTGATTTTTCTTCGACTTTTTCAAAGATCTCTTCTTTTTTTAGCTGCTTAACAAAATCCTGAATTTTTATTTTTTTGTCTTTGAGTTGATTTATATGAATGGCACAGTCGCCAAATGAAGAATTTTTTGGAGTAAGCAAGACAAATTTATCAATGCCTAATTTTTTTGTAAGGATGTCAATAACCTTTTGCTTAAGCATAGGAATATTATAATTGATTCTTCAGATTCGTTAAAGAATAAATTATGATATATTTTTATATACTTAATCCACAATGATTCAAATCATTAAAGTTCAGTATTGTATCGATACCTTCTAGTTTTTTATTTTAAAACTTCTTTTTTATCTGATTGGCCAACTTCATCTGTAATGTATAAATCTCGACAAATCCGGTGCTGGCGTTGACGTTGAATGGGTAACCACCTAGATTGGTAAAAGAGATATGATCAAGGCCGTATGGTGATTTCGTGGCAACAGCCTTAGCACTGCCTTTATACAACTTAACCACAACTTCACCAGTTACCTTTTCATTGACTTTATCGTTGAATGCGTTTATTGCCTCCATAATTGGGTCGTACCAAAGCGCGCCATAACAAAGATATGCCCACTTAATATCCATAGTTTCTTTCAATTCATTAAGTTGTCGTGTACAGACGTATCTCTCCAAATGCTTATGGGCTTTGATGATAACATGGGCCGCTGGTAATTCATAAACACCGCCATTTTTTACTCCAACTAATCGATCTTCAAATAAATGGACAACGCCCACTCCATGTTTACCGGCAATCTTATTTAATTTTATGATCAGTTTAGCCAAGGTCATTTTTTTGCTATTAAGTGCGATTGGTATTCCCTTTTCAAAAGTTAAGATAACAAATTCTTCTTTATCCGGCGCATTTTTTGCTAAGGTATAGGTCGTTAGAAATTTTTCAACTGGTGCAATCAAGTTTGGTTTTTCAATTTCGCCTCCCTCCCAGGTCATTCCCCACATGTTATCGTCAACACTGTAGGGAAAATCGATAGACGACGGAACCGGTATGCTATGCTTTTGTGCATACTTAATTTCTTCATTTCGGTCCATGGCCCATTCTCGTACAGGGGCAATAATCTTCATTTTTGGATCATGGACAAGAATATATCCTTCAATGCGTACTTGATCGTTGCCTTTTCCCGTACAGCCATGAGCGATACAATCTGTCCCTTCTTTTTTAGCAACCTCAACCGCTTTTTTTCCAAGAATTGCCCGGCCCATAGGCGTTGATAAATGATAATCTCCTTGATAAGACGCGTTGGCCTTGATTCCTTTAGCTAAATATTTGTTGGCAAATTCCTCTTTTACATCTAAGGCAATTGCTTTTATTGCTCCTAATTTTAGAGCTTTTTTCTTTATTTCCTCCAAATCGTCACGTTGTTGACCAATGTCTAAAGTTAAAGCAATCGTTTGAGCGTTATATTGATCTTGGATCCACTTAAGCATTACCGACGTATCAAGCCCGCCAGAATAGAGGAGAAGTATTTTCTTAACTTCTCCTATCTTTGCTTCATAAGAAGCTACTTTAATATATGATGTTTTTGTTTTCATTATTTCTTACTCCTTTAGGTTGTTAAGTGAATTGTTAAATAATGCTTGTTGTTTTTTCCACCACATTAACTCCTTTTTTATTTCAATTTTTAATTTTGGCAGTCTAAGATTCCCTGGGCCACCAAGATGATTTGTCTTTTTTAAAACCATAACTGTATTAAATTTGGGTAAAGTATCCAAAGACGTAGCTATTTTCTGATAGGCTGTTCTAAATGGTGCCCCATTTTTGACTAAAAGACAGGTAGCATGAGTTGCAAAAAGTTCAGGGGTACAAGCGTTTTGTAAGATTTTTTTGTTTGGTACTAGTGATTTAATAGTTAAAGTAATAATCTCAATGGTTTTCAGGACATTTTCAAATGCGTCTATAAATGGCTTTTTGGTTTCTCCAAAATCAGCATGGTAGCCGGAAGGCAATCCGGCAGCAATTGATACGACGATTTGTTCGTAGCCAATTACTGTATGAGTTTTAGCTCTGACGAACTCCATAATATCCACATTTTTCTTTTGGGGCATGATGCTTGAGCCGGTGCATAGTTCGGGCGCAATAGTAAAAAAATTGAATTCGCTGGTTGTAAAAAGTAGAATATCTTGAGCAAATCGACTTAAACTTAACATAACTTGCGTCAAAACATGCATAATTGCCAGCTGAATTTTTGGTCTTGATGCTTGACAATAAAGTGAATTGTTTTGTACCTTGGAAAATCCGAGCAGTTTAGCTGTAAGATTTCGGTCAATAGGAAGTGGAACGCCATAGGCGGCCCCAGATCCCAGAGGCGATTGATTGTTAAGTTTATAAACCGTTTTTAGAAGTTGTAGATCGTCTAATAAACTTTCGGCAAAACTACTGGTCCATAAACCAATAGTAGAGGGCATTGCCTTTTGCATATGAGTATAGCCAGGCATAGGGATAAATTCGTATTTTTTTGCAAATGAAATAAATACCTCAATCAACTCGAGGCATAAAAAAACCACAGAAAATATTTTTTCTTTTGTGTACAATTTCAGATCAACCAGAACTTGGTCGTTTCTACTTCGACCGGTATGAATTTTTTTACCTAAATCGCCAAGCTTTGTTGTTAAATAATTTTCAACTTTTGTATGAACATCTTCATCGCCAAAGTCGACGGTAAAATCGCCCCTATCGGTAAGGAAAATAATTTTAACCAAGCATTTTTTTAGTTTAAGAAACTCTTCATGGGTGATTATCCCAATTTTTGAAAGCATTGCTGCTTGGGCGATTGATCCCAAAACGTCATATTTAATTAGTTTGTTGTCGTAAATTACATTTTCTCCTGAGCAATATTCTTCTGCCAATTTGTTTAGCTGACAATTTTTTTGCCAAAGTTTTTTCATATTTATTTTTAAATTCAATTTTTAACCCATAAAAAAATCCCCCGGCTTTCGTCGGGGGTTGATAATATTATTCTCTTTGGTTTTAGTCCATAACAATACTATCCTCCCCAAAGAGTCTCCTGGAAGACAAACTGGTTATAGATAATACCTGTTTCATAAGTTGATGTATATTATATAAGAACTTTTCTATTTTGCAAGGAGTTTTCAATAACGACTTTTTGTTTAAGTATAGGAATGTTATAATCAATTCTTTCCAATGTTTGTTGCGAGATAAGCCATGATATATTTTTATATACTTAATCTATAATGATTCAAATCATTAAAGTTTAGTATTGTATTAACACGTTCTAATTTTCTTATTTTGTAAGAGTTATAATACACCTATGAAAATTTTGGTTTTTTCTGATTCTCATTTAAGATTGCCGTTTGAAGAAAAAAAATTTAAGTGGTTGGAAAAGAATTTAGGGCAAGCAGATCAAATTATTATCAATGGTGATTTTTGGGACGGTTACGTAATAACTTTCAATCAATTTATTAATTCTCCCTGGAGACATCTGTTTCCTCTTCTTAAATCAAAAAAAACAATTTATATTTATGGCAATCATGACAAAAAAAAATTTTCCAACGGAGGGGCAGAAATTTTTTCCAATATTCAAACAACAAGACACGAACTAAAATTAAACAATAAAGTATTCATCTTTGAACATGGAGATCAAATTCGACCGTCTTTGGATGGTCTTCTTAATTTCGAAAAACCTCCAGAGGCTATCATGAAGAAACTTAGAGACATAGACGACTTAATGGTTAAAAAATTTGGAAAAACTTATTTGAAATTAATGTTCTCTAGGCGTAATAGATCAACAAAGAAGAAATTGAAGCCACTTCTTAGGCAAAATCAAATATTTATTTGCGGACATAATCATTATGCCGAGATTGACGAAAAGAATCAATTTGCTAATTCTGGAATTATTCTTGGTGGGCTAGCCCAATATCTTTTAATAGAGGATGGAAGAATGAGGCTTAAAGAAGAGTGGTATGATTAATCCGCCGTGCCGACAAGATAAACAGCTTGCCAGGGGCGGAAGTTGGAAAAAAAATCCTGATCGGCAATAATTTCTCCATCCTTTTCCACTTTATAATGAAAAATAGCTTTAGCTCCCCAAGCAGCCCAATCTATTTGTTTTGTCACTCCTTTTTTTAGGGTAGGATCATCCTGGTAAACTGGGTCTGGAGGTGAAGTAACATCCCAGACTTTAACATCAGATATCTGGATTTTACGGTCATCTTTTTTTCCATATAACATAAACGTCAACATATTGTTAGCCTTATCAATTTTTGTTTGAACAAGAACATAAGCAGAAGTATCGTTTTTAAATTTTAAGTCAGCCGAGGGAGCAAAAACCGTGGCATCAAAACCGGGCTTGCCATCGTTTTCATAATAATGAACGCGATAAGCATGAGCTACTCTTTCTATAATTGGCAAACCTGCGTTTAGAGCGGCCCGAAAAAGAGTGGTTGACACTTGACAGACACCGCCGCCATCGCCTAAAACCGTTCGGCCGCTTTTTATAATGTACGCTGGTTTATAGCCGGTTGAGCTTGAAATATCACCGACTGTTTTGTTAAAAGAAAAAACCTCATCTTTAGGAATTAGTACTCCATGGAATTTTAATGAGGCTAAAATAAGATTATGAATTCTTTCGGGGATCGAGCCGCTGTAATCAGATTTTCCTTCGCCAATTTTTTCAACAATCCCAAGATTATTAACTGTAGATAAAATAACTTCTGGTTTAATAATTTCGGAAACCACATTAATAGTCATGCTTGTTTTCTGATCTTTGACCAAATTGTTTAATCCGGCCACAAAATCATTTAATGCTTGTTCTTTTTTAATTTTTAATCCATACTTTTCTATTTTAAAAGCAGTTACTTTGTTATCGCTTAAAGTAAAGAGGGCATTTTCAGCCGGTTGATTGTATTTATCTTCCAGATAGTTTATGTGGTCTTCGATCGGTTTTAGTTCATGAGTGAGGTTAACAGGAAAATCATAGCGTTCTAAGTTTAAAATAGTTTTTATCTGTTGATAAATTCTAGCGCTGGTTGCTGATGATCTTCCGATAGAAAAGGCGTGACTAGCCGCAGTTTTTCCATCAAAAGCTAAATTAATCAATTTACCCGAGAAAGTGGCGATCTCTTCTTTTTGGTAGATAAAGAATATCTGAGTGTTTTTAAATTTTTCGCTTTTTTCTTGGAAATAATTTTCAACGTCGGTGATTGTTTTACCGCCAAAATTGATATTGTCAAGATAAACATTGGGATAAATTTTGTTTTTTAATTTGTGATCTTGTTGGCGGATATATAACACTAAGCAAGCAACAAAGAATAAGTAAAAAACAAAGGCAAAAAAGAGTGTTTTTGCTAAAAAAAATAATCCTTTCTTTTTCTTCATTGGATTAATTATGTTAATATTATATTATGATGGACGATGATAAAGCAATTGAGGAAAATCCAATTTTTGAGACAGTCCCGGTTGATGATGTAAATCAAACTGATTTTCCGCCATCAACAGAGGGCCAAGAAGTAATTACGCCTGAGGAAACTCCGGAAGAAATTACTCCCGAGCAAATTCCGGAAGAAACAATAGTTGATTCAATTCCTCCAGGAGAAGAACCACCGTCAATTTATGAAGAGAACAAAAACAAATATCTTTTTATTGGTTTAGGAGTCGTTTTCTTTGTTATCGTTTTAATTTTAATCATAAAATTTTTGAGCGGATCGGGAAATAAACCCAAAAATATTTCATTAACCTATTGGGCTTTATGGGAAGAAAAAGAAGTTCTTGCTCCTTTAATTGCCGATTATAAAAGAAAAAATCCTAAGATTGACATCAACTATATTAAAATGGATCCACAGGATTATCGCCAAAAACTTTTAAAGAGAGGCGAAGCCGGTAAGGGTCCGGATATTTTCCGTTTTCACAATACCTGGCTTCCTTCTCTTAAGGAAGTGCTTGCTCCCTTACCCAAAAACATAATGAGCGACCAAGAGTTTGAAAAGACTTTTTATCCCGTGGCAAAAAATGATCTAAAAGCGGGTAATTTTTACTACGGGTTGCCTTGGGAGATTGATGGTTTAGTCTTGGTTTACAATGACAATTTGCTTAAAAGAGGGGGATTGGAAATTCCTCCAAAAACGTGGGAAGACATTGCTAATTACGCGACCAAACTATCGGTTAAAGATCAAAGCGGGAAAATCATCACGGCTGGAATTGCTTTAGGAACGGCCTCTAACATAGAGCATTTTTCTGATATTTTCGGGGTGATGCTTCTTCAAAATGGCGCCGATCTTAAAAATTTAACTTCCCCCGAGGCAATTGGAGCATTAGAGGCTTATCGGAAGTTTGCGGAACCACCGAATAATCTCTGGGATGAGAACATGCCTAATTCAATTGCGGCTTTCATTCAAGAAAAAGTGGCCATGATTATTATTCCCTCATGGGAAATATTAGTGATAAAACAAAATAACCCAGATATTAATTTTAAAGTAACCACCTTACCAATAGTGCATGAGGGCGGGACTCAAATTTCTTTAGCCAATTATTGGGTTGAGGGGGTGTCAAAGTTTAGTAAAAATCAATTAGAAGGTTGGAAGTTTTTGCGGTTTGTAGCAGAGAAAGACAATCTAACTAAGTGGTATGGCGAAATTGCTAAAACAAGGCCTTTCGGAGAACCGTATTCCCGAGTTGATTTAGCTTCAATGTTGGTGCAAAATGAGTATATAGGTCCAGTTATTCAACAAGCTAAATACATGAAAAGTTTACCGTTGGTTTGCCGAACTTCAGACAATGGTCTAAATGACGAAATTATTAAATACTTAGAAAATGCTATTAACGCTACCATAAACGGCGTTTCTTATAAAGAAGCATTAGAAACGGCCCAGAAAGGGATAGAACAAGTTTATAAAAAATACGAAATAGAATAAAATGAAAAATTTTTTATTTAATTTATTTCATAAAACTACAACAGGGAAAAAAGAGCACTATTTTGGCTTAATTTTAAAAGAGGAAGAGGGCTTGGGGATGTTGTTAGAGATTGATCAAGACCAAAAAAAAATAAAAAAAATCGACGAGAAAAAATTTGTTTATTCAAATTCTTGGGAACAAATTATTGAAGATGTTGACGAGATTTTATACGAATTAGAGAACACAAACAAGACAAGAGTGGAGAAAGTGATATTTTTTCTATATTCTCACTTGGTCGATCAAAAGAGCAAAGAGATTAAAAAGCCCTATTTAGACAAAATTAAAAATTTGGCTAAAAAGCTTGAATTAAAACCTCTTGGGTTTATAGAACATCATGAAGCTTTAAGTCTTTATCTTAATCAAAAAGAAGAAGCACCTCTTACTTCGGTTATAGTCGAATTGGATAAATCGTCAGTGTCTCTGTTTATGTATAAGGGCGGAGCACTAATTTTTTGCGACTCAATCGCCAAAACTGAAGATTTAATTATTGATTTAGAAACGATATTTAACAAAACAAAGGGAGAAATTATTTTGCCCTCGCGTATTATTATTTTTAATTCGGGCGAATTGGAAGATGAATCAAATAAAATTATTAATCATCTCTGGAAAGAAGATTTATTTATTCAAATTCCAAGAGTAGAGGTTTTGAATTATGAAGAGTTGAAAGAAGCATTGCTTTTTAGTTTTTCTCAACAGGTCTTTAAAGAAGGAAAACCAAATATTATTGAGAAAAAAAAACAGGAAGAGAAGGATGTGCTTGGTTTTATGATAGGGAAAGACATAAGAGAAGCAGTAAAAGATCAATTCACAGAAGATAAGATAGTTGGCCCGAATTTTGTTTTACCCGCTACCTTCAAGTTGCCGGAGTTTTTTATTAAATTTAGATCAAGACCTCAAACGTCTTTTTTAGTCTTAATCGGCTTGGTTTTAATTTTGGCCTCAATTTTTAGCGTGTTATTTTATTTGCACAAGGCTTCTTTGGTTGTTTATTTTCAAGGAAAGAAAATAGAAAAAGAGTTAAACATTGTTGGATCTTTCAAAGTCTCTTCCCAAAAGAGTGAATTGCTGATAAAAAAAATTAGCGAGATTGTTGAAGAAGAAGATTCTTTAAATACAACAGGGAAGAAAACTATTGGCGAGAAAGCAAGAGGTGAGGTAACGATTTATAATTCAGGCCTAGCAGAAAAGGAGTTTAAAAAAGATACGGCGTTGACTGCTTCCAACGGAATTAAATTTTTTTTAGACGTTGACGTCAAAGTGGCTTCTGCATCTCAAAGCTTAACGAGCGATGGTAATTTATTAACGGTAACAGGTAAAACCAAAGCTAAGGTTACCGCTGACGAGATCGGTCCTTTAGGCAACATTGATAAAAACGAAAAATTAAAGATCGATGATTTTGCTTTAAATTTGTTTTTTGCTTTGCCAAACGCTTCTTTTAGCGGTGGAAATAAGCAAGAGCTACAAACAGTTTCGAAAGAAGATATGAAAAAACTAAAAGATTTGCTTACGGAGAAGATTAAAAAAGCAGGAAATTCCATTGTTAAAAATAAACTAAAAGATGATCAAATAATAGAAAAACTGACCAAAACAGAAACGGTTGGTGAAAATTATTCTAAAGAGTTGGGAGAAGAAACAAAAAATTTTTCTTTGAATATTAAGAGTAAGGTAACTTTTTATACTTTTAATAAAAACAACATGAAGCAAGTGATATTAAATTCTTTAAGCAGTTTAATTGACCCAAATTACGTATTATCTCAAGACAATATTAATTATAGTCTGAAGAAAGCGGAAGAGAAAGACCAGAAAGTAGTCTTAACGACAGACATCTCTGCCAAAACGATTGTTAAAATAGACAAAAAACAACTAATGAATGAGTTGATGGGTAAAAGTTTAAATGAACTAGAGAAACGAGTTAAAGAAAAATTTAAGGCCAAGGGGTATGAAGTAAAAATAAAAACAAATCTTCCCTTTTTAAAATCCAGACTGCCCTTTTTTGAAAAAAACATAGATTTAGTCATAAAATCTTTGTAATTTAAAATTTAAAATTTTTAACATGGCTCTTTATTCCTATACCAAAGAAAAAGTTAAACCACAAAAAAGACTAATTAATTTTATTTCTTATAGCTCAATGATTGTTGGCTCATTTTTTTTATTTTGGTCTTTTTATCCAGTTATTTCTTTTGAAATTTATTCCTATTTCTTTATTAAAAACAGAATTTTTAGTCCCGTGCCCCATTCGGAAGTAGTTTCTTCGCTGGAGGCGGCTAATTCTATTTTAGGAACTTACAATATTCTTTCTTCCAACTTGTCCGATTATAGTAATGTTGGAGTTTGGTTTCCTTCAAAACCTCGGATAAAAAACGATAAGCTAAGAATCAAAGAATATACTTTATCTCTTCCTAAACTTAATATAAAGGACGCTAAGGTTATTGTCGATGGCGAAGATTTATCAAAAAATTTAGTCCATTATTTAGCTAAATCTCTTCCGGGGGAATATGGCAATGTGACTATTTTTGGTCATTCGACTATACCTCAATATTACAACGTCAATGATTACAAAACAATTTTTACCTATCTTCACTCTTTGGATGAAGGTGATAAAATTTATGTAGAAGCTGATGGGGCGACTTACGAATATGAAGTTTATGAGATGTTTATCATCAAGCCTGACGAAATTTCAGTTCTTGATCAGCGATATGACAATGCTTATTTAACTTTGATTACCTGTGTCCCGCCGGGTACTTATAAAGAAAGATTGGTAGTAAGGGCAAAATTAACAAAATTGTGATTGAAACATCCTATAAAATATGGTAAAATCCAGGCACAATCGATGCCCAAATCACAAAAAGAAAAACACTATTTAGTCTTCTTTGTTAGGCCTTTTTCACAGGCTATTTTTTATATTGTCCTTTTTTTAATCTTTATTGGTGACAAAGCAAGATGGTTCTTAAAGATCTTTCTTAGTGTTTTTAGAAAACTATTTAAATACTTTAGTAATTTATTATCTGGTTATTACAACAGTCTAAAATCCACATCGCAGTTTTTAAGAAGAATTAAGTTGTCTTTTTTAAGCGGGACAGATCGCCTACGTTCAAGATTATTTATAACGCTTCGGCCCATAACATTACCAAAAATATTTCTCCCAAAAATTCAAACACCTCAGATTAAGTTGACCAGGCCTTCTTTCCCACAATTTTTGCTCTTGAAAGTAAAATATTTTGTTTTGGGAGTGATATTGAGTATTTTGATAATTTTAGTGTACCAAGGTTATCAATCCATTCGTTCCTTGCCCGATCCTCATCTGATTGGAATAGTTAATTATCCAGTTTCCAGTAAATTATTTGACAGGAACGGTAAGCTATTGTTTGAAATTTATCGTGAACAAAATAGAACGCCGATAAAACTTAAAGAATTGCCCGATTATGTTTTGGAAGCGACACTGGCGATAGAAGACAAAGATTTTTATAAACATAACGGAGTCTCTTTTTATGGAGGAATACTCCGCGCCGTAAAAGATATGTGGTTAACAAAAACGCTTCAAGGAGGCTCAACCATTACTCAACAGTTGGTAAAATCAGCTCTTTTAACTCCTGAGCGAACAATTCAGCGCAAAATAAAAGAAATAATCCTAGCTTTATGGACTGAGAGGATTTTTACCAAGGACAAGATTTTAGAGATGTATCTAAACCAGGTTCCCTATGGTGGGTCTGCCTATGGGATTGAAGAAGCGGCTCAAAATTATTTTGACAAACAGGCTAAGGAGCTAACTCTAAATGAAGCGGCTTTTTTAGCCGGACTTCCCCAAGCGCCTAGTCTTTATTCTCCTTATGTTAATCCTGAGTTAGCCAGGCAGAGACGCAATGAAGTATTCAAAAATATGTACGAACAAAAATATGTTTCTTCTGAACAATACCAGCAGGAAACAAAAGCTCCTTTGACAATTCGACCACCTCAACAACCAATTAAAGCGCCCCACTTTGTTTTTTATATTAAATCTATTTTAGAGCAAAAATATGGAATGTGGCAGGTTGAGAACGGTGGATTACGGATAATCACCTCGCTTGATTTAGATCTTCAGGCAAAAACAGAGCAGATATTAAAAGAAGAATTAGAAAAAATAAAAAACCTTAATGTCACCAATGGCGCTGTTTTAGTTACGGCTCCTTTTAGCGGAGAAATTTTAGCCATGGTGGGCTCAAAAAACTATTTTGCTCTTCCTTCCGGTGCTTTTAACGTAACAACAGCGTTACGGCAACCCGGATCAGCCATCAAACCTTTAATGTACTCTCTTGCTCTAGAAAACGGTTATACGGCCGCGACAATAATTGATGATTCACCAGTAGTTTTTAATATTTTAGGATCGCAACCTTATCGTCCGATAAATTATGATAATAGTTTTCATGGAAAACTGCCTCTTCGCTATGTTTTGGCCAATTCTTATAATGTTCCGGCCGTTAAGACTCTTTATACCTTGGGGGTTGATAATTTTATTAAACACGCTCAAAAAATGGGTATTACTACCTGGACACAGCCGGAAAGATATGGGTTGTCTTTAACCTTGGGAGGAGGAGAGGTAAAAATGATTGATATGGCGGTTGCTTTTGGCACCTTAGCCAATCAAGGCGACAAAGTTGATCTTAATCCGATATTAAAAATATCCGACTACCGCAATAATTTAATTTTTCAACTTAACAAAGCTGAACAAAACAAAGTAATTAGTAAAGAAATCGCCTTTATCATTTCTGACATTTTATCTGATAATTTTGCCAGACGATTTTCCTTTGGCGTAAGTTCGTTTTTAGAGATACCGGGATTTAAAGTCGCAGTTAAAACAGGAACAACCAATGATAAAAAAGATAACTGGACCTTAGGTTATACGCCTCAGTTTTTAACCGCTGTTTGGGTGGGAAACAATGACAGTTCACCCATGCATCCTTATCTTACTTCCGGTATTACGGGCGCGGCCCCCATTTGGAATAGGGTAATGAGTTATGTTCTACAGCTGAAAAATAACGAACAGTTAACTTTTATTTCGCCTCCTGAAGTTGAGTTTAAAGAACCAGAGGGAATCATTAAAAAAAATTGTTATTTTGGAAGAGCAGAATATTTTGTAAAAGGGACAGAAAACACAGCCAGTTGTCGAGAAAGTTTGTTTAAGGCCAGTCCTACTCCATCAGTTTCAGAATAATTTCTTCACTTTGTTACTTCGAGGAGTTTTGTTCTTTAGGGCTTGGGGGTAGCTGGGTTTGTAAAATATTCCTGGGGGATAATCAGGGTGCGTAGGGCAGGGGCGCGGGTGAATTTTTCCTCGGCTGGTTTTTTAAAAACGAAATGAATGCTGTCGCCTTCTTTAATTTTGCTAAATCCAGCCTTATTTATGTTTAGGGTTTTAATGTCCAAAATTAATTGTTTAGAGGTTAATTCAAAATCTAAAATATATTCATCTTTTTCCGCGGTTATTACTTTAATCGAATAGTCAATCTTATTAACTTCAGTAATTTTTCCTGAACCAACAATGTATTGCTGATCTTTATAAATATAATTGGCGTTTACAGAATTTTCAACCGGAGTGCCAGCGACAATAATAAAATCATTTTTTATCAAATCTTCAAACTTGATTTCTTTTTGAGAATTATTAATAATTGAATATGTTTTTGTTAGAGTTTCGTCTGTCACAACGTTATATAAATTCTCATCTGATTTTAGTTCGAGACTTCCCCCTTCTTTTTTATTGATTAAACCGCTGATAACTTTTTTATTTTGTTTTTGCAGTTCGGCTACTTTAGTGGCGATTTTGTCTTTAAGAGCTTTTACACTTTCATCAATAACCGTACTTGACGAAGAAGAAACGGGATTGTTTGTTTGAGCGATGACAAAAAATAAGTTTTGAATGGGTATAATCACTAATCCAATAAACAGAAAACTAATTGTGGTCATCAAGATTCTATTCTTCATTTTTATTCTCTTAAATAATAAATTTTTAAAGCTTTTTCATCAATATTTTTATCTTTGTAGCTCGTAATTTTAATCAAATTTTCACCTAAAGAGAGAGGGAATTCGGTAGAAAAGTTAATGTCGGCCGCCTTTATGGCTTTTTCGGCAGTGGAAGATTGAACAATAATTAAAGAATTTTTTTCCGATTTACCCTTAATTAGGATGCTATTTTTACTGACAAGGGAACCATTTATCGGTTGAAGAATCTCTAATGTTTGGATTTTTGGTTGAGGAGGAGGCAGAGTTGGTGTTGTTTTGGGGGCAATTATCTTTTTTTGCTTAATAATTTTCTCTTTGGCGGTGAAAGTTAGAAACAAAGCAATAACAATACCGAAGGAAACTCCCAAAATTATAGCGGTCATTGTTTCTTTTTTCATATCTCCCATGTTAATAGAATTAATAATGAAAGTCAATCAAGAGTTAAAAATTATTTTCATCGTCTTGGGGATCTGATAAACTAAATCACTGGCGTTATACCAAAAGCTTGATTTTTCAAATAATTCCTCGGCTGATTTTTTGAGGAGAAAGGAAGCAGTTATGGCCGAAACCAATTGACTGTTTTTTGCATTTAAAGCAGAAATAAGTCCGGCAAGGATATCTCCTGTTCCGCCTTTGGTTAAGCCGGCGTTGCCACCTTTAATTTCAAAAACTTCTTGGCCATCAGAAATAATATCGTTTACCGCCTTAACAAGAATAATAGCGTGGTATTTTTTGGCTACTTGTTTGACGATGTTTTTCTTATGTAGCATGTTTAAATTCTTAATGTCAATATTAAAAAGTGTTTGAAACTCGACCTGATGAGGTGTTAAAATTGGTTTTTCTTTGAGTTTTAACAACCAGCTCTTTTCCATCATCTGCAAAGCTCCGGCATCAAAGACAAATTTTTTCTTTGGAAAATTTTCTATCAAATATTTAATTAAATAGTAAGTATAACTTGGCTCATGTTTAATCTTTAAGATTTCTAATAACTTTGGACTTACTTCTCCCCTCACCATTCCTGGCCCAGCAAGAATACAGTCGTCTTCTTTTACATATTGCTCCAAATCTTTTTGTTTAACCACAATACCGTCAACGAACTTAGACTTAAGGTTGATAAAAACTTGTTCGTTTTCTTTTGTTGAAGCGTAGTGAACAATATCAACGATTCGGGAAGCAATGGCGGCCGACCAAATAGAGGCGGCATGAAATAAGGAAGAGCCGCCGATAATTAAAAGTTTGCCATTTTGACCCTTATAAGAACGAGGTTTGGGAAGACTTAATTGTTTAAGAAATGGTTTTATAGTTTTAAGGTCAGAGGTTTTGATTAACATGATATAATTTTACATTATGTCTTTAACTCATTTCAAATCTTGCCTGCCTGCCTGTCGGCAGACAAGGTCGGCAGACAGGCTACGAAAATTATTTGCCGATTTTTGGCGGAAAAAAAATCATAAGGAAGTTTTACCAATTTCTCTGGTACCAAAAGATGATCCGACGACTCTTTTTACTAGTTCAGGGATGCAACCGTTGATTCCGTATTTGATGGGCGAACCGCATCCTTTGGGTAAGAGATTATACAACATCCAACCATGTTTTCGCAGTCAAGACATTGAGTACGTTGGCGACAATCGTCATACTACCTTTTTTGAAATGGTGGGAAATTGGTCGTTGGGTGATTATTTTAAAGAAGAACAGCTTGAATGGTGTTTAGAGTTTTTTACCGGAGTCCTTGGTCTTCCAAAAAAGAAATTATTTGTAACTGTTTTTGCCGGAACGAAAGAAGTTCCTCGTGATGAAGAATCAGCGGCAATTTGGAAAAAATTGGGTATTTCCAAAGAGCGGATTTTTTATTATGGAGCAGAAAAAAACTGGTGGTCAAGATCTGGTACTCCAGACAAGATGCCTCCAGGTGAAATTGGTGGGCCCGATTCTGAAATGTTTTATGACTTCGGGACATCACATAATCCAAGTTTTGGTAAGGTTTGCCATCCAAATTGCGACTGTGGACGGTTTTTAGAAATAGGCAATTCGGTTTTTATTCAATATAAAAAGAAAGAAAACGGACAATTAGAAGAGTTACCGCAAAAAAATGTTGATTTTGGGGGAGGGTTAGAAAGAATTTTGGCGGCATTAAATAATGATCCACATGTGTTTAAAAGTGATGTATTTTTACCAGTAGTTGAAGTGATTAAAAGATTCTTAGATAACGACTCTAAAAAAGAAGAACTTGATTCTTTTATACAAGTAATAGCTGACCATCTAAAAGGAGCACTGTTTATGATAAAAGAGGGAATTCAGCCGAATAATAAATTACAAGGATATGTTTTAAGAAGATTGATAAGAAGATCAGTTGTTAAAATGATGCAGTTGAATATTGTTCCATTAAAGTCAACGCCGGCAATTTGTCAAAAAATAGTTGAAATTTATTCAGGGACTTATCTTGAAATAAATAATTCGCACACCATAATTTCTACCATTACCAAAGAAATTGATGATTTTTTAAGAACGATTGATAAGGCAACAAAATTATTACAAACTCAACTGATAACAGGTAAACTATTATTCTATCTTCATCAGAGTTATGGCCTCCCTTTTGAGATAGCTCAGGAGTTATTACATCAATGGGGGAAGCCAATTGGAGAAAAAGAAAAAAAACAGTTTGATGAAGAACAACGAAAACATCAAGAGCTTTCTCGCACTACATCAGTAGGTATGTTTAAGGGTGGTTTGGCCAATCAGTCAGAACAGACAATTAAATATCATACAGCGACCCATCTTCTTCATCAGGCTTTAAAAGACATGTTTGGGAACGAAGTTCGCCAGGAAGGTTCAAATATTACCGCCGAAAGATTAAGATTTGACTTTCAACTTTCAAAAAAACCGACAGACGATGAAATAAAAAAAATTGAAGATACTATTAATCAAAAAATAAAAGGAAATCTGCCTGTTTATTTTAAAGTTATGCCAAAAGATGAGGCGTTTAAAATAGGCGCGGCCTCTTTTTTTAAAGAAAAATACGGCGATCAGGTAAAAGTTTATTTTATTGGTAATTATTCCAAAGAATTCTGTGGCGGGCCTCATGTGAAAAATACGTCAGAGATTGGTTCATTCAAAATCATTAAAGTCAAAAAAATTGGCAGTAATTTAATGAGGATTTATGCCAAGTGATTATTTTTGGTATAATTGAATAAATTGTGAACATGGAAAATAAGAAAATTATTATTATAGTGGCAGTTGTAATTTTGTTTGTTGGTATTTTTGTAAGGTTAAAATCAAAGGATAAACCGTATTTTAGAGTAAAACCACCAATATCGGAAGTTCCAACGCCTTCAATAATTCCTAAATTTGAGAAATTCGAGACTTTTAAGTCGGAAAAGGAATTTAAAGATTATATAGCAAAGGGACAAGTAATATCTGATCAACGTGCTATAGCAACAGGAACATTGAGAGATTCACAATCAAAGACTTCAGAAGCTGCTCCGGACGAGGTTGTTCTACAAGATAAAAAAGAAATTCCTGAAGAGGTTTCTCAAACAAACATTCAGGTGTTCGGGGTTGATGAACCCGACATTGTTAAAACAGACGGGGAGGAATTGTATGTCTCCACGTCCCCGATCAATATTAGGCCAATGCCTCAGATGGAACCTGGAGGCAGACTAGAGTCAGACATTAAGGACAGAACATCTTTTTATCAAGGAGGAACAAAATTAGTAAAGGCGTTTCCTCCTTCGGAAATTAGAGTTGATTCTTCAGTTGACAAGAATGGAGACTTATTGTTGTATAAAAATAATTTAATAATTCTTACGGACAGTATAATTTACGGATACGATGTCTCTGATACAAAAAATCCCGAGAAAAAATGGGAGTTAAAATTTGAAAATAACAGCAGAAAAGCTCAAGCGAGATTATTTAATAAAAAACTATATGTTGTGGCTGTATCAAACATTGACTATTCTCATCCTTGTCCACTAAAACCGTTTAGACAGGGAGAGACTGATGTTGAAACATTTTGTGATGAAATATACAGACCAAAAATACATACACCAGTAAGCGTGATCTATTCCGCAGTAATAATAGATCCTAAGAACGGGCGTATAGAAAATAAAATTTCCTTTGTTGGTTCTCCACAGTCTTCAATCATTTATATGTCAAGAAAGGGACTATATGTTACGTATGGTTATCAAAGCGACCAGATTTCGTTTTTTTTGGATTTTGCCCAACAGAACAGAGATATTTTTCCTCAAGAAACAGTAGATGATTTACGCAAAATTAATAATTATGATATAAGCGAGAGAGCAAAGTTAATAGAACTAGAGAATATTATTAACCAATACATTAATTGGTTGTCAAGCGATGACAGAATTAGAATGGAAAATGAACTACAAAACAGGATGAGACGATACGTTGAAGAATACGGAAGAAACTTAGAGAGAACTGGAATAGTGAAGCTTAGTGTAGATAATTTAAGAATTAAAGCGATAGGTTCCGTTCCTGGTAAAGTACTAAATCAATTCTCGCTTGATGAGTATCAAGAATATTTAAGAATAGCCACAACAATCGGCGAAAGAAGAACAACCACTTTTCCCTACTTTGGCAGTATTTCTATGGAATCGGCCAATGATGTATATGTATTAGATAAGGAATTGGATATGCGGGGATTCATTAAAAACTTAGGGATTACTGAACAAATATATGGAGTAAGATTTGTGGGTGATAGAGGGTATGTGGTGACATTTAGGCAAACAGACCCGCTTTTTGTAATAGACTTATCAAATCAGGAAAACCCGAAATTAAAAGGCGAACTTAAGATTCCTGGGTATTCTTCCTATCTTCATCCAGTTACGCAGCATTATTTAATTGGAGTTGGGAAAGAAAACCAATATGTAAAGATTTCTCTTTTTGATACGAGTTCTTCAGACAATCCAATCGAACTAGATAAATACATCCTCAATGATTATTGGTCGGATATTTTGAATACGCACCATGCTTTTTTACTTGATGATAGACATAAAATATTTTTCCTGCCAGGAAGCAATAAGGCCTATATATTTTCCTACGAAGGAGATGGATTAAGATTAATAAAAACCATAAATCAAACAAACGCAAAAAGAGCGGTTTATATTAATGATTATTTATACATCGTAGGAGATGATAAAATTATAGTACTGGATGAAGAAAGTTGGGAGAAAGTAAATGAAATAGAGATTTAATTCCGAGTTTAAAAAAACATTAAAGCCTATATAATTTTACGATTGACACAGAATAAATAGTCGGGTATTCTATATGCATGATTAAGAGCAAGACTATTACCAAGAGGCAGAAAGAATTACTTTTCATAATCTACAATTATATAAAAAATGAAGGCTATCCTCCAACCTTTGAAGAGATGAGAGAGAAACTTAATGTTTCTTCTAATCAATCGGTTATTGATCTTCTTAATAAATTAGAGAGGCAAAAGATCATTAAACGTAATCCTTCAATTGCTCGAAGTATTGCTATTCTTCCTGTCGGTTATGAAATCTTAGGTAATCCGCCACTGGCTCCTTTTTTAGGAATTTCTTCTGCGGGTATTCCTATTGATGCAATTGAAATATCAGGCGAGTGGAAACAGATATCAACTGATGTCTCTCAATTTTCCGATAAAGTCTTTCTTTTGAAAATTTCAGGCGATTCAATGATTAATGCGGGGATAGAAGACGGCGATATAGTTTTGGTTAAATCTGAAAAAGAATTTGTTTCGGGCAACATCGTCTTAGTTCGTATTGGAGATAACGTGACTGTAAAACGATTTATTTCCGATGATAAACCGCCCTATATTTACCTAAAGCCCGAAAATCCCAAATATGATATTATATTGGCTACCCATGAAATGAAACTTGAGGGAAAGGTTATATCAGTTTTAAAAAACGGCTATTGGAAGCAGATTATCTAATCATATGCCAACACAAAAAATCAATCAGGCCCAAATGATTCTTAACAAAATTTTTAAAGATCCGCAAATTGCTTTTGGACTTAAAGAATTTGAAGGTATTAACCTTGAAGAGGTGCTTAAAATAACCGAAGAAGAAAAAGGAAGGTATTACGTCAAAGATCTTAAATCAGAAAATCGTAAATTTGTTTATGACGAGTTAAAGTTAACCGGCAAACCAGAAGAAATTATTCGTCAACTTTGGCTATATAAACTCAATTCGCATTATGGATATTCTTATGATCGTATTGATACGGAAAAAAGCATTCATTTTGGCCGAGAGATTCATACAAAGGCTGCGGACATTGTAGTTTATAAGAAGGATAAAATCACTCCGTATATTATTATTGAGGTAAAAAATCCAAATGAAAAAAAAGCTATCGATCAACTAAAAAGCTATCTTAATTCTGAAGGATGCGAAATAGGCGTTTGGTCTAACGGTAAGGAAAAGGTTATACTTTATCGACCGTACCCCAAGGAGTTTGAGGATTCTCTTTCCGATATTCCTCGTGCCGATCAAACAATTGATGATTTATTTGAGATAAAAAGATTGTGGACAGATTTAAACCCAAAATTTGATTTT
>Ga0268276_1000819_pt1 | contig 33782 bp, 17 predicted proteins | sample saktaG_4_FD_190145 | JGI IMG/M metagenome (GOLD analysis project Ga0268276, IMG submission 190145) | Saline water microbial communities from Sakinaw Lake, British Columbia, Canada - sak_2010_1_5_45m | ecosystem: Environmental > Aquatic > Non-marine Saline and Alkaline > Saline ...
GCGCGGGTCAGCGCGGCCAAGGCGGCCGCGCTCGCCACACGCACGCTCGATATCACTTCGCTGGATGTCTCACGCCGCGCCGACAACAGCGCCGGCGAGCTTGGCCCGTTGACACCCGCCGAAGAAACTGAAGTGGCCGCGCGCATGGAGCGCTACCTGAGCTATTCGCTGTATTGTCGCGAGCGCATGAAGGACTGCCGCGTGGGCAGCGCGTTTTACGAGCACGGCGCGCAATTTTGGGAGGACAAAGTCGCGCAGCTGCGCGACAGTGGGCGGCTGGCTGCCGACGAGGCGACGCGCGCCTATGAAACGGAGTGGCTCAACCATCAAGGATTGGGCGAAGAACCGTCGCAACGCGTGCGCTCGTTCGTCAGTAGCAATGCTGTCTTTCTCGCCCTGCACAAAGAGATGCAGACCAAGTTGGCGCACATGAAAAAAGACCGCGCGCCATCCAAAACAATCAAGGACGGCGGGATTATTGCCGGTTGCGCCATAACCACCAACGACGTGATGACGCTGGTGGACGAGGCGCGGCGCGCCCTGCAGCAACGCCAGCAAGACGCCTTGCCGCGCGCGGAAGAAAGCATGTTAAACGCGACCATCGCCGTCGCACACGCAGACGGCGACGGCCGCTTCACCTTCACGGGCGGCAGCGTGCAACCGGGCCGCTATATTGTGTTTGCCAGGATGGAAGCCTTGAGTTTGGATGGCGAGCGCATGGAGTACATGTGGTATGAGCCCGTCTATGTGCCACTCAAACGTTTCGCCTTTAACAAGCGCGCCATGGTGCGTTTGACGGAGTTGAATACGCGCCAGCCGGCCGTGCTGCAGGCGGCCGTGCCGACGCGCGAAGCGTTGTTTGCCACTATTCTCACCGACCTCCGGAGCAGCGCCCCATGAGTGCCCGCACCGCGCACATCACGCGCACCACGACCGAAACCAAGATTGAAGTCACGCTCGCGCTTGACGGCAACGGCACGTACGCCGTGCGCACCGGCGTGGCATTTCTCGATCACATGCTCGAGTTGTTCGCCAAGCACAGCGGTTGCGACCTGCAACTCGCGGCCACGGGCGACACGCACATTGACGATCATCACACGGTCGAGGACATCGGCTTGTGCCTGGGTGAGGCGCTGGCCACCGCGCTGCAGGACAAGAAAGGCATCCGGCGTTACGGTTTCTTCCTGTTGCCAATGGACGAGGCGCTGGCGGAAGTCGCACTGGATTTGTCGGGCCGACCGTTCCTGGTGTTTGACGCGGCGTGGCAGCAGGAAAAAGTGAAACTCTTCGATGTAACCTTGGTCGAAGAATTCTGGCGCGCGCTCGCCATGCGCGCCGGGATCACCTTGCACATTCGCGTCAAGGCCGGCAAAGACGCGCATCATGTTTGCGAGGCCGTCTTCAAGGGCGTGGCGCGCGCCCTGGCCATGGCCGTCGAGCGCGACCCGCGCTGCCCCGGCATTCCCAGCACCAAAGGGACCCTGACCATATGAGCACCTTGCGCCCGATTCTGACGCGCGCGCTGAATGCCGTGCCGTTGACGCGCGCCGAGGCCATGGTCTTGGTGACGTGCGCGCTGGATGAGCTGATGCCGGTCGCGCAGCACATTCGCACGCGCTTCTTCTCGGATCGCATTGGCCTGTGTGCGATCATCAACGCCAAGTCGGGCGCCTGCAGCGAAGATTGCGCGTTTTGCGCACAGGCCGCGCGGCACGCCACCGGCGTGAAACCGTACGCACTGCTGTCGCCCGCACGGTTGGCCGCCGCATTGCGCAAGGCCGCGGTCCTGCCGGCCGGTTGCGTCGGCATTGTCACCAGCGGGCGCGACGCGCTGCAGGGCCCGGAACGCGCGCGGTTGCTGCGCGCCCTGCGCAAACACGGGCCGGATATGCCGGGCATGCTGAGCGTCAGTCTGGGCCACCTCGATGACGAAATCCTGCGTGCACTGTGGGACGCCGGCCTGCGCCGTGTGCATCATAATCTTGAGACCTCGCGGCGTTTCTTCCCACAGATCTGCACGACCCACACCTACGACGAACGCATTGCGACCGTGCGGCGCGCGCAGGCGCACGGCTTGGATGTCTGCTGCGGCGGCATTTTTGGCTTGGGTGAAACGTGGGATGACCGCATTGATCTGGCCTTCGAGCTGCGCGCGTTGGGCATTCGTTCCGTGCCGATCAATTTCCTCGCGCCGATTGCCGGCACACCGTTACAACATGCCGCACTGCTGGCGCCGCGCGACGCCCTGCGGATCATTGCGCTCTTCCGCTGCATCCTGCCGGACGCCGATCTCAAAGTCGCTGGTGGCCGCGAAACGGTCCTGCGCGAAACCCAGGCACTGATCTTTCACGCCGGCGCCAGCAGCTTCATGACTGGCGCGTGTCTGACCACCGCCGGCCGCGCGGTCGAACAAGATCTGCAACTGCTGGCGGACTTGGGCCTGACGGTCGCGCGCGCTCAGGGCGCGCGCACCGCCACGGCCACGCCGGCCGTATGACGGCGTGCGCCGACCAGCAGCGCGCGCGCCACATCGTCATCACCGGCGCCAGCCGCGGCCTCGGGCGCGCCCTGGCACTCGCCTTTGCCGCGCCGCACGTCACCCTTGGCATTCACTATGGCCATGCCGATGACGCCGCCCGCGCCGTGGCCGATCGCGCGACCACGCGCGGCGCACAGGTTTATCTCATCCGTGTTGATTTGTCCGCCGCACAGGCCGCCGAGCAGATTGCCGCACAAGTGCACGACCACGGCGCTGCCCTGGATGTGCTGATCCTGAATGCCGGCGTTATGCACGAGGCCCCGCTGGTGCGCACCAGCGGCGACGCCTGGGATCGTGTCTTCGAAATTAACTACCGGCAACAGGCACGTCTAGCCCAACAGCTTGGCACGACATTGCTGGGGCGCGGCAGTCATTTGCTGATGATTGGTTCGCTGGTGGGCATGCGCGGCGGCGCAGGGGTGGTGGCGTATGCCGCCGCCAAAGGCGCGTTGCTGGGCTTTGCTCGTGATGCGGCGATCCGCTGGGGCATGCGCGGCATTTGTGTCAACGCCATCCTGCCCGGCATTCTGGCAACCGACATGTCCCGTAACTTGACCACTGCCGCGGCACGCGCCTTGGCGCATGAGAATGTGTTGGGTGCGCCCGCCACGGTGGACGAGATCGCCGCGTTTGTCGTGCACCTGTGCGGCACCCGGCACATTTCCGGTCAAGTGTTTGCACTGGACAGTCGCGTGTGGCCTGACGGTGCAGAAATCCAAGGCGCGGCGGATGCGCACTAATAGCAACGCAACAGCACTGGACACGCAGTTGGCGCACGCATTGGACGAGCGCGCCGCGCAGGGCTTGTTGCGCACGCGGCGCACCGTGACGTGGCGTTCGGCCGTTGAATGTGATGTTGACGGCCGGGCCTGCGTGGCGTTTTGTAGCAATGATTATCTTGGTTTTGCGCATGACCCCACCACGCGCGCGGCGGCGGCCGAGGCATTGGCAACGTATGGCACGGGCGCCGGCGCGTCGCGTCTGATTTCCGGCGAGTATCCGCTGGTGCGCGAACTCGAGCAGCGCCTGGCGGCGTTCAAACAAGTCGCGGCCGCCTTGGTGTTCCCTTCCGGCTACATGGCGAATCTGGGCGTGATTGCCGCTTTGGCCGGCGCGCGCGACCGGGTCGTCATTGATCGTCTGGCGCACGCCTCGATTGTGGATGGCGCGCGGCTGGCCCGCGCGCGGCTGTGTGTCTTTCCGCACAATGATGTCGCCGCGCTGGATCACATTCTGGCGCAACCGCATGGCGGCCGCACGCTGGTCGTGACCGAGTCTGTCTTTTCCATGGATGGCGATTGCGCGCCGCTGGAGGAACTGGTCGAATGCTGCGCGGCGCATGCGGCCACCTTGGTGGTGGATGAAGCCCACGCGCTGGGCGTGTACGGCGGCGGGCGCGGCCTGGTGGTCGAGCGCGGCTTGGCGGCGCGCGTGCCGGTGGTGGTCGGCACGCTCAGTAAAGCGCTCGGAAGTCAGGGGGGGTTTGCAGTCGGATCGCACTTATTGGTAGAATATCTATTCAACGCCGCGCGTGCGTTTGTGTATACGACCGGGATTATGCCGGCGGCGGCCGGCGCGGCGTTGGCAGCCGTGCGCGTGCTGGCACACGATAGCGGGCGCGTCACGCGCCTGTGGCGGAACACGCAGCAGGTGCGCGCCGGCCTTGTGGCGGCGCGCGTGCCGGGCAACGGGCCGATCTGCCCGCTGATCGTGGGCGACGCCCAAGCCGCTGTCGCGGCGGCCACCCGCCTGCGCGACGCGGGCCTGTTGGTGCCCGCCGTACGACCGCCGACCGTGCCGGTCGGCACTGCGCGCCTGCGGATCAGCGTATCCGCCGCGCATACCGAAGCACAGTGCGCCGCGCTGTTGCGCGCACTTCACTCATTGCCTGCAACCAGTTAAGGACTCCCGCATGACGCAGCCAGGCGTACTGCACAGCGAACGCCGCGCCGGTCTGTTCGACCCGCTGACCAAGTTCATCCGCATGCGCGTGATGAACCGCTACCTGTTTCGCATGACCTTGACGACCTTCCTGATGGCGTTGCTGGTGATCACGTTTGTCATGCTGACCGGCAGTTTGGTGCAAATCATCGCCTTGATTTTCAAGAATGTCAGTGTCCTGGTGATTGTCCAACTGCTGGCCGTCACCCTGCCGTCGGTGATTTCGTATGCCTTGCCATTCTCAATGGCGGCGGCCTCCCTGCTGGTCTTCAGCCGCTTGTCGGCCGATGGCGAGATCACCGCCATGAAGGCGACCGGCATCAGTATCTATCGCATCGCCGCACCGGCCCTGGTACTGAGCCTGCTCGTTGCCCTCCTGGCGGTGCCGGCCAACAACACCATTCTGCCGCGCGCCCACTTTGCGCGCTCGAATATTGTCGCCAGCTATTCGCAGTCGGACACGCGCGGCTGGATCGAGACCGGTAAGTGGACGCCGCTCGGCCGCTATCGCTTTTATGTCAACCAGCGCGAAGGCGATGTTTACCGCGACATTTCCATCACCGAAGATTTGGAGGACGGGCGTTCACGCCTGATCAGCGCCAAACGCGGCTATATCCGGCCGATCCGCAAGGAAAACCGCTTGCTGCTCGAACTCTATGACTTTACCTCCGAAGAGCACAGCCCCGAACGGACCAACTCGTATCTGCGGATCAGCTCCGGCCGCTTTGACATGTACATCGATATCAGCGAAGTTTTCAAGCGTGGTCGCAAAGTCCTGGAAACAGCCGCCAAGCCCGGCCACATGCCCACCGCCGTACTGCAAGATCGGCTCGCCACCAATGCCTGGCAGATTACCGCTATTGCGCAACGCCGCAGCCGCACCGTCGAAGACTTGATCCAGGGCTTGGCCGACAGCCGCCGACAATGGGCTGCGCTGCAAACCATGCCGGGCTGGCGCCGCGTCCTGAAGCTGCGCGGGCGCAGGCCGCGCCATGCCCTTGAAGACATTGACGGCCGCCTGCTCATCGCGGAGTACCGCAACGATCTGATCAAACTCGAGGGTGCCAACGGCCCGTCCCTGGCGCAACTCAATCGCTGGCACAAATCCTGGGTCAAGGAACTGTTCTATACTCTGGAAATGCGCAGTGACTATCGCACCGAAATCCAATACCGCTTGTCCTACGCGTTTGCCAGCATTGCCTTCACGATCATTGGCATTCCGCTCGGCATCCGCGCGCATCGCAGCGAAAAGACGATCGGCTTCCTGATTTGTCTTGGCCTCGTTGCCGTGCATTATGCCATGGTGATCAGCATCAAGGCTTTCAGCGGCACCTACACCATCCAGCCTTACTACTTGATTTGGCTGCCGGATATAGTGTTCATGCTGACCGGCCTGGCCCTGCTCTGGCGCATTCACAAGTACTAATACATTTCTCCGCGACGGAGAAATTATAAACGCGCCGGGGCGGCGCATCGGCAGCGCTGGTTAGCTCTGTTTCTTCATCGAATACCGAACACCGATTACTGAATATCGCTGCCGAAGGCAAGCGCCCTCCGCGCCACGCTTCTGATCCGACATCCGCGCCCTTGGCGGAACTCTACGCAGGCGGCGCGGTTACAACAGATCCGCATGTTGCCGGTGACGCGCATCGCCGGTTCGTATGCGGACAATCCCAATCACCATAAATTCTTTCGCCGCGAAAGAATTTTAATGCACTAACTGGGAATGAATCGGAATTGTCAACATTCAGTTACTAATGAGTGCGCTTTCTACTTTGCCGCGTCCTTGTAGCTGCCCGCGGTGAGGGCGGCTTCTGCAGCCGCGGTCATCCGCGCCGTTGACGGGATCCACGCCGATGGCGGGATCCACGCCGCTGGCGGGACTAGGCTAGTGCCTTAGCTAGCCAGGCCAGCTCCAAGCAGGCGCCCGCGGCCACAATTGGCATGACACCTAGTAAGCGCATTCATTAGTAGTATGTCTTTTGACCGCTAATTGTATGAACTGTGCACAATGTAGAGTAACAAGTTGTGTCGACGCGCTGCGCGCGGCACCACCAGCGGCTCGACCTGACGGCCTTGCGGCGAGCACATTCGCCGCAGCACGCAGGTCAGCCACAGCCCCGTGGGCGTTGGCGGGGCGCAGGGCTACCGCCGCAGCCAGCGCAGCACGAGCAGCACAACCCACACGCAGCACGGCTCCGGCACCAACGTGCCCGACGCCAGCAAGTAATTCAGCCGCGCGGCCTCGCCGTCGTCCACAGCCGGATTGAGCCCGTTGGCTTCTTCATACGAATCGGGGATGCCGTCATTGTCCCGGCTGGCCGCCAGACTCACGCCGAAATTACCCGCGCCTTGCACTTCCACTTGCTCGGTCAGCGCCTGCACACGATTCAAATAGCCCGCGTTGGCCGGCGTGGCGTTGCGCGTCGCATTCGCGCCCAGCTTGACGTACACGCGACCGCCGGCATTGGTGTCCTTCAATCCATAATACGCGGCGCCGGCATCACTCTGCAGCACAGCATGCCCGTTCATTAACAAGTCAAGATTGTTCGGCACGAGGCCGAAACGGACCCAGGTCGTGCCGCTCGCCGTGTAGGCCGCGTCCAGTGTATCGCGCCCGTGCGCCAGCGTGATGGTCTTGGAGGTCCCGCCATACGCGAACGTGAAGCCATTGGACCGCGGTGTCGCCGTGTACGTTTGGTCTTGCTGGCCTTCGTCGCGAAACGCCGAGCAGCGATTGAAGTACCCGTCCGCATTGGCAAGTTCCGCCTCGGTCGCATCGCCGGGATTGCTGATCGGCGAACCGATGATTTCGCGCGCGTCGTAGCGTTGCACATCCGGACACCAATCCAGCGCAAACGTCTTGATCAAACGCCCGCCATATTTCTCGAAACAGGCATAGAGCAGATTATTGGCAATGACATATTCATTTTCCCCGTCGAAATCGAGGTCAACTTGGCGCGTGACCGTGTTCGTGCCAAAACCGGCGCTGAGCACATTCGTCGCCCAGTGCGCGGCCGCGACAATCACGCCGACATCGCGCGTGTGATTTTGCAGTTTCAGCGCCCAGCCGCTGATCGCGTCATAGCTCGTGTCATCGCTCGGCCACGGTGGCTTGTAGCCACTGCCCTGATACCCGGCCTGATCCTCGTCATGCCAGGCGGTCTCGTAAATCATCGCCGCATAGCTGAATTCCGCCAGCGTCTTCAGGCGCCCGGCCGGCATGCCCTGCACCGCCGCCCACGTCAGCGCCATCAGCGAATTGCTGGTGTTCAAATCGCCCTGCTTGAGGCCACTCGGCAATGGCGTCGCACCGATCACATTGGGCACATAGCTGTAAAAATCCTGCTCGCCGCCGCTGAAGCTCGTGCCATAATACCAATTGTCATAACTTTGCTTGGGATTGCTGACATTGTCCTTGCAGGCGTGGCGCAGCCATTCATAGGTCGAGGGCTCTTTGTTGACCACGGTGCCGTGGTCAATCACCCAGGCGCTTTCGTTCGCGCGCGCCTGCGCCAGGGCATCCTTCAGGGTCGTGACCTGAATCCAGGGATGCATGGCCAGCCAGCGCGCGGTCTTGTGCCAGAGCACATAATTGTTGTTGCCCTGCGGGTCGGTGAACGAGCGCCCACCGTACGCCTCCCAGTCGTCGAAGATCACTGTGATCTGGCCTTGATCGCTGCTGCGCGCCTTTTCCAGCAAGGTGTAACGCGTGTCAATCCGCAGGCCGTCATCCTGGTTCCAGAATTTCGAGTTGTCTTCGCGATCGTTGATCATGAAGCAATACACGCCGTTGATTTTGTGCACCTTGTGCTGATACGCCTGCTCACCAATGGTTGTGTCAATCCCGCTCTCGCCCGGTTTGAAGCCCGCCCAGGGCGTCTCACTCGGGTAAAACCAGAAATGCAAATGATTGACTTCATCCAGATACGTGGCCGGATACGCGCTGGCGGCGATATCATCGAAAGTGCGGCCGTCCAGCGGCGTCATGCCCGTCGTCGTGCTGCGAATGACGCGTTCGGGCACATGCATCACCTGGACGTCGCGCGGCGTCAGCCCGAAATAGTTGCTCATCACATCGGTGAAGCGATCAATCGTCATCGCATTGCACGCGCCCTCGAAATACGGCATCATCTGCTCGGCGAACACACCGCCGACCAGCGCGCCGGGCTGGCCGTCAGATTGATCATTGTCCACAAAGTGCTTAAGCCAGTTTAAGAAGGTCGGGCCATCCTGCAATTGCTTTTCGGATGTGCTCTGGTCAGTCACGGCCCATCTCAGCGCGGCCAGCAAGGTGCCGCTCAAATGATAGTTGGCGGCGAAATTGAACATCTGATGCGTTTCGAGCGCGCGCCGGAACCCGACATCCAATGTGCCGCCGCCGTAATTCTCGTCGTGAATGTGGCCGCCGATGCCGTCAGCCTTGTTGAGCGATTGATTGGCATGTAATATGGCCGCATACTTGGCGCGCCCCGTCGTGTTGGTGCTCCACAGCGCGCCGCTCGAATCGCCGCGCAACGCCACCATATCCTTGGTCGTGATGACTTCGATGCGGACCGGGCTGGTGCCATCCCACCCCACACCGGTGAGTGCCGCCTGTTTGACGCCGCATTCCATGCCATCCAGGTCCGAGCGGAAATATTGACCAAGATAGTTGTTGGTGCCGAGATTTGTCCCCGCCGCATTTTTCAGCGTGGCATTGCCCGCGCCATCATAGACACACAAGGCCAGATCCCACGCGACCGCGGCTGTGCCGGGAATGCCGTCCGGATAGCCGCTCGCACCGCCGCTGGCGCAATCAATCAGGACATACACATCGAGAAAACCATTTTCGGCGCCCACGCCCAATTCAAAGAAATCCGCGCGCGCAAAGAAATTGTTGCTCTCAAAACGGCTGTAGGCCGCGACCAGATCGCGCGACCAATAATAGCCATCGTTGTCCTGGCCACTGATGCTGTAGTTGCCCTGCGGATTCAGGCCGCGCAGATCCGCGGCATCCCATTCAAGTAGTTCCTCGTAATAGTAGCTGCCGTCCCACCACGGATCCGGGCTCAGCAATGGTCCGCGACCAATCGTGATCGGCCGGCGATGCGCGCCGGGTGGTGGCGCGTTCGTGCTCTGCACCGCGATGTAGTTGTCTTTCGTGTTGGTGGCGGCCGCGCCACTGCTATCGGTCACAATCAATTGCACATTGTATGAGCCAACGCTCGCATATTGATGCGCCGGATGCTGGGCCGTGCTCGTGCCGCTGTCGCCAAACGCCCAGCTGCGCGCCGCAATGGGAAACAAGCCGGTGCTCGATGCATCAGTGAAATTGACCGTCAGCGGCACAGGGCCGGCCGTTGGCGTGCCACCGAAGTTGGCCGCCAATTGCGCGCCGGCGCTGCCACCCACAATCACGGCGGAGACGGCATGCAGCACATTCGTGTTTTCGCTCCAGGCGTCTGCGCCGTGTTGATAGCTGGTGCCGCCATTCGCCGCTTTGATCATGCGATAGGCATACCAGTTCGTGCCGCTCGTGGTGAAGGTCAGCAATGTTTTGCAGCGTTTGTCGGTGCCGCTGCCGTCCTGGAACCAACCACATTCAACCCAGGTCCAGCCCGAGCCGTCACGCGTCGCGCCATAGCCGAACGCGCTGCCCGTGGCGCCGTCCCACCCGCCTTCGCCCCACTCAACCGCAACAGTCAGCGCAGTGCCGGCCGGTACATTGGTGGTCTGCCACGGTTGTTCCGTCGGGTAGCGATGCCCCCACGGCAGCGCCTGCGCGGTTGCTACAAAAAGCATTATGATTGTCCACATTCCGCAGAAGATCTTCATTTCTTATCCTCAATTCTTGTGCATACGCCGCACGTACGCTGGCTCACATTCGTCCGGTCATCCGGTCCGTGGGTTGCGCCCACGGCTATTCACACTCGACCCTGCGCGGGGTCGAACAACCGCACACGACAGTTCGCTCGTTTACGGCTGCACACCGTTTGTCATCCGGCATCGGTTGCCAGGCCAGGCCACGCGGACGCCGCAGGCGTCCAATGTGACTAGCCGTGGGCGCAACCCACGGGACGCAGCCAACCACATCCCTCGACCCCGGCGGGGTCGAACAATTAATCCAGAAAGCGCTTATCATACACAACACCTGCGGCGTTCAACATCTCCTTCAGCTCTTCTGCAAACGTCCGTTTTCTGTGATGTTCTTGTTGAGACTTAATGTATTCAATCACCGCATCCTTGTCGTTGTGGGAACACGTAAACGCGCCGTATCCGTCTTGCCAATGTGAAAAGCGCGGGAACACGCGTTCCTTACCTATCCATTGTGATGAGGCAACTTTAATGTCCTTGACAAAATCCGCCAAGGGGACGCTGGGATGAATGCTGGTGAGCAGGTGGATGTGGTCGTCCACGCCATTAATACGGTACAGATGAGCTTTGGTGTTGTTGACAATACCCCAAATGTAGCGAAATAGCCCTTCGCGCCGTTCACCGACGAAGGCCGGTTCACGCTTCTTCGTCGAGAAGACAATATGATAATACAACTGTGTGTAGGTTGCCATGGCAGCCATCGGCGTTCGCGTTATCCGCACGTTGCACGTACGGCTATTCACATTCGACCCCGCACGGGGTCGCAATCATTCGGTCATCGTGTCCGTGGGTTGCACCCACGGCTATTCACATTCGACCCCGCGCGGGGTCGCAATCATTCGGTCATCGTGTCCGTGGGTTGCACCCACAGCTATTCACATTCGACCCCGCGCGGGGTCGCAATCATTCGGTCATCGTGTCCGTAGGTTGCACCCACGGCTATTCACATTCGACCCCGCGCGGGGTCGCAATCATTCGGTCATCGTGTCCGTGGGTTGCGCCCACGGCTATTCACATTCGACCCCGGCGGGGTCGAACAACCGCATTGTTTGTCATCTACAATCGGCATTTCATGTCGTGTGTGCATTCACTATCCGCGCCACCGGCGCGTCCATGCGCCCAGCATCAGCGCACCCAGCACCAGCATGCCCGGCTCGGGGATAATGTCGTACGTGTACTGCAAAAATTGATTGCCGGGTGCGGTGTTGTACTTGCCGACACTGTTCTGTGTGCCGACTTTCCAGTCATTGCCGCCATTGTTGTCCCAGATGCTGCCATTATCGGTGAACACACAATCAACTTCGCTCCAGGTGCTGCTGACAAAGAACGTGTGCGACCAGACGCCGCCCGGTGTGCCGGCCATCGCCGGCCGCGGACTGACCGTGCCGGCCCAGTTGTTCCAGCCCAGATGGAGGTAGACCGGATTGGCGGCGGCAAGACTGCGGCCCGCCGCGTTGTACGTGATCGTGCACTGCGTGCCGGCCAGCGGCGGATTCGGCGCAAACGCCACCACGCTGTCCCCGCCCGGCGCGCCGCTGGACAACTGGCCTTGAATGCCGGCGGTGTTGCCAATGCCCGGCAAGCTCTGATTCGAGATCCATTTGCTAGCCGGCGTCATGGCACTGGTGATGATCGCCTGTACTTTCAGCGTCCCCGTCGTCGGGCCCATGATGTCGAGCAATTCAAACGGCAGCTCCATTTCCCAGCCGGTGCCGACACTGCCGGCGCCGCTGGTGTTGGTCGCCGTGATGCCGCCGACATTGCTATTGTTAAAGCCGTAACGGAAGCCGGTGTTGGCGTTGACCAGAATGCGCGCAACGTTCAGATCGCCCGTGCCGGTGCCATAGTAGCCATCCTTGCCCGATCCGTCGAGCTGCTCGAAATCAAGGTAATGGCCGCCGCCGTAGGTGTTGGGAATCACGGCATACTCGGGCATGAAGCCGGCATCAAACGTGACGCCGACCAGGTTGGGCAGTTTCGGCGACGTGAAGCTCATGCCGTTGCTGAACGCGGCGATGCCGCCGGGCCGACTGTCAATGAAGAGCATCATGCAATTGCCGTTCAACTCGAGATTGCCGGCAATGCCGACCAGCAGTGCGGACTGCGAATTGGTCAGATAGAGCGCATCGAGTTCAGAGCCAGCGCCGGGCGTGGTCGCGTCGCCAAAGCCGGTGGGCGTGTCTTGCAGCGCGCGCGCCGCCGCGGCGAAGTCAGCCAGCAGATTCGTGCCGTCAATCGGCGAAATGTAGTGGGCGGCAATCGTGATGTACGCGGTCTTGCGATTGGTGCTGACGCCGGTCGGGCCGCGGGCGATGAGCTGGACATCATAGACGCCCGGCGCGGCATAGGCATGACTTGGATGCTGCACACCGCTCGCGCCGTCGTCGCCAAACGACCAGACGCGGCCGGTGATGCTGCCGCCGGATTGGTCGGTGAACTGCACCACGGTGCCGGGCGGGCCGTACAATGGTGTCGCGATGAAGTTCGCCTGCGGCGCGCCGGGCGTGGTGACGGTGATGTAGTCCATCTGCGTGTTGGTGGACGTGCCGAAGGCGTTCGAGACAATCAGCGTCACCGTGTAGGCGCCGGCGGCCGCGTAGACAATGTTGGGGCTCTGTGCGGCGCTCATGGTCCCGTCCCCAAACGACCACGTGCGCCAGGTGATCGTGCCGCTCGAGGTATCCGTGAACTGGAGGGTCAGGGGCGCGTCGCCCGAGCGCGGCGTGGCGCTGAACGAGGCTGCCGGCGGCTGATCGCCCGCCACGGTTACTTTGTGCCAATCGCTGCCGCTGTTGTTGTCCCAGGTGCCCGCGCCGTTGTTGAAGACGCAGTCAATCTGCGCCGCGTTATTGCTGACAAAGACCGGGTACACCCACGTCGCACCGACCGTGCCGGTCATGACCGGGTCCGGGCTGAGGCTGCCGGCCCAGTTGTTGAACCCCAAATGAATGCGCACCGGATTGGCCGCGACAAGGGCGCGGCCGGCGCTGTTGTAACTGATCGTGCACTGCGCGCCGCGCACGGGCGGGTCGGGCGCATAGGTCACCGCGGCGTCGCTGCCGCCGCCGCCGCTCGTGGTCGCGCCGACATAGACATGTTGAATGTCCGACGTGGTCGAATGGCCCGCGTTGTCCACGGCGATAATCGCATAATCGTAGAGCGTGTTGGTGCTGGTAATAAGTTTCGTCCAATAATGATGGGCGATGACATTCGGCAATTCGTAATTGATGTTTTCCAGCCCGTCAAAGCCGGCCATGGTTTTGGGAAATTCGCCGCGATCAGTCATGAGTTGCTCTTGCCAGGCGTTGACCTCGCTGCCGCCGGCAAAAAGCTCATTGTGATTGCTGGCCATGCTGTTGACGCCGTCCTTGTCGGTGCGGAAGAGCACTTTGATCGTGCTGATGCCACTGCGATCGAAGGCGAAGGTCCAGACATAAAAATCTTTGGCCATGGCGGTCAGGACATATTTCGTCTGCGGCCCGAAGCTTTGCCCGCCGGGATTCCACGGATAGCGTTGCGGAATCCAGCACGTCGGGCCGACCCGGTCAGGGTTCGAGCCCAGCGCGGTGGTGGCCCAATCATAGGCCTCGTTGCAGGCGATCGTCACGCGGATTTCATTGTCGCCCGGATTGCCATAATATTGAAAGCCGCTATCGAGCGAGCCGAGGTAGAAGTGCCATGCCTTTTCGGCCGCACTCGCGCCGCTGGCGTAGGGTTCAGCCACGCGCCCGGCGCTGATGCTGGCCGCGCCGACGGTCGCCTCGGCATCCAGCACATAATTCAGGGCCGCCATCCGAATCGCGTAGTCGCGCAGTTTGTAATGCCAGCCGGTCTCGATGTCCACCGTGCCGTCCTTCCACAAGAACCAGGTCCAGTTCAGCATGAAGGGCGAGCCGAAATCGCCGTCGGCATTGACCCAACCGCCATCCTCGACATGCACGATGTCGGCCGGATCCAGCGGATGATCGGCCAGGAACTGCTCGACCGTCGTCGGCCGGATCGAACTGCTGCCGGTCAAACTCGGCACGGCTTCGTGATAATACGAATAGCCGCCGCCCCAGGCGTTGTCGCCATCGTGGCACATCATGGCCAGGCAGGGATGCGCGCTGTCGTTGTACGGTGCAATATTGGCGTCGATCGGGCCGCTGCCCATGCTCGCGTAACCGTCTTTCCAGGAGAGCGACATCTCGGCCGGCACGACCATCATTTTGTACTCCTGGCCGGTCTGCGGGTCGTATTGGCGCGCATAATGCGGCTGGACCGAAAACGGGATCGCGTTGCAGGGCGAGCAGCCGCGGTCAATGTGCTCGCGATACCAGTTGGCCCCATTCGGGTTGAGTTGGTCGGCCTTGTTGGGCGGGTCGCACAATTCGCCGCCCGAACCATTGACATACGGGAAATTCGGGCAGGCGCGCGAGAGATGCGTGTTCGCGATCGCCACCCAGGTGAAGCCCTCCTTCACCAAGGTTGGAATAATGCGCTGCGAAAAACACATTTCCGGGGGGAAAAAGCCTTTGGTGTAGGGCTCGGACGTGCCATAATTTTGTTCGACCAAATATTTGTGGATGCGAATTTCGAGTTCGAGCGTGCGCGGGTCGGCAAACGCCGCGATCGGATGATGCGCGGGTATGCAAATGAAATCCAGGCGCGGCTTGCCGCCCGGTGTGTGCCAGGTGCGCGCCTGGCCGTTGGCCGTCCAGCCGCTGGAATAGCCATTCCAGCCATTGTCGCCCAGTTGTTTGATATTCTGCAGCAACGAGCCGGACATGGTGCATTGCGCACCGGATTCGCTGGCCTGGCCCATCCCGCCAACCGAATCTTTCATGCGATACTGATAGCCGGCCTTGCGATCGTCCACGCCAAAAATATCGCTGAGCGTTTCGGTCGGGTGATTGCCACGCGCGCCGGCGTTGTCCATCGTGTCCTTGGCTTTTTCATAGCCATTGCCGCTGCCGCTGGTGCTCTTCGGCCAGTAGATCGGCTGATGCATGTGCCAGAGATAGGTCGTGTGCACTTTATTGGCGTCGCTGGCGTGACCCGCGCTTGGGGCAATAACCAGCAGGGCAAGACTGGTCCAGCAACCATAGGAGATGCTTGTCATGACAGAGGTGTGCTGCGCAGGTGATGGTGTGTGCCGTTGGTGGCCAGGGCCGACACGGCCGCATGCGCGCCACACGTGGCGCGCGTGACCAAGGTTGGTTTCAGCAGAAGCTTGCGCGGTGCGAGCGCCGGTTGTTGCAGGCGCTGCAAGAGGAATTCGACGGCCTGGCGGCCCATGCCTTCGCGATCCTGGGCAACGGTCGTCAGCGGTTGTTCAAGCCAGGCGCCTTCATGCAGTCCGCCGAAGCCGATCAGCGAAACATCCTCGGGTATGCGCAGCCCGGCTTCGCGCAGGCGGAAATAGGCCCAGACGGCCAGCAGATCGCTCATCGCAAAAATTGCGCTGGGGGCCTGGCGGCCACGGCACAAGGCACACAGCGCGTCGGCCGGCGCATTTAATTCCCACGGACCGGACAGCACCCCGCGCGCATGATACGGCACATGCGCCTGGGCCAGCGCCCGGCGATACCCGGCCAAGCGCGTCGTCCGAATTACCGACGTGTCGCCAAAGGCCAGGCAGGCGATGCGCCGATGGCCGAGGTCCAACAAGTGCTGGGTGGCCAGATGCGCGCCATATACGTCATCCGTGCCGACAAAATCGAAGGGCACGCCCTGCACGGCTGCGTCCACGCATACTACCGCCGTGCCGTTGGCGCGCAGATTTTCAAAGACGCGCTTGTTGTGCTGTTTGAAGGGGATCGGTACGATGATGCAGCCATCCACTTCATACTGTCGAAACAACGAGATCTTGCGGCGTTCAGTTTCCTCGTTGTAGTGTGATTGCGACAACAGCACTTGGTAGCCGGCTTTATCGGCGGCTTGCTCGATGCCGTGCACGATGTCCGGGAAATACGAGTAGGCCAACTCGGGCACGAGCACACCCAGCACGCCGGACTGGCCGGTATGCATCATACGCGCGGCGCGCGAGGGATGGTAATCGAGTTCGCTGGCGATGCGTTGGACATGCGCGCGGGTGGCCGGGCTGTAGCGCGGGTCTGCGCCGGCCAGTATGTTAGAGACCGTGCTGACCGACAGGTGAGCGGCACGGGCGATATCTTTCAGCGTTGTGGGCATTGCGGTGCTCGGGCATGGTCGCGTGACATTACAATATTCGTATCGTTACGATAGTATAGCATGCCGCGCGCACGCTGTCAAGCGCACGGGTAGACCCACTGAAATTCCCCTGCACGTTGGTGATCGGTGCGGCGGCGAGCCGAGTGTAAGGTTTAAGGTTTCAAGGTTAAGGCATAAAAGCCAGAAGGCGGACAACGGATCGCGGACCTCGGACCTCGGTGATCGGCTGCTTGGAGTCCCGCCAGCGGCGGGAGTGTCGGCATGCAGTCGCGGAACGGCGTTTCGCGTATGCGGCCCGCGGCCCGCCCCTCCATCATCATGCGTCATCCTGTTGATCCTGTCCAAACCATCTTCGACTTGTGATCAGTAATAAGTAATCAGCATTGAACATTACATTATTTTGTTGCGAAAGAATTTACCGCAGATGATGCAGCGGGGAAAACCAAGGCACCAAGACCAAAGGCCAAATAGAAGCGGTGAGCATGCTTCACCATAGCCCGCCTTGCAGTACCATAAATTTTTTCGCCGCGAAAGAATTGAGCAGATTTGTGTGTTTTGTGCCTTTTCGTGGCAAAGATTCTGCGCAGCGCTTGATTCAGCTTCCCAGTTGTCGCACTACAAAATCCGCGCCGGGTGGCGCAGCTACAACAGAACGGCGGGCAGGGCCTGCCCGCCCTACCTGCGCCAGATTCGCGACGCGGAGATCGCTCCCGCTTTGTCGGTAATCAGTGATCAGTCAAGGGACATCAGCTGACGGGCACAAACGACACAAAATGTCGATTGAAGCGGAACGCCGTTGCGCGGCTACAACCAGAACGGCGGGCAGGGCCTGCGCGATGCTATTCCACGACCACTTTATACACTTCGATGCGGTCGCGCAACCTTACCAGAAGCTCATCTTGGCCGTCTTGGTCTGAGTCATATAACGTGATCAGATTGCTGCTGGGCGCCTCAAGCGTCTCGCGCGCCAGCGGAATGCTGAAGCGCTCCTCCAGCGTGGTCTTGTCCAGCAGTTTGATGTGCGCATTGAAATAGGCATGCACCGAGCGCGGACCGGCTATCTGCTCAACCACATTGATCATTTCGGGGTCATGTTCGTAGTACAACACCACAATGTATTCGCCATACGACGTGCGCATGAAGCCGCAGATGCGCGGATAAGCAGAGATCGTCAAGGCATCGGTGACCACATTGGTGCTGCCATGAAAAACACGATAGTACTCGCGCAGCAGTTCCTTGATGCGTGCGACGGGTACCATTGCTTCATCAGCAACGGCCGGCGGCACCAGCGTCGTGGCAGCATTTGTCCCATAATACTCCGTCAACAATTCGCGGACAAATGCCGTTGATACTTGCTGGGTCGTATTCGAGTATGGCACGCGCTGCAACACGCGCAATTGCGCGTCCAGCAACACCAGTTCGCCGTTGCGCAGCGCCGCCAGCACACAACTTTCGCGTGCGTGATAGTTCGGATACACACACGCACTCTCAACCGATGACGTGTTGCTGAATTGAAACAACGTCCGGCCGCGCTTGTCCAGCAGGTAGATGTCACCGGTTTCCTCGACCTTGCGCGGCCATGTCGTCGTGCGCATGAAGACGAGAATCTCATTGTCACCGTCGTGATCAAGGTCAACGAATTTCGCCGTGGTGCCCGTGTAATGCGAGCCAAATTGGCGGCACCATTGCAGGTGGCCAGCCGCATCGAGCGCCAGCACGTATGAGTTGCTGTCGGTCGTGCCGTCCGCAGCCGTGTGCCCATTCCACGGCGCATACGTGCTGACCACCAACATCCTTTGTCCAGTGCGGCAATCAGTGTCGTCAATATCAACATCATCGATATGCGGCGCCGTCTCATATTTCCATTTCAATGCGCCGGTGGCGTAGTCGAACACCAGCAGCGCGCGCGGTACTTGCACATACCCAGTGAACCAGCTCGCCACAAGCTCGGGGCAATAATCGCCGTCGAGATCCACCACGTCGTGCGGCGCCAAACTACCATACTCGCGATACCAGCGGTTCGTGCTGAGCTTGTGGTATTCCTCGCGCATCGAAGGCGTGTTGGCCGGCACGAGACGCTCAAACAGATACCCCGGATACTTAAACCGCTGCGGTTCGGAACACAATGTGCTGTTCAACACCCGCGCGACATGCGTCGTGCCCCGCCGCTCAACCAGGAACAATTCTTGCCCGCCATCGCCGTTGTAATCCTTGACGAGCGCAACGCCGCTCTGGCTGTCTAAACGCCTGCGTGCCACAAGTGCACCATGCGCGTTGTACACACTCAGGCGGTTACTGATATCAGCCATAAATTCCGGCGTGCCATTGCCGTTTAGATCCACCATACGCAGCGCGCGACAGTCGGACACATCCGCAAACATTAATGTTGCGCTGTTGGTCAAATGTGGCGACGTCATGCGCATGGCGGCGTTTGTCGGCACGAAAATGTAATCACCGACGTTACCGCGCAGCTTGCTCGAGACTGGCATTTGGGTGTGGTCGTAGCGCGCGCGTGACTGGACCGCAACCTCGCGTTTCACCGCGTCATTCACCGTATCGGCGGTGATGAATGGCCGGCTGCCAAACGCATGCAGCGTCTCGCGAAACACGCGGCCAAATAATCCGTCAATCGCTTTCTGTGCGGCGCCACTGGCCGCCAGCACATTTACCACCGGCTCCTGCACCAGCTCGCGCAGATAATGAAAATCCGGGAGCGAATGGCCAAACGTGTAACCAGACCGCATGCAGATCATGCCGGCATAGCAGCAATCCAGCACTAGATAGACATGCTGCACATCGCACGCGCGTGCAAGTTGCTTGATGGCGGGAATCGGGATGTTACGCGACGCCAACACCCGCTCGTCGCGGCTGCCATCATACGGTATCAGATAGCTCATGTTCGACTTGTGCCGATCCAGATAACCATGCCCGGCAAAATAGATCAGCAACGACCCGCGCGGCCCGGTCTTGCGCATCAGTTCTTCCAGCTTGTCCAAGATGTTCCGGCGCGTCGCGTTTCTGTCAGCAAGACGCATGATATCGTTGAACTGAAATGCGCGTAACTGCTCATCCAGCGCAGTAATGTCGTTCACACAATGGCCTAAGCCATCAAAACCGGTGCGGGCATAGTCGTAGTCGTCTATGCCAATCAGCAGCGCGCAAGATGTGTTATACACGTCCAGCATGTGCGGCGCATAGGTGCCATCTTCGATGTCATAGGCGGTCAACTGTACTGTGCGTGCCGGTGTCCATTTTGTGACACTTTCCGGCCCGCCACGAAACGCTGGCATTTTATGATGAGGAAACCGCGCGTAGATGAAAACTACCGCGCCGATCAGCAGCAGACACGCCGCCGCGCGCAATAACCATACTTCGGTGTCCGCAACGAATGCCAGCATTTTTCGGATGCGCCAAGCCCGCGTCACCATGGTCGGCAGTGTCTCAATCTGCGCCGCGTCTCGCGCATGGCTTTCCAGTGCGGCGGCCACCGCCGGGTCACGCGCCAAGAGTGCCTTGGCCGCTGCCTGCTCCGCATCTGTTGCCGTGCCCTCGGCCACCCGCGCCAAAAGCGCATAGTCAACCGTATCGATGCACAGTTTTGTCTGGTGCCGCTCACGCCGTGCGCGATACATGCGCGCCAAACATTGTTGTAGCTTGTTCTCGTTCACTATTTCTTCTCACTTGTGTCGGAGCGCGAATCCCGCACCGCCGATCAGAAGCTGACCTGCATTCCCCATACGCCCGGTTCCATCGTGTTCATACATATATACGTCAAACACGGCAGAGTGTCCCATCGGCTTTCGTCAACCGTTGCAGGCGCGTGACGATGGCGGCCAATTCACGCGCTATTTTCGACTTGCTGCAACCAAACATGACGGCAATTGCGCGCACATTGTGGCCTTGATAGTAATGCAAATCAACCAGTTGCCGTTCGCGCACTGCGAGCTGCACCAGCGCCCGTGTCAGCAAGGCCTCTTCCTCATGCGCGCACACGCAGGCCACCGGCCCGGCCGCATGGCAATCCGGCGGATCCAACACCAGCGGTTCGCACGGCGGCGCGGCGCGCTGATGGTCGATCACATGATGCCGGAAACTAATCGAAAGAAAGGTGCTCAAGCGCGCGCGACCATCGTACTGGCGCAGTATCCCGGCCCGCGCGACACCGCCCAGCAGCTTCACCAAAAATGACCCCAGCAAATCATCAAACTCGGTGTGGCAGTTCAATTGCGCGACAACGCAACGAAATCCGTTGCGGTAGCGTTGGAGAAACTCTGCCCATGCCGCCTCATCGCACGCGCACAAGCGCGCGACCAGCGCCAGATCCTGTGCGCACAGCGGTGCCTCTGCGCCAGTGTGAGCCGGCGGCACAGTATTGCCGACCATACCTTCCCTAATCATTGCGCGCCATCATGGTCTAGACCAATCAAGTATCCTTTGTGCCGTGATAATGGTGCATAAGTATAGCAAGACCGCTTCTGGTGCACAAACGCCCACCGTTTTGGTTAGGTGACGCCGTGCGCCACAAACGCGGATGGAGTCTATGACTTCATATGCTGCCCGCTGACTTGGTTAGCTAAGGCACCAGCCAGTCCCGCCAGCGGCGGTGATCCCGCCAAGTGGGGGTGATTCCATCCCGCGAATGTTGCTGTTGCCCAATGCAGTAGCGCCGTCCGCGCCGCTGGCGGACGTGCTATACTGCCTCGCCAGTGAAACTGCCTGGGACAAATCACCCCGAACTGCGTATATACTCATGAGAAGCAGTGCTGGCAGCGGTGGATACTGGTTGTGCCTGCACAATCTCAGGTTTTATGGAAGTACAACTCGTGTATTGTTGAAGTGAAAAAGTGCAAAACGAAGTACGTCATGAGCGTAGATGAAGAGACAACCAACAATCATGGTAACGGCAATCTGCCGTTCTGTAACCCGGGCGACCGCATTCGCATCGCGCGTCACCGTAGTGGTCTGTCACAGGAAGAGCTTGCCGAGAAACTGCACGTCGAGCGCAAACTCATCTCGCGCATCGAGAACAACGAAGGCGGCATTCGTCTCCGCACCATCCAAGCTGTACTCTGCGAGGTCGGCCTGCGCATGTGCGCACACTGCAGCGGCGTCTGCCCGTACCGCCGCGCGGTTCTTGAAGATGACGCCCGTGCCTGACCACGCCTGCCACCATGACTTCCACTCGTCACTCGCAACTCGTCACTCTTACCTCGCGCCAAAGGCGCGCTGTCCCTTGCGGTGGTATAGACTCCCCCCGCGCGTTGTGCTATATTGCCTGCATCATTTGGCTTCTGACTCTGTGACAGAATACTGGTTGAGACACTTTGCCAACCAGATGATTTTATTGACCTGCGAAGCCATGGCGTGATTGAGTCTGCCCCTCTTCGTGGGACAAACCGTCATGGCGCTCGTATATATAGGTAAGAATACGCTGCGTTACGCGTAACACAGTAGATCTCTGCAATCGTTATGGAGTCTTTATGAACGGTAGGAAAAGCTGGTGCTGGGTCGTCATTGCGCTTGGCGCGTTGGCTCAACAAGGATTTGGCGCACTCTATGTTAGTGCGCACGCGCAGAATGCTCAATGGCCATATACCAATTGGAATATCGCCGCCAGTAGCATACAGGACGCCGTCAATGCGGCCCCTGCCGGCGAGACCGTGTATGTGGCCGCAGGCATCTATGACTATGGCGAGTCGGTCATTTCAAATGCGCCTGTCGAAACCAGTCTCAGCAATCGTGTTATCATTACAAGTGCCATCACTGTTGTCAGCACCGGTGGCCCCGCCGCCACCATCATTGTGGGCACAGGCCCGCTAACCAACTGGGCGGTGCGGTGTGTTTGTATCACCAACGGTCTGCTTGCGGGATTCACGTTATCTAATGGATATACTCGCCAAGATGGTGATTGGCGCTTCGACGGCAGCGGCGGGGCCGTCTTGAACCTCGGCGGCATTGTCAGCAATTGCCTGATCACCTCCTCGCACGCCTTCTATTATGGCGGCGGCGCTGCGTCCGGCACCTATGTGGATTGTGTCTTTGAAAACAATCATGCCGATTTTGGTGGCGGCGGCGCGTTTTGGGCCACGCTCCAACGTTGTGTGTTTCGCGGTAACCACGTGGACACGTGGGGCGGCGCCGTCTATGGGTGTGCCGCCTACAACTCACTCATGACCTCAAACGTTGCCTTGTTCGGCGGCGCTTCGTTCATGAGCCAATTGGCAAACTGCACGCTCTCACGCAATGTTGCCGATTTCGAGGGCGGCGGTTCCTACTGGGACACTGTCGAAAATTCGATCGTGTATGACAACAGCGCTACTCATGCTCCCGACGCCTTTGAAAGCGAATTTTCCTTTTCGTGTACCGCACTGCCTGTGACAGGGGCTAACAACATCACGAATGCGCCCGGATTTCGCAACGCTTTCAATGATTTTCGGCTGACGTGCCTGTCGCCCTGCCGCAATGCCGGCAACCTTGCATATGTCAATGGAACAACCGACCTCGACGGCCACCCCCGCGTCATCGAAGGTCGTGTGGATATGGGCGCCTATGAATATGATCCGGCGTTTTTTGCTCCGTTTATTGACATTACCAATGCAGTGTCACCACCGGCGATGAATTGGGTGCCCTATCATCGCACCAGTTTCGCCGCCGCTGGTACGAATTGGAATGTCTACGGCAACATGGCCTGGTGCTTGTCCGTGAATTACACCAATTGGTTTTACCATGCCGGCACCGCGTGGGGCGCGACCGCAACCGGCTTGGTTGAAGGCTGGAACTCGCTGACAATCATTGGCACGAATTTTTGCAATGTCTGGACAACCGACACAATCCGGATTTACCGGCAGACCAGCAATGAGGTCGCGCCCTGCGTCGACATTACTAATGCGTATCGCACCTTGCCGGTCGGCACGACCAGGGCCGGCATTGGCGGCACCAATCTGAACATCGCCGCTGGCAATCTGTGGTGGTCGAACAATCGCGCGGCGGGCGTCTTCCCGTTCAAGGCCAGCGGTGAAAACGGATGGTTCACAAATATCATTCATAATCTCTTGCCCGGCACGAATGTCATAACGGTTGCCGGCACCAACCTGTATGGCTGGCCGGCCGCCGACACGTGCCTGATCTTCGTCGGCTGGCCGCTGCCGGTGATTGACATCACCAATGCGCCTGCGATCGTGTCGTATCACGTGAGCAACGCATGGGTCAGCGGCACCAATGACAACATCGCCGGCAAGATGGGCTGGAGTCTCAATGGCAGCTCGACCAATTGGTTTGCACGCGCAGATTCGAACTGGATGGTCAACGTAACCGGCCTGCTGCACGGTGACAACTTGGTAAGCATCATCGGCACAAATGTCTGGGACATGTGGACCAACGATATTGTCTGGATTCACCGCGAGACCAGCAATGAGGTCGCGCCCTGCGTCGACATCACTAATTCGTATCTCGCCTTGTCGGCCGGCACGACCAGTGTCGGCATCGCCGGCACAAACGCGAACATCGCTGCCGGCAATCTGTGGTGGTCGAACAATCGCGTGGCGGGTGTCTTCCCGTTCAAGGCAAGTGGCAAGAATGGGTGGTTCACAAATACCATTCATAATCTCCTGCCTGGCACCAACGTCATCACGGTTGCCGGCACCAACATGTACGGCTGGCCGGCCGCCGACTCTTTACCGATCTTCGTCGGCTGGCCGCTGCCGGTGATTGACATCACCAACGCGCCGGCAATCGTAAAGTATCATCTGGACAATGCCTGGGTCAGCGGCACCAACAAAAACATTGCCGGTTCGATGGTATGGAAGCTCAATGCTGGCCCAGCCACTAATTGGTTTGCGCGCGCCGGCTCGGGCTGGACAACCAACATAACCGGCCTCGTGTACGGCGACAACACTGTGTATATTCTCGGCACGAATGCCTGGGACATGTGGACCAATGACAGTGTCATCATCCACCGCGAGACCAGCAATGAGGTCGCGCCGTGCGTGGACGTCACCAATGCGTATCGCGAGTTGCCAATCGGCGCGACCAGTGCCGTCATCGGCGGCACCAACCTGAACATTGCCGCCGGCAATCTGTGGTGGTGGAATGATCGTGGGCCGGGTGTCTTCCCGTTCAAGGCCAGCGGTGCAAACGGCTGGTTCGCCAATGCTGTCAACAATCTTCAACCCGGCACGAACGTCATCACGGTCGCCGGCACCAACCTGTATGGCTGGCCAGCCGCCGACACATGTCTGATCTTCGTCGGCTGGCCGCTGGCGTTTGTGGATATCACCAATGTCAATGCAACCGTTGACTATAGCATCATGACCTGCGCCATTGGTGGCACGAACATGCATGTGGTTGGCCAGATGTGGTGGACCAATCTCCTCACGGCGGGCAATGGCACACTGCCCGCCACATCGCCATGGCTCATTGCCAATATCGAGCTTGAGGTCGGCGCCAATACCATTGTTGTTGCCGGCAGAAACATGGCTGGAATAACTGCGGCGGATACGATCACCGTGACCCGCCTGCCAGAGCCGTTGCCGTTCATCGACATTACGAACGTCTTAAATGATGTTGTCGTGACCAATGGCTACGAAGTCGACTGGCTCTATGTGGCAGGCACTAATCTGAATCTGTTCGGCAACATGGGCTGGTACGTCAATGATGGGCAAACCAATTGGTTTGCGCCTAGCGGCGTGAGCTGGGCAGTCACACTCACCGGCCTGTGGCACGGTGACAATCTGGTGACCATCCTTGGTACGAATGCTTGGCATTCGTGGACTAACGACAAGGTTCGTGTCTATCGTCGGTCCCTCCCTGATGTCGCGCCGTTCGTAGACGTTACCAACAAGTACCAAGAGTTTTTGTACGGCACCACCAATGCTGTTGTCGCCGGCACGAACTATAATGTAGTCGCGCTGTGGATTGAAGATTGGTCAAACAATATGGCATGGTCTGCCAACGCGTTCCAAGCCGACATTTTCGGTCTTCACACCGGCACAAACCTGATCGTCGTCAATGGGACCAATCAGTACGATCACTATACCAATGACACGGCCATCATCTTCGTTGAGCCCGAGCCGCGCCCGTTCATCGACATTACCAACACTTATGGCCCGCTGCCTTTTCCGAATAATCAAATCACCCTCGGTGTGACCAATGTAAATGTCGCCCGTGTGCTGACCTTCACGAATGAGGCGACCGGCGACACCCGCACATTCCCCGCCACGCCCGACTTGGTCATCTCCAACATCACGCTGGTGGTCGGCTCGAACGTCATGCGCGTCTGGGGATACAGCCAGTATGGTATGCTCGGCGCCGCGACGGTCTCCGTCGAGCGCTTGCCCGCCCTGCCGCCTTTCGTTGACATCACCAATCCCAGTCCCCGCATGGTGTACGAGTCGTTGGCGGCAATCAACGGCACCAATGGATCAGAAACTTATCTGGTCTACTGCTCGAATGCCCTGACGCACGCGGTGGTGCAGCCATTCCAGTGGGGTGACGCCATCGACCTAATCGAGGCCACACAAGACATCATTGTGCTTGGCACGAACGGGGTTGGAACGGTTGCGTCCGATGTGTGTCAAATCACCTACCACATCCGCCGTCCCAAGATTTTCGTCATGTTCGACGACGTGATCTTGACCAATGGCGCAGTCGTTGACTGTGGCATCGCCCTGACCGGCAGGGCCACACTGGCTTACTTCACGCTCGGGAATGCCGGTGACGCGCCGCTAACCAATGATCTTGTCGTCTTTGGCGCGGTATTCTCCGTTTCGCAGTCACCTGCCTCCATTGTTGCGCCAACTAACGAGAGCCCGTTCATTACCGCATTCTTGCCCGTCTTGACCGGCGATTACGCGGGCACGCTCTGCATCACCAACAATGATTTGGATAGCACGCCGTTTATCATCAACCTGCGCGGCGCGGCCGTCGCGACGTTCCACCACATCTGGTACTCAACCTGCCGTTTGAACACTGGCATACGCTGCGAGTTCCATTACAATGCCGCCGAGAATCCCAAGCCGGACATGGATGCCTTCTGCTTCATGGTCAATAACAGTGTCTGTCTGAACGATCGCCAGATGAGCGATCCGGCCTATTGGCATTACAGTCGCGCGGCAAAGTCCTATGTCTATCGCAATAAGATCGCCGGCAGTGGCCGGGTGGTTGTCACCTTGGACACCAAGCGCCAGCAAGGCTCCATTTTCATCAAGAAGCTCTTGTTGCCCACCGAGCAAAACGACTACTTGCCGATTAGCTTTACTCTCGGCGCGCTGGACACGTTCGAACTGCCCTATTTCAGTGGCGCCGGCAAGAGCACACGTGAACACACGGAGGTCATGGGCTTCCAATCCAACTTGGTGGTCGTCACCGACGCGCAGGTGCGTTTCAAGAAGAAGAGTGTGGCGGCCGATGACGTGCTGCTTTTGCGCGGCGTCTGCTTCACCAATGCCGCTGTGGTGCTGGGCAATCAATTCACTGCCCGTTTCTCATGGCGCATGCTGGGCGCATCCATGCAAGTGTTTGACTGTGTCATGAAACGCGCGGCAAATAATGTCTGCTACGCCGAGGGCGCCTCCAATCTGACCGCGTGGATCAACTTCGCCAAAGGCCGTTGGGAACTAAAGGCCACGGGGCTCAACCTCGTCCAGCCACAACCCAACCAGGCGGTCGTGCTCGAAACACGCCTGCAGCTCGGCGCCGATCCGGCGGCCCTCGACGAAACGGTCCATTATCGCGCCAGATCACAAAAGAACCGTAACATTCTGTATTAACAAATAAGAGACAAGGAGTAGTTATGAAGTGGTTGATTTCACATGCCGTCGCCTGTAGTATCTGCCTGTCCGTCCTGTGCCTGCCTGTGCGTGCCCAAGTCGACACCCAATCCGGTTCGCCAGTCGTGGCGCCGATGCTGAATGTGGTGTACACCCAGATTCGCTTGGGTAACGGCATCTTCTGCGCATTCAAGTATAATGCCGCCACCGCGTTTGAGTTCCCCAAGGATCAGTTCCGACTGTCCATCAACGGCCTTGACTGTATTAACACCAACGACTTGAACGATCCGCATTTTTGGCATCGTAATCGGGCGCGATCCGAATACCGCTATATCAAGAATGTGCCGCACTCAGGCCCCGTCAGCGCCGTCGTTAACGCGGCGAAACAATACGGCTACGTTACCGTCTACAATTACGCCAATTTCGCGACCGATGACGCCTACTTGCCGATCATCCTGCGCATGGGCGCAAGCCAAGCAACCATGTGCCCCTACTTTGACGACGCCGGTTCGCCGTGGCGCACGCACAAACGCAAGTATGGCTGCATGGAGCAAACCCTGTTTGTCAATAGCCTCGCACTGGCGGACAAGGGCGCGAGCGATAACCTCTCGATGGAAGGCCTGATTACCACCACCAACCGCCCCGCTGAAAGCAATATTGGCGCAACGCTCAATGTCACGTTGAATGGTGTCACAACGCCCTTCACCATCTCGCTGGTCAAGACCGGCAGTGAGATGTATAAGGGCCGGAGTTCCACGCCCGCGGCCAGTTTCAAGTACAACGCCACCACGGGCAAATGGCGCCTGCATGCCCGCAACGTCGCGCTTGGCTCGCTCGTACCCGGCGACAAATATGTCGTCATCGATGTCGCGCTGCAATTGAGCGGCACCGTTGCGTTTGATCAGGCCACTGCCGTGCGCGCCCGCGTGCCACGCAAAGGCCTTGTCATCTACTGAATACTCTCAACGGAAATCCCAAGAGGCAAACTCAATCGTGTCCGGAAAACCAGTGACAATACAAAGAAGCAGATAGCCAACTAATCACCCATCACAAAGATACCGTATGACATCCATGCTCAAAATTACCAGCGTTATGACGTTTGCATCCGCTTTCTGTCTGTTGCAGGGCTGTAGTTCGGTGATGACACCAACAGGATTCTCGATGCCCTCAGGCGGTTTCATCTACACCGGGGTGACGTACCCGAGTGTGATCGACAACGGCCCGGGCACGCAGGTACCCCATCGTGTGCTCAAGAAAGTGCATGGCACCAGCGAGCAGACCTGCATTCTCGGCATGGTGGCTTTTGGCGACGGCGGTGTGGCCAGCGCAAGCAAGGATGCGCTCAGCGAGGTACAGGGCGGAGATGATATCATCATCCGGCAGGTTGATACCCAGGTCAAGTCCATTCTCATGCTGTTCACCCAAGTGACGACACATGTCCGCGGCGATGCCATCCAGTATACCCGAGCAACCCAGTGAATGAGCTGAGTCCGCAATTTCGGCTGCTATGGCAGAGACTACGAAATGACCGATGACCAATGATGAATGACCAATGAAAAATCAGCAGCGCTGTCCCTTGCGGTGGTATAGACTTCCCCCGCGTGTTGTGCTATATTGCCTGCAACGTTGGGTTTCTGACCCTGTGACAGAAAACTCGTTGGGACACTTTGCCGGCTTGTCCGTTTATATACTGGAAACACCCAATGTTGCTCAGGTGTACCACGTGGTTCGGTCAGAGCAATTCTACAAAACAACCAACAACAACGAGGTGCAAGATGAAAACCAAACAATTAACTCTGCTGATTGCCATGATTGCGTTCGTGGGAGTATCTATAGTTAGTGCCGCCACGGAATTATGGCGGCAGGAACTTGGGGAAGTTGAAATTTACCAAGTTGTTGCAGACAGCGCCGGCGGTTGTGCAGTGGTTTTCTATGACAGCCAAGTGGAAGTCTACTATATCAAACTGTACAACAAAGTGGGAAGCATGTTGAAGAACTTGAGTAACGCCACGTGGCTGCGTGTCGTATACAACAACAAGCGCTGTTTGCTCTACGAGTCCTACAATGCTGTGACCGACGTTATAGAAGTACACCGCATGGACAAGAAAACTGGGATGGACGATGTGATCAGCAACTCAAGCGGTGATGCGTATGCTGATGACACCTACAATTTCGGCAGTGCGCCATATAACCCTAGTATCTTTTGTGACGGCAAAGTCTTCTTCACCATTATGTACAATAGCAGGACCGACAGTAAATCAACTCTGGTAGCCTACAAGCTCAAATAATGCATCTGAGCAGTCCTATATGGTTCTTCAGGGATTTCTGAGCAGAATGATTACCGGTCCAACCTACGTGTTGAGTGTACGATACGCGGTGGGACATGAGCATAGAGAAAGAGACACCCAATAATCATAGCAATGACTCTGTGACAGAAAACTCGCTGGGACACGTTGCCGGCTTGTCCGTATATAGTATAGAAACGGCAACCTGCTGCGGCAGGATTATTGACAGTTTATTTGCGGATGCTCACCCTCTCACACTGGAGCGACAATGAAAACAATTATCTCGGTTGGCCTCACGTGCCTCGCGCTATGCTCGCTTTGTCTTGCCGGCGATATTGTCAAACAGGAAAACGTCGCCATTCCATTTTCAGAACTAGCCGGAACAATCAGAAAGGAGGCTCCGAGCGGTCTGCGCTCTTACGTCAACGCACAATACTATGTACGCCTGGCGGAGTTTACTGGTGCATCTAGTGTGAGAATCTTGGATGGCCGAACTGTGGATGCGATGCGGTCACAAGGGCAATCGATCGAGATTCTGAAGAGGAAGTATTCCCGGGCCGAATTTGACGTGCTTTCTCAGACGCCGGCGGCGTTGCTTGCAGACGCCGTTCTTGCCAATGAGTTTCTTACCATGCTCCTCAGTGACTCTGGTGATTGTCAGATGCGGCTCAGTACTGACGGCAGGTATCTGCTCTATCCAGGTTACACATCGTCCTTTTCCGTTAAAGTGGATGATCACACCTATTGTACGCATGAAGCCATAGATGCATCAACATTACTCAGCGTGAGCGAGGAACTGGCGGTCAACGGGAACACAGCGAGTATCAAGTACAGCACAGAGGAAGGCGTGGAGATCACTCAAAGCTTTATTCTCGAAGGCAAAGCGTGCCGATTTGAGGTGACTGCGCGAAACACAAGCGCAGCAACGCATCGCCTACAAGTTAGGTATCTGTTTGACACGCAGATAGACGATAATGATGGTGCGCCATTGTACGCCGCTCCGGTCGGCACGTGTATCCGCGAACTCGACGTTCGGCCTCTCAGTTTCACACAATGGCAATCGTGGCTTGATCCCGTGCAGAGTCCTGATGATCTGTACGGCATTGGCGGAGTTCTCAGTTTGCCTACACGGGTGGTATTCGCATGGTGGCCGGCTGCCATTGACTACGCTTGGGACTACAACCCTGATACAAACCAAGTGTTCTACACACCGGGCTACGTGACATCGCCACAAAGTGACAGTTGCGTGCTCTACTATATGGACATCGGCACCCTGTCACCGTCGTCATCGAAAAGCGTCTCAACGACATACGGCACCGACTTCTCGAATGCTGGTGGGGTCAAGCAGTCTTTGTTGTTTGCAGTCGCGCAGTGCAGAGATGCCGTTATGCGGAAGTTTGACAATGATGTTGATTCCCTTGCGCTTGGATTTGCCTATGCGCTGAAAGGAATCTATGCCTCGCCCGACAAGAACAGCATTATTGACATGCTTGGCAATGGCAAAGATTTGTTAACCATTGTAAACATTTTATACAACCATAGTCTTGGCGGCGTCTTGAACATGGCGATGCAGAAAGTAGCACTGTATCACCTTGATAGAATGAACGCTGATATGGCTCAGAGAATGCGTAAGACTTATGACAGGATTCTCAGGACTGCTAACATCAATGTAGAGTCCGACATCGCACTGGTCATCGAAGCAGTAAAGGGCCATTTGATGAACGACACTGATGGAATACACCTGGCCGCGCAGCGGTCCGCCATACTCTCAAAGTTCGACACGCTCTATCAGTCCATCGAAGCGCTGACCACGGTGAATGACAGTCCATATATGCAAAGGCTTCTGCAGCAACTCCGGTCTGAGGTGGTTCAGGATTTTAACGCTGCGGTGCTGGCAGAGCGAACAGCCAAGTGGTTCAGACCTTCTCAGCGCAACTATCGGTTCGCCCAAATTGGGCAGGTACGTCAGAACGCGTACAATGTGAAACATTTCATGGAGTTATCGGCCTCTGCACAGGAGTCCTTTCGCTTTGTCGGTTGGGGTGCTGGCGCAGTTATAGCCGGTGGTCTCAAGATCGGTCTGCTAATTTTTTGCCCGCCCGCTGGGATTGCCGGTTGGATTGGGGACTTTGCTTTGGCCTCTACAGCAGGAGGGATTGTCGTATTTGGCGGTGAAGTAAACGCCCGTGGTATTGACATTGTATGTTCCTTGGCGATGTTTGCACAGAGCCTTCAGATGAACGGCGCCTTCAACGAGGAAAAGGAAAACACCCTGATCTTGGTGGACGATCTTGCCTCATACGCACTCAAGACAGCGAATGGCACTGCGCTGTTCGAGGGTGGGCAGGTGATCGTGGAGAATTTCACTGTGGCAGACATCGTGCTGCCGCCGGATGGTACATATGTCGGATCAGAGGTCGGAACTGCCACTATACGAAATCTGAGCGCTTTGGGCACAAGGGTCAACATGTTTTTTGACATTGTTGGCCTTGACCAAGCGGCTCGTAAGCAGACCGTGTCTGTTTCTTCAATACCCGAAGCGTTTGATGTGGCTGCCGGCAATTCACGGCAAGTGACCTTTGGTTATGGCGCACCGGACATGCAGGCACTTGATCGCTACTACCAATACGAAATGAAGTACCATGTTTCTGCAGGCACATCGCTGTTCACGCAAGATGACTTCGCAGGCGGCGATCGTTTCTTTGCCGTTGGCAGATCTGATGTGTGTGAAGCCGCGAACAACATTAATCGCAGAGTACTGATACAGTCTCAAATTGGCCAAGGCCAAGCGTTGAACACCACATTGTCTGGCAGTAGTTCGAAACGAACAGTCATTGAGGCGAGTTATCCGAGGGGTGACATTGATCTCCATCTGTATGATGCAAACGGCAACCATGTTGGGGTGAACTACTCCACTGGTCAGATTGACAACCAGATTCCAGGAGCCCTCTATTCCGGTCGAACTGCAAATCCCGAAGTGATCGAAGTGCCGGGGTCGGCTAACACATATAATGTCACGGTGGTCGGCGTGGATTTACTGTATCCGGAATCTGTTGTGGTCGCTGCCACTGAAGTGCAGCAAATGCCTGCACTACTGGTCTGCAGCCCAGTTGCTCTTGTGATGCAGGCTATGCCAAGCATGGTAGTGACAGGCACCTTGGTATTGTCTGAGATGGGCGGCTGCTCCAACGCAACGATTGACAGTCTCTCCGCCAGTTCATTAGCAAGCGCCTTTACGAACATGTCGGCATCGAGTGTGAGATTCGAGAATGTGCCCAGCATGGTGCCTGCCGACAGCAACTGCATGGTCCGCTTGTTTATCACCCTGGGCAAGGCCTTGCCGTTTGGCGTCTACGCTGGCAGCATCAGCATAGTATGGAGCGGAGGAACAATTATGCTGCCGCTCACAATTAGCATTGGTGATGCTAGCAACGCCATTCGCGTTAAGGCGGAGTTCAAGCATAAGAGTGGCAAAAAGGGGGATTTGCTTATTACGCGCAAGAAGGGCGACTTGGTATCACCTCATCTCCGCCAATACTTCGAGAAGGGATGGGTCCTCGAATTGAAGGATGGCACAACCATGCAAATTGTGGACGGGCCACACGGGATGAAACCCAAGAACAAGAAGAGCACAGTTTGGTTTCTCCAAACCAAATCCAAGGGAAGGAAGGGCACATCAGATGACGCTCAGATTAAGTACTGTGAGAAACTGAGCATAAAACAGAAAGGATCTGTAACCAACTGCACGACGTGGCTGGAATACAAACTGGGCCGCAAGATACCGCCAACACAAGCATTGTACATCCTTCCGGCCGTGGAAACATGTATGTGGCAACGACTGAATTCCACTCTCAACTATTGACTTTGGCGACCCGGGCACAACGGGTTCAGGAATCCACATTTTGCATTATTGCATAAAAAGAGCAGCCAGGGTCAGGCATGGAGTTTGCCGTTTTCGACTTGATCGCGGCGGGCGGAGCAGATGATGGATGTGCCTTCCCGGCGTGCTGCGTGTTAGGTCGCGACGGCCAGAGACGGCGTTACCTGCGGCACAGTATTCAGTTTTCCGTATTCGGCAGGCATGCCGAACGCTGTATATCGCCACCAGTTTTCCTGGACACAGAATAGTAGAATAAGATAACCAGGAAAACGGGAGATGGAGCGATGAAGGAAGAGAACAACGCCGCGGGTGGAACGCAAGGAGCCCGTAGGGCGAGTGAA
>Ga0268276_1000821_pt1 | contig 33735 bp, 21 predicted proteins | sample saktaG_4_FD_190145 | JGI IMG/M metagenome (GOLD analysis project Ga0268276, IMG submission 190145) | Saline water microbial communities from Sakinaw Lake, British Columbia, Canada - sak_2010_1_5_45m | ecosystem: Environmental > Aquatic > Non-marine Saline and Alkaline > Saline ...
GCGCGAGCCGACGAAGCCCTGCTCCTCGGCGTCCCACATGGCCAGGCGGATGGTGCGGCGCGGCTGGATGCCCAGCGCTTTCAGGATCCTCATCGCTTCGAAGGCGACGGCGCAGCCGGCACCGTTGTCCGTGGCCCCCGTGCCCGCGTGCCAGGTGTCGAAATGGCCGCCGAGCATGACGACCTCGGCCTTGAGCTTCTTGTCGACGCCTGGGATTTCGGCGACGATATTGTATCCCGGCTGGTCGTCATCGGTGAACCGGGCCTGGACCTCGACCTCCATCGCGACCGGGATGTCCTTCTGCAGGATGCGGACGATACGGTTGTAATGCTCGATGGCGAGGACGATCGTCGGCAGCGGCATGGGCGCGGCCTTGGTGCGGGACCCGCCGCTTTGGACGAAGACCGTCCCGTCTTTCCCGCCCCGGCTGGGTTCGACGACGACCCCGGCCCCTTCGGCTTGGAGGAACTTGGCCACCGCCTGCTGGAGCTGCTGCTGGGCCATCATCTCCGCGGCCCGCGCGGCGTACGGCGAGCGCGCGGCCGGCTCGGGGGCCAGGACGAGGTTCCGGAGGTCTTCGTCCGACAACCGCGAGGCGGCCGGGTCGAAGGAGATGGGAAGATCCCGCTCTCCCTGGGTCAGGACGATGGCCTCCTTGAGCTTGCCCTTGTACTTGTCCAGGTCGGCGGCCTTGGTGACGTTGAGCAGAACCGCGTTGCCCTTGAGGACGCCGTTCGTCCCGGGCGTCCACGCTTTCGGAAAGCCGATGATGGGCATGTACTGGGGCGCGGTCATGGCCGCGTAGAACTTCTGGAGCTCCCAGCTGCGGCCGAACGTGCCGTAGGACTCCATCTGCACGTTCTCCAGTCCGAGCTCCTTGGCCTTGCCAACGACCCATTCCCCCGCTTTGAGGTATTGCGGCGAGGCCGGGAGCCGCGGGCCGTAGACCTCGCAGAGATAGATCATGAAATCCATGATCTTGGAATTCTCGAGCCCCTCCTTGCGGATGCGCTGGACCATCGAAAGGTCGAGATTTTCCTGGGCGCCGATCTGAACGGCGAAAAGGATGAGCAGGATGATGAGGGCGAGCGAACGCCCCGAGAGATGCTTTTTCATGCGCGCCTCCTTGAAGACAGCGGAAATATACCAACCTCGCCCTGCCGATGTCAAAGGCGAGGGCCTTCCCGTTCCCGGCCCATCTGCTCTATAATAGGAAAATCATGAAAGCCGCCTTCCTGATCGGAGTTCGCTCCATGGAGATCCGCGAGGCCCCGGCGCCTCGCGTCGCCCGGGACGACGACGTCCTCGTCCGGAGCAAAGCCGTCGGAGTTTGCGGCAGCGACCTCCACTACTATCTCTCCGATTCCGTCGGCAGCGACCGCGTGTCCTACCCTTTCATTCCCGGGCACGAGTGCGCGGGCGTCGTCGAGGAGGTCGGCCGGGGCGTCACCCGGGTCAAGCCGGGCGACGCCGTCGTCATCGAACCGGCCGTCTCCTGCGGGACATGCGACCAGTGCCGGACGGGGCGGCCTCACACCTGCCGGAGACAACTCTTTATCGGGCACTACGGCGAGCTCACCGGCGGCATGGCCGAGTTCGCCCTCGTCCCGGAGCGCAACTGCGTCCCTCTTCCGGTCAAGATGAGCTTCGTTCAGGGAGCGCTGGCCGAGCCGCTCTCGATCGCCCTCTACGCGGCCGGGCTGGCCGGGTCGGTGCGGGGAAGAGCGGCGGCCGTTCTCGGGGCCGGCCCGATCGGGCTGTGCGCGGCCATGGCTCTCAAGGCGGAAGGTGCCGGCGCCCTTTACGTGACGGACAAGGTCGAGGCCCGGGTCGAGGCCGCCGGAACGGCCGGGGCCGATTGGACCGGCAACCCCGATCGCGAGGACGTCGTCGCCGAGATCCTTGGCCGCGAGTCCCTCGGCCTCGATTTCGTCTTCGAGTGCTGCGGCGACCAGGCGGCCCTCGACCAGGCCGTAGCCCTGCTCAAGCCCGGCGGCACGATCGTCGTCGTCGGCATCCCCTTCGAACCTCGCGTGTCCTTCGACAGCGGCAAGCTCCGGCGCAAGGAGATCCGCGTTCAGAGCGTCCGCCGCCAGAACAAGTGCCTGGAGAAGGCCGTGGGCATGATCCACACGGGACGGGTTAAGGTCGATTTCCTGGCCACGCATTTCTTCAAGCTCGAGGAGGCCCGCGAGGCTTACGAGATCGCAGCGGCCCGACGCGACGGGGTCATCAAGGCCATCGTCGAGCCCTGAAGCACCGGGCCGTGCTAACGGCTCACTTCATTTTCTCGCGCATCTTGGCCTTGATTTGGACACGATTATCGTCGATGAGCTTGTCGATGAAATCCCCGTGTTCCGATCCGCCGTCCCGGAAATATGGGATCCAGGCACTCGCGTCGATGGAATATTCCGGCTTCACGTGAGGCGATTTGGCCTTCAAAGATGAGACTCAGGTCCAGCCGACGTTCGACCACACTCTTTTGACCCCGGCATTCGAGTCCAGGGATCTGTCATTTCAGCGGAGCGGTGTCGGTCAGCCCCAGCCGCAACTTCAAGAGGCCACGATTCACGGCGGCCGGCAGATCCGACTTGATCAAGTCGAGGTCATCCGGGGAAGGGTCTTCGTTCAGGACTTCCACGCCGACCGAACGGTTACGACCGGAATTTTTGGCGATGAGCAGGGCCTTATCGGCGATCTGGACCGTTTCCTCCCAAGTCAAGAGGTGGGCTTTGCGGACAAAGAAGGGGAACGCACAATAGCCGATGGAAATCGTTTTGGAAATGGAGTTTTCGGCGATCAAGAACGGAGTGCCCGTCACGGCTCGGCGCAATCGCTCGGCCAGCAATTCGGCGGCTTCCGTGTCGTTTTCCCTCGACATCACCAGGAACTCCTCGCCGCCCCATCGGGCCAGCGCATCGCTGGACCGGACGGTGTGGTTGAAACGTTTGCTGATTTCCTTGAGCAACTGGTCTCCGGCGTCGTGTCCGAACGTATCGTTGACGCGCTTGAAAAAATCGATGTCGATCATCAGGAAGCCGAGGGAGTTGGAGGATCGTTCCGCCGGTTTACGGAAGGTTTGGCGGACGGCCAAAGCCGCGTCCGTCTTCATCCGGTCCTGGAAATAACGGCGGTTGTAGAGGCCGGTCAGGGAGTCTGTGATGGACAGCTTTTCCATTTCAAGATGGGCGTCCTGTAATTCCTTGGTCCGGAGTCGGACCAGGACTTCGAGTTCGTTCCTCTTGTTGATGATCGCCCGCATCCGGATTCGGATGCCAGACATCACCACAAGGCCGATCGCCAAAACCAGGATGGTTTTGAACCACCAGGTTCTCCATACCGGCGGAATTACGGTGATCGATAAGACGGCCCCTCGTTCATTCCACAGCCCGTCGTCGTTCGAAGCTTTGACGACGAACCGATAATTCCGCGGAGGAAGATTCGTGTATGAGGCGAAACGGCGCGTTCCCACGGGATTCCAGTCCACGTCGAATCCTTCCAATTTATAGGCGTACCGGTTCTTTTCCGGGGCCAGGAAACTCAAGGCGGCAAATTCAATAGAAAGGACCCGATCCTTGGCGGTCAGGGTGATCTGCTCGGTGACGTTGATGGCTTTGTTGAGAATCCTCCGGCCGTTGATGGTGTTCCCGATCCGCACTTCTTTGTTCAGAATCTGGATCCCGGTGAACACCACCGGCGGGAGGAAAGGATTGTCAGCTATGCTTTGCGGCTTAAAGACGTTGTAACCGGTGATGCCGCCGAAGTACATCCAGCCGCTGGGACCTCGGTAATAAGCGCCGCCGTTGAATTCCATGTTCTGCAATCCGTCGCTGACGTCGTAGTTCTTGCAGATCAATAGCTTCGGATTGAATTTAGAAATGCCCTGGTTGGAACTCATCCAGAGGTTCCCGGCGTCATCCTCGAGAATACCGTAAATGGTATTATTGGCGAGTCCGTCGGCCTGGGTGTAGCTATGAAACGTCTCTTGACGCGGATCGAAACGGTTGAGGCCTCCTCCGTTGGTTCCGATCCAAAGAATTCCCTCCTTGTCGATATGGAGGCAGAGAATATAATTGTTGTTGAGGCTGTTCGGGTTTTCTTCCTGAGCTCTGAAGTGGCGGAACAATCCCGTTTGGGGATCAAATCGGTCCAAGCCGGCGCCGAACGTCCCGATCCACAGAATCCCGGATTGGGCGTCTTCGGCCAGAGCCCAGACGCGGTTGAGGGAGAGGCCGTTCGGGTCTCGCGAATCCGCCAGATACTGGGTGAATCGGCCGGTCGAGGGATCGAAATGATTGAGTCCGCCCCCTTCCAGACCGATCCAGAGGCCGCCGTCGCGGCTTGGGCGGAGAATCCGGATGTTGTCGTGACTCAAGCTGTGGGGGTCGTCGGGTCGATGCTGGAAGCAGGTGAAGGTCCGGTCAGCTGGGTTGAAGCGATTCAATCCGCCGCCGTAGGTTCCCATCCAGATGGTGCCTCGACTGTCCTTGATGATGGAATAAACCTGATTGGCGCTGAGGCTGGCCGGATCGTTCGGATTGGAGGCGAGAACGACCGTCGTTCCCCGCTTCCGATCGATGATGTTGATCCCACCCGATTCGGCGCCTAAAAACAAACGGTCGGGGCCGTCCTCCAGGAAGGCGCGGATTTGGTTGTTTGTGATACTTTTGGGATCCTGGGGATTCGTCTGGATATGCAAAAACCGGACGGAGCTTTTTTGGAAATAGTCCACTCCGCCCCCGTACGATCCGATCCAGATCAGTCCCGAACGATCCTGATAGATCGAAAGGATCCGGTTGGCGCTGATGCCGTTCGGATCGGCGGGATCGAATATCGAATGAGTGAAATCGTCCGTCTCCCTGCGATAGCGGTTGAGCCCGCCTTCGTTGGTGCCGATCCAGAGATCGCCGTCTCTGTCCTCATGGACGCAATTGACCCAATCGTCGCTCAGGCTGAACGCGCTTTTCGGCTCGCGTGTATAGTGGGTGAACAGCCCGCGCCCGGGATCTAGCCTGTCCAAACCGTTCGGTGTACCGATCCAGATTTCGCCGTTCCGATCCTGGGCTAGGGACAGGACGTCGTTGCTGGCGAGGCTGTCCCGTTGGGAGGGATTATGAACAAAGGTGGTCCATTCTCGGCTCTTGACGTCTCGATACCGGAGTCCGCCGCCGTACGTCCCGACCCAGATCGAGCCGTTCCGATCCTGAATAATCGTCCGGATGTCGTTGGCGGCCGCGGCTTCCCGGTCTGTTCCCTCGAACAGGACCCGGGTCAGGCGGGTTCGGTCCGCGTTCAGGGTGTGCAGGCCTCGGTCCGTTCCGATCCAGAGAACGCCATCCAGGTCCTCCGAAAGGGAACGGATCCGGTTGGAGATCAGGGCTTCCGGATTGTCGGGTTGGGCCATGAAACGTTTGAACCGTTCGGTTTCCCGGTCGAAGCAGTTCAAGCCGTTATCGGTGCCGAACCAGATCTTCCCCTGCCGATCCTCTCGGATGCAATTGATCCAATTATTGCTGATGGAATCAGGATTTCCCTTCTCGGGACGTAAAATCCTCATGGTATAGCCGTCATAACGGTTGGCCCCTTCTTCGGTGCCGAACCACATGAATCCCTGCTGATCCTGAGCGACCGTGAAGACCGAGCTCTGGGAGAGTCCTAGGGCGATCGATACGTTGCGGAACCGTATCTTCCCTTGGGGGAAGGCGGTTGATGAGATTATCAGCGAAAGGATCCAAATGAATCCGCCGGATTTAAGCCGGCGGGCGTTGATGATCATTGAAAACCTCTGATGCGCCAGGAAATTTCGTTTTCATGGCGAGCGCGAACCCGGATCACAAGGCCGGAACTCATCCGTTTCCTCACGAAATGATGATATCTCCGGCGGCGAACCATCGTCAAGAACAATAAAACAGCCAGGACAGGGCCTTCCCCCTGGATGACCGCTCCGTGCGGCTGCGGAACTGCCCAGGCGAAGGCAGCCCGCCTCACGACCCATCGATAGCCGACCTTGCCCTCCCGATCCGGGAGCAAGAGCCGCTCCAGGGCCGGCTCCGGCCGAACCATGACGGACTCTTCTCTATTGCCAAGGCTGCTTAATGCCTTGATACGAGCGATCATTCGAATTATCAAAAGCTTTAAGGGAAACGTGATAGTCGTATTAAATTCCGTCGAGAACAATCTCGCCCTTTGATCCCTGCCCATGAATCTTGCAGCGATTCCCTGCCCCTAAAGGACGGCAACGCCGGGCCAAAAGGGCCTTCTCAGCACATGGGCGAAAAAAGAATCAAGAGTCGGGGTCACGGCCAGAGTGTGATAAAAACCGCCGAGGCGGCAGGGTAGACGGTCCGATGGCCCGAGACGACCCGGTTTAACCGGCGATGAGCCGGAACTTGGCCGTAATCGGGACGCTCGCTCTGAGCATGACCCAGACGGGACAGAAACGTTCCTCCGATAGGGCGAAGGCTTTTTCGACCGATGAGCCTTCGATACGGCCGCTCCGGAATTCGAAATCGAGCTCGACCGACGTGAGGACCGTCGGGTGGACCTCCCGCTTCTCGCCGCGGGCGCGAACGGTCAAGTCCTTGACGTCCTGGCCCATCCGCTTCAAAAGCCCAACGACGACCTGGCTGCTGCATCCAGCCAAACTTGTGAGCAGCAGTTCGAGAGGCGAATAGCCGTCGATCGCCTCCCCTTCGGGAGTGAAGTCAATGGCCACGGGCTTTCCGGCCCGGCCCGACTTGCCGTCAAAACGCATCCCGCTCTTGAATACGACCTCGGTTTGGACTTCTTTCGCCATCCTTTTCTATCCCTTTCGACCCTTCAGGTTTCTTGGCAGGGGCCCTTCCGTTTTTCTCTGCCTTAGCGTCTTTAAAGTATCGCGCAACACGGGAAGGACGAGGAGGTCTTTGGGCCGCCCGACGGTTTCCTTGCTCGTGATGATCCGGGCCAAGTCAAGGACGCTAACCCTCAGCGTTCCCAGGGCGACTTTGAAGGAATTCTTTTTCTCTTCGGCGAAGCTCTCGAGGCCTGGCATCGTCAGGACGATATCGAAAAGCTTAACGGCGTCGCCCGCGAACGTCGGCGGATTCTGGGCGAAGGACGGGACCATGATCCCGCCCGACTTCCGGAGGGCCGTCTGGATGCCTGGATCTTTCAGGTCTTCGAACCACAGGTCGATGTCCTGGGTCACCACGGGCGCGCCTTGGAGGGCCGCGGCGGCCGCGCCGACGAGCATGAATTCGACTTTATGCCGTTTCAGCTCTCGGAGGAACGCGATTTCTTTGTTGGTGAAGATCAGGTTTTCGGGCACGGAGGAGACTCCTTCGCAGACGCTCGATCGGCTTTTCTTCGAGAAGAAGAAGCGTGTGGCGGATATTGTCCCGGTCCATCGAAGGGTCGTTCCCGGCGATCCGGTCGGCCGCCTCGAGGAGACGGAGCGCCCGGCGCGATCTCCGGTCGGCTTCTTCGAGGAGGGCCGAAGGCCGGACGCCGAGGGCGGCGGCCAACGCGTCGATGGAGCGAGGGAGGACGGACTCTTTATCGATCAAATGGTAATACGCGGTCTTGCTGACCCCGGCACGCTTCAAGAGGGCGTTGAGGGACAGGCTTCGAGCTCCGCTGAGCGTTTTAACATTTTCCCCCGAGAGGCGCATATAGAAACGGTACTATTATTTAGTACCATTGTCAAGGCCCGACTTATCCTACACTCCCGCCGCCAAGGCCAAGTGAAAGGAAGGGGACAGCCCCTAGAGTTCCTGGTGCTCGGTACGGTGGATGATCTCGTTCTGGAGCTCGTTGCTGCAGTCGACGAAATAGTCGCTGTAGCCGGCGACGCGGACGATGAGGTCGCGGTGTTTTTCGGGATGGGCCTGGGCCTCCCTCAACAGGTCGGCTGTGACGACATTGAACTGGATGTGATGGCCCATCATCCGGAAGTAGGACCGGACCAGGTCCTTGACTGCGGCCAATCCCGTGTCGTCGGCCAGGAGCTGGGGCGTGAACTTCTGGTTGAGGAGCGTCCCGCCCGTCCGGATATGGTCCATCTTGCCGAGCGACTTGATGACGGCCGTCGGGCCCTTGCGGTCGGCGCCCCGGACCGGTGAAACGCCTTCAGAAACGGCATCCCCCGCGAGCGCCGCCAGCCGCTTTTTGGCGTCGGCCAGGGCCGGCAGGTCCGGGTCGCCGTCTTTCCAGATCTCGAGGAACCGGTCGTAGTATTCCCGGGCCTCCGCGGTTTGCCCTTTCTGCTCGTAGAGCCTCCCCAGCTCGTAGCGGGCGAGAATCCAATTCTCCTGGGCCTCATAGCCCAGCGGCTCTATCTTGAGGAATTCCAGGTATTTTTCAATGGCCTTGTCGTTGTCGCCTTTTTTCATGAAAGCATAGGCGAGGTTTTCCTCGACCTCTCTCGCACCGAGGCTGGCCGCAAGGGAGAAGGATTCGACGGCTTCATCATACTTCTTTTCGGACAGGGCGACTTCGCCCTTGAGCCGGTGGAAAGACGCCTGGTCGCCCCGGTTGCTCCTGGCGACGCCGGAGGCGGCCAGAAGGTCTCCCATCCGCGATTCCAGCTCCGCAAGCTGCAGCCGGGCCTCCGGTATCCGGCCCGCCCGGGCATAGACTCTTCCGACAAGATAGAGGAAGAACGGCTCGATCTTCAGCTGTTTCTGGATATCAAGGACCGCTTTCATTTCCTTTTCGAAACCTGCTTCCCGGCCTTTTTGAGCGTAGGTCGAGGCCAGGTAGAGATGCTCCCTCATCTCGCTGAGCCTTTGCTTGATGGCTTTGTTCAAGACGGCCGCCTCGCGGAAGCACGGCTGGGCCGCGGAGTACTTGCCCAGGTACGTATTCAGCAATCCGAGCGAGCGATAACCCTTGGCCTTTTTGCCGGCTTCGCTCTGTTGGGTCATCATCTCGAATGTCCGAAAGGCATCGGGGATCCTGCCCATCTTGACCAACAGAAAGCCGTATTCGTTGTTGACGAAGGTGCCCGCGGCCTCCTCCGGCCTTAGCTGAAAAGCCCTCTCGTAGTTATCCAGGGCTTCCTTTTTATTCCCCAAGCCTTGATAGCAGGTGGCGATATTGACGTAAGCGCCCGAGGACGAACTGTCGAGGGCGACGACCTTTTGAAATGCCTCGATGGCCTGGTCTAAGCGGTTGGTGACCTGATAGGCGTAGCCGAGACGATACCAGACACCCGGGTCGTCGGGATACTGGACCAGGTAGGCCTTGTAGTTCTCGATCCCCTGGTCGCGGTTTCCGCGCCAATCCTCGACGAAGGCCCGGATCAGGAGCTGTTCCCGGGTCGTCAGGCGGTCGAGGAGGCTGAGGGCCTTCAGGAAATGCTCCTCCCCCTTGGCCCGGTTGTTGTCGATGTAATATTTCATCCCGAGCTCGGCGTGGGCCATGGCGAAATCGGGGTCCAGTTCGATGGCCTGTTGGAGAAGCCCGAAGGCCGTATCACTGGAGGCGAGCCTGGCGTCGGTGAAGTATTTCAGGGCTTCGAGCGACGACGTGGTCGCCCTCGGCAGAGGCATTTTTTGCCGGGAAAGCCGGCTCATGGACTCTCCCAGTTCGCGGCGGACTTTTCTGGCCATCTCATCTAGGGCCCTGAGGACATCGTCCTTTCCTCCGGCCTGAGAACTCAGCGAGAAAACGGCCGTCTGCGTGTTGGGGTCGACGATCTTGCCCGACAGAAGATAATTGTCGCCGATCTGGCTGATCTGGCAGGTCAGCAGGCCCTTGATACCCTCCCGCAGGGCGACCTCCCGCCCGATGGCCTCGTCCACCTTCTTGACGTCCTCACGGCGCATCCGCTTCAGCGTTTCCTGGACCCGGTTACGGGGAAAGATATTGACGTATTGGGACTGCTGGATCCCCACCGTTAATGCTGTTTCCAGGGAGCCTTCGAAGACGGAGTCGCCGGTCATGTTCTCGAAATCGGTGATGAGGATCCAGTCGCGCTCCTGGAAGGCCAGGGCCTTGGCGGCCGAAGCGAAAAAGACCTGTTTGGCCAGCCAGGCCGCGCCGATGATGGCGGCGACGAGGACGGCCACGACGAGGGCTACGCGCGCCGGTCTGCGGAATTTTGATGCTTTTGGTCTGGCTCCGGGGCCCTGCAGGATCGCCTTTAACTCCGCGTGAACGGCCGACATGGATTGAGTTCGGCGCCCGGGGTCTTTGGCCAGCATTTTAACCAGGCTCGCCTGGAGACGTTCGGGCACGCCCTGGATAAGCCCGGAAACCGGCGGCGGATCTTCGCTCAGGATGGCGCTGACCGTGGTCAAGCCGCCCTCTTTCTTGAAGGGATGCACCCCGGTCAGCATTTCGTAGAGCACGACCCCGAAGGAAAAGATGTCCGTTCGCAGGTCCAGGGATTTTCCCTGAAGCTGCTCCGGCGACATATAGGCGGGTGTTCCCGGGGAGGTGCCGGACTCGGTCAAGGTCGCGAGGTCATCACCACCGGGCACCGGCGCCCGGCCGCCGACCACCGGCTTGGCCAGGCCGAAGTCCATGACCTTAGCATGTCCGTTGTCCATCAGCATGATGTTGGCCGGTTTGATATCGCGGTGGATCAGCCCCCGGTCGTGCGCCTTTTGGAGGGCTTCGGAAACCTCGACGGCGATCGACAGCGCCTCGGGAAGAGGTACGGGCCCGGCCGCGATACGATCCCGCAGATTGATGCCCTCGACATACTCCATGGCGAAGAAGAGGCGGCCCTCGCTTTCGCCGACTTCATGGATGCTGCAGATATAGGGATGGTCCAGAGCCGCGGCGGCCCTTGCCTCGTACGCGAAGCGGCCCCGGGCCGCCTCGTTCCGATACATGTCTTCGGGCAGGAATTTGAGGGCCACCTTCCGCGACAGGGTGGTGTCCTTGGCCAAGTAGACCTCGCCCATGCCCCCACGCCCAAGCTCTCCGAGGATTTCATACTTGCCGGCGAAATTTTCCCCGGCCTTGAGAGCCTCCGGAGGCGGCTGAAGCGTCATCGTCGGGAGGTTGCCGTTCTCCACCGCGCCCCCGAGCCGAGTGCCGCAGTCCGAGCAAAAGTGCGACGTCCCGGAGTTTGTCGCCCGGCACTTGGGGCATTTGACAGGCATTCGTCTCCCCGTTCAGGATAGATTAACTGATTATTGTCTCTTAAGCAGGCTGAAGCCCGGAGTTGCAGATTGGATGAAAAGATTCTCCCCTACAGAGCACCCTTGAATACTACGTGGCCCGCCGGAAGATGTCAAGAATCCCACTAAAGAGAGGGGGCTAGGCCGCCGGGCCGCGTGCCCTTTGGAAGCGAACTGGAAGTCCGGGGGCAAAGGACCGGTTTTTATCCTTCGTTAAGCCGGTACTTGGCCGTGATGGGGACGCTCGCTTTGAGCATGACCCAGACGGGACAGAAACGTTCCTCCGACAGGGCGAAGGCTTTTTCGACCGATGATCCTTCGATACGGCCGCCCCGGAATTCGAAATCGAGCTCGACCGACGTGAGGACCGTCGGGTGGATCTCCCGCTTCTCGCCGCGGGCGCGAACGGTCAGGTCCTTGACGTCCTGGCCCATCCGCTTCAAGAGCCCGCCGACGACCTGGCTGCTGCAGCCGGCCAGGCTCGTAAGCAACAGTTCGCGGGGCGAATAGCCGTCGATCGCCTCCCCTTCGGGAGTGAAGTCGACGGCCACGGTCTTGCTGGCCCGGCCTGAAATTCCGTCGAACCGCATCCCGCCCTTGAACACGACCTCGGTTTGGACTTCTTTCGCCATAGGGAGCTCCTTCCGGCCGTCGGCCGCCACGCTGATGGAGGTAGTATCCAACATGGTTATGTACGGCGTCAATGCGAGGCGGCGGCCGAAGCCAAGCGATGGAAGAGGGACAGCTCCTAGAGTTCCTGGTGCTCGGTGCGGTGGATGATCTCATTCTGGAGCTCGATGCCACAGTCGACGAAATAATCGCTGTAGCCGGCGACCCGGACGATGAGGTCGCGGTGCTTCTCGGGCTGGGCCTGGGCCTCGCGGAGGAGGTCGGCCGTGACCACGTTGAACTGGATGTGGTGGCCCATGAGCCGGAAGTAGGACCGGACGAGGTCCTTGACTGCAGTGAGGCCGGTATCATCGGCCAGGAGCTGGGGTGTGAACTTCTGGTTGAGGAGCGTCCCGCCCGTCCGGATGTGATCCATCTTGCCGAGCGATTTGATGACGGCCGTCGGGCCCTTGCGGTCGGCGCCCTGGACCGGTGAAACGCCTTCGGAAACGGCGTCCCCCGCCAGCCGCCCGTCCGCCGTGGCCCCGGTCATCTTTCCGAAATAGATGTGGGCCGTCGTCGGCAGGAGGTTGATCCGGTAGGTGCCGCCGCGCGGCGTCGGCCGGCCGTCGACCGCCTCGAAGTAGGCCTCGAACACGCGCGTCATCAGGCTGTCGGCGTAGTCGTCGTCGTTGCCGAACTTGGGCGTCCGGTTGAGGACGCGCTGGCGGAGCGCTTCGTAGCCGACGAAATTCTTTTCCAGAGCGCCGAGCATCTCCCTCATCGTGAAGTGCTTGTTGTCGTAGACGTTATAGCGGATGGCGCTGAGGATGTCGGTGATCGTGCCCACGCCGACCCCCTGGATGTAGTTCGTATTGTAGCGGGCGCCGCCGGCGTGGTAGTCCTTGCCGTTCTTGACGCAGTCGTCGACGAGCACCGACAGGAAAGGCGCCGGCAGGTACGTGGCAAAGAGCTTCTCGATGACGTTGCTTCCCCGGACCTTGACGTCCACGAAATGACGGATCTGCTTCCGGAAGGCTTCGAAGAGCTCGTCGAAGGTCTTGAACGTCGTCGGGTCGCCCGTCTCGAGGCCGATCCTTTTGCCCGTCCTCGGGTCGACGCCGTTCCCCAGGGTGATCTCGAAAACCTTGGGCAGATTGAAATACCCCGTCAGGATGTAGGCCTCTTTGCCGAAGGCCCCGGTCTCGACGCAGCCGCTGGCCCCGCCGTTCCTGGCGTCGACGACCGACTTGCCCTGCCGGACGAGCTCCTGGACGATGGCGTCGGTATTGAAGATCGAGGGCTGGCCGAAGCCGGTCTTGACGATCTTGAGCGCGCGCAAGAGAAACGCGTCCGGCCCCTTGGCGCTGATCTGGACCATCGAGCTCGGCTGGAGGATGCGCATCTCCTCGATGACGTCGAGGATAAGGAATGACAGTTCGTTGACGCCGTCCGTCCCGTCCTCCTTCAAGCCGCCCAGGTTGATGAGGGCGAAATCGGTGTAGGTGCCGCTCTCCTCGGCCGTAACGCCTACCTTTGGCGGCGCGGGCTGATTGTTGAACTTGACCCAGAAGGCCTGGAGGAGCTCCCGGGCACTCTCCTTCGTCAGCGTGCCGTCGGCCAAACCGCTCTGGTAGAACGGCGCGAGATGCTGGTCGAGCCGGCCGGGATTGAAGGAGTCCCAGGTGTTGTATTCGGTGATGACGCCCAGGTGGACGAACCAATAGGCCTGGAGGGCCTCCCAAAAGTCGCGCGGCGCGTGGGCCGGCACCCGGTCGCAGACCTCGGCGATGCGCTCGAGCTCCTTCTTGCGCCCCGCCTCCTTTTCGCTCTTCGCCAGCTCGCGGGCCTTCTCGGCGTGCCGGCGGGCGAAGGCGACGATGGCCTCGACGCTCACGGCCATGGCCTTGAGCTCTTCCTGCTTGTCGTAAGCCGCCGGGTCGCTCATGAAGTCGAGCCCGGCCAGGGCCGCTTCGATGTCCTTCTTGAAATCGTTCATGCCCTTCTTGTAGATCTTGCCGTCGAGGACGGTGTGCCCCGGGGCGCGCTGTTCCATGAACTCGGTGAAAACACCGGCTTCGTAGGCGTCGATCCATTCCTTGGTCATCTCGGCGAAGATGCGTTCCCTCTGCGAGCGGCCCTTCCAGAAGGGGATGATCTCCTCGGCATAGACCCGCCGCGTTTCGTCGTCCGAGGCGAAAGCGGTCTTTTTCCGGTCGTTGAGGTACTGGAGGTCCTGGAGGGAATGGATGCAGACCTCGGGGTAGGTCGGCGTCGCCTTGGGCGCCGGGCCGCGCTCGCCGACGATGAGCTCGCCGGCGTTGAGGACGATTCGCTTATTTTCCATGATGTGCTTGAAGGCCAGGGCGTGCCGCATCGTAGCCGAGAGGGAGCCCGCCTCGGGTCTCCGATAAAATTCGGTGATGAGCTTGGCCCGCTCGCCGCTGATCGTCGGCTTGGCCTCGAGCGTCTGTTGTCTTAACTTCTTGATGCGTTCGTTCATGGTCATCCTCCGCGCCGGACCTCGAAACCCGCCTCCCGAAAGGCATCCTCGATGGCGACGATCCGCTCCTCGGAAGGGCTCTCGAATTTCCGGAAATGGGACTCTTGGCCGATTCGGCGGGCCTTTTCGAGGCCGCCGGAATGATAAGGCAGGATACCAATCCGTCGGATTCTTTTTAGGGACTTAAGAAGCACGATCGTCCGCCGGATGTTTTCGTCGTCGTCGTTGACGCCTGCGACAAGCGGGATACGAACCCAGACTTCGGTCCGGCCCGCGGCCAGACGCCTCAGGTTTTCGATGATGGGCGCGTTCGAAACGTCTGTGAGCTCTTTGTGCCGGGCGTCGTCCATGCACTTAAGGTCATAGAGGATGAGGTCCGTCTTCGAGGCCAAGCGATCGAGGACTCCGTTCCGGGAGAGGCCGGCGGTGTCCACGGCCGTGCGGATGCCCCGGGAGCGGCAACCATCGAGGAGCACCTCGGCGAAATCCGCCTGGACGAACGGGTCTCCGCCCGTGAGCGTGACGCCGCCGCCGGATTGGTCATAGAAGATCTTGTCCCTTTCGATCTCGGCCAGGACGTCTTCGACGCTCATCTCGCGGCCGACGACCTGCATGGCGTCGTAGAGGCAGGCTTCGGCGCACTTGCCGCAGAGGTCGCACTTCGCCCGGTCGATAACGACGGCGCCCGCGGCATCCTTGGCAATGGCGCCTTTTGGACACGCTTTGATACACGCGTAACAACGGGTGCATCGGCCCGGCCAATGCATGAGCTCGAATTCGGAGCTGATGCTTTCGGGATTGTGACACCAGAGACAGCGCAAGAAACAGCCCTTGAGGAAGACGGTCGTCCGGATGCCCGGCCCGTCGTGGATCGAGTAGCGCTTGATGTCGAAAACTCTGCCTGTCACGCTAAATCCTCTGCGGTTCCATTCAATATCCGCCTCTCGGCCCTCTATTTAGTCGTAATATATCAGATATCAGACCGCAATTCAAGCTTTATTTTAACGAAACTTCTACACTTTTCCCATGATTTAGTATAAGAATCCATTTCCGGGGGCATCCGGCCGCCCCGACAGGAGCCGGCGCCGACCCCGGGAGAAGACATCATGCCCGAACGCCCCGCCTATAACATGCGCTTTATCTGGACGACGACACTCGTCTCGGCCATGGGGGGGCTGCTCTTCGGCTACGATTGGGTCGTCATCGGCGGGGCCAAGCCCTTCTACGAAAAATTCTTCAACCTGACGACGCCGTCGCAGGTGGGCTGGGCCATGTCGAGCGCCCTGGTCGGCTGCCTCGTCGGAGCACTCGTTTCCGGCGGTCTGAGCGACCGCTTCGGGCGCAAGAAGCTTCTCATCCTGGCCGGTTTCCTGTTCACGATCTCGGCCGTCGGGACCGGGCTGGCGCCCGACTTCACCGTCTTCGTAGTTTTCCGCCTCGTCGGAGGAGTCGGGATCGGCCTGGCCTCGAACCTCTCGCCGATGTATATCGCCGAGATCTCCCCGGCCCCGGTGCGGGGAAAATTCGTCTCCGTCAACCAGCTGATCATCGTCATCGGCATCCTGGCCGCCCAGCTCGTCAACTGGCTCATCGCCAGGCCCGTGCCGGCCGGGGCCACGGCCGCCGAGATCCTCGCCTCCTGGAACGGACAGACCGGCTGGCGCTGGATGTTCGCCGTCGAGGCCGTCCCCGCTCTCCTCTTCTTCCTGCTGATGTTCCTCATCCCGGAGAGCCCGCGCTTGCTGGTCAAGAGCGGACGCGAGGCCGAAGCCGAAAAGATCCTGGCCCGAGTCGGCGGGAAAGGATTCGCCGGCGAGGCCCTGGGCGAGATCCGCGACACCTTGGCCGCCGGCGAGACCGGGAAGGTCCGCATTCGTTCTCTATTTGGGCCGGGCCTGGCCAAGGTGCTCGTCGTCGGCGTCGTCCTGGCCGTCTACCAACAGTGGTGCGGCATCAACGTCATCTTCTACTACGCCGATGAGATCTTCACCGCCGCGGGCTACGGCGTGAGCGGCGTCCTCTTCAACATCGTCATCACCGGCACGGTCAACCTGATCTTCACCCTCATCGCCATCCGCCTCGTCGACAGGTTGGGCCGAAAGCCCCTGATGATGGCCGGCTCCGCGGGTCTGGCCTTCATCTTCGGCCTCATCGGCGCGAGCTACGCCCTCCATAGCCGCGGCGTGCATCTCCTGGCCCTCGTCGTCGTCGCCATGGCCCTCTATGCCTTGTCCCTCGCCCCTGTGACCTGGGTCCTCCTCTCCGAGATCTTCCCCAACCGCATCCGGGGCGCGGCCATGTCCGTCTCGACCTTTTCCCTCTGGTCGGCTTGTTTCGTTCTGACCTACACCTTCCCCCTCCTCAACAAGGGTCTCGGCCCGGCCGGGACGTTCTGGATCTACGCCGGGATCAGCGTCCTCGGTTTCATTTTCATCCGGTCCCGCGTCCGGGAAACCAAGGGAAAAACCTTGGAACAGATCGAGCGGGAGTTCGTCGGGTAATCAACTATTTAGCCAATTAGCGAGCCCTTCGCGTACTCTGAAAAAAGAAATAGTCGCCCGCCTACTACGTATCTTATTGATATATAAGAGACTTTACATATGCATCCCGGTTAATAAAAAGCACTAGGAGACTACCATTCCACCAGTCGGGGAATATGTTATAGAATGATAGTAATTTAGTTCTTAGAACGTCATTATTATTGAAGACATGATAGAAAACAATTTCGATATTCAATTTATTGCGGATCTTGCCCTAAGAGAGAAGCAGATTCAACAAGAGTATCGCCCGATTATTGCTGTTCATAAATGGTTTGCCCGTCGCCCCGGAACGTTGTTTCGCGGGCTGCTCCTAGCAGAATTCTCGGAAGTTCCCATTCGTGAATCATTTTATTGCGCTAACCATTTCAGAGGGATACGAATTGCGGACCCATTCATGGGCGGTGGAACCCCGCTTTTAGAGGCGAATCGGATGGACTGTGATGTCCTTGGCTTTGATATCAACCCGATGGCCTATTGGATTGTTAAGCAAGAAATTGAACATCTCGATCTTAAGGCCTATATCAAGTCAGCTGATTCTTTAAGAAGAAGCATTTCGAATGAGGTTGGACAGCTTTATAAGACCACGTGCGAAGTTTGTGGCGCAGACAACGCAGACGTTAAGTATTTTCTTTGGGTAAAACATATTCCATGCAAAAATTGCCAGGCCACAATTGATCTTTTCCCTGGCTATTTACTTGCCGATAATACACGTCACCCAATGAACGTATTCGTTTGTCCGTCGTGTGGACAGTTAACTGAAACCATAGATAGACATAATCCCGGCCTCTGCCGAAGCTGCCATATGCGCCTTTCTCTTGATGGGCCAGCTAAGCGTAATCGATGCGCTTGTAAGACTTGCGGGACTATTAACGATTACCCAAATGCGACGCTTGGGGCGCCCCTTCATAGGCTCTTCGCAATAGAATATTACTGCTCGTCTTGTAAGAATAGGCACATTGGCCGATATTTCAAAGCACCAGATTCAACAGATATCTCCCGGACTGAAGAATCTGCACAGAGATGGGCCAAGATGGACCCAGTGCTTGTCCCCGAAGAGCAGATACCCACCGGGGATGAGACGAACCGTTTACATCGCTGGGGCTATCGCAGATATCGTGAGATGTTCAATTCAAGACAGTTACTTGGTCTGGAGCTATCTGCGCGCATGATCTCCGGTATACCAAATGAACGTCTGCGCAACGCCCTCGCGACCAATCTTTCGGATTTATTGCGATATCAAAATATGCTATGCCGATATGATACGATGGCCCTAAAGTCCCTTGATATTTTTTCTGTTCATGGGTTCCCTATTGGTCTCATCCAATGCGAGTCTAATTTATTAGGAATAATTGATAATAATAGAAATGTGTGTATTGGAAGCGGAGGATGGGCAAATATCATAGAAAAATTTCGGAAAGCTAAGGCTTATTGTGACAGCCCATTTGAGATAAAACACATCGGACGGACGAAGAAAGTCGTTCCTATCAGCGGTGAATGGATTGGGGACCGCATGAATGGGGAAAGCGTCAATTCCGAGAGGATCGTTGATCTACGGTGCGAAGATGCATCTAAAGCTGAAATCCCGCCAGCTTCGCTCGATGCCGTCTTTACCGATCCTCCTTATTTTAGCAACGTACAATATGCAGAGTTAATGGATTTTTGTTATGTATGGCTTCGTCGTTTGATTGGAGATACTACTCCCGCATTCCAAAAGCCATCAACTCGAAATCCTCAAGAGTTGACCGGCAATGACGATATGGGAAGAGGCATAGATCATTTCGCTGAGGGACTCTCAGCTGTTTTTCGCAGAATGGCATTCGGACTTAAGCCGGGTTCTCCCCTTGCCTTTACATATCATCATAACGAATTAACGGCATATCTCCCGATCGCAGTTGCCATATTGGACGCTGGATTGGCATGTTCTGCCTCCCTTCCTTGTCCAGCGGAGATGGGAGCTTCCATTCATATTAAGGGCACGGGTTCATCGATAATTGATACCATCTTCGTCTGCCGATCGGCTGGCTTGATGCACAAAAAATGGCTCGCCGATTCGGCTTATGGGATAGCGCAACTCGTCATGGAAGATCTTAAACACCTTAAAGCTGGAAATATTAGACCCTCGCCCGGCGACACCAGGTGCATAGCCTACGGACATCTTATACGCCTCGCCATCTGGTCATTACGTAAAGAATGGGACCGGCATGAGGACATTGCTAGCCGAATGCGCAGAGTTTATGTTTGGATTCAGAAGATTGGTGGCTGGCCCGAGGTAGAAAGGCTAATTCATGCCGGAGATTCCTCGTATACAGGAGAGGACTTGCCGCTAATTCTCAATGAACCTGTCAAAGGCTATGGAGAACTCCATGACTTTGTATCCTTTTAAGTCATCATTTGAAGAAATTGAGCGGAATCCAGACCTGTTTGTAGATGCCATCTTTTCAAGTTTAGAATCGGAATTCTTAGTGATGCCAAAAGGCGTGGGCTTTATTGAATATCCAATCTTCGAGTGTGGTTATGAAGTTCTTAAATCATCAACCGCCGGTTTTTCCGAACTCAAGCCGGAGAGGATATTTCCCTTTATTAAATCACAACCGATTTCAATTATTGTCTTGCGCACAATGCTCGGTTTTACCCCACCCGAGTGGGGATATGTAACAACCCAGCGTACAGACTTGAAAATACCTCAGGGTTTTGTTCGGTCTCTCGACCGGAGAATAAGGATGTCCCCGGATAAGCCTATGAAGCTAACCGGAATATCAAAGAAACGCGTAGAAGCATTATTAGAAACTGCATGTCAGATGCTATCTGCAAGTGTGCCAGCGGTAGAAAAGGACCAATTGCATCGCCTGGATAAGGCAGATACAAAGCAGGGGATTAAGAGCATAAAGAATCTCTCAGCGATGGGCGCGCCTTATGCTATGCTCCTTTATGAGCGTTTCTTGGGCCGACCGTTTGCCGGGCACCGGGATTCCGTCAGCGATTTAGTAGGAGATAGTCTTGAGTCGGCCATAGAGGATATTCTTGCGAAAGCTGGAATAAGCGTCCGCAAAACGAAACGCGCGGAAAGGATCGAGGGATTTGACCAATCGCCCGATTTCATTATTCCCAGCGAATTTAATCCGCAGATTATTATCGAAGCAAAAATCACAGAAGATGACGGCACTGCCAGAGACAAAGTGACACGCATTCAACATCTTGGCGAACTCAGCGTTGCGGGACGCCCTAAGAACAAGCCCAAATACGAGGTGATAGCCTGTATCGGCGGCAGGGGCTTTGGTGTACGTCGGGAAGACATGAAAAAAATGATACTGTCCACAAGGGGCAAGGTTTTTACAATAAAAACACTCGGGAACATGATCGACAATACCCGCCTTCATGAATTTCGAACTAAGCAAGGGTAAACTATTTATTCATTATTCTCTGTAACTAAATGAAACACCGGGATCATTGGGCTCTCGTTGCGGATGAGTTCAAGTTCAATATCGAGTCTTCATCTTATTCGGAGAAAGCAAAATGACGTCCGCTTCAAAAATCGAAATTAGCCTTGAAGGCGTGGGCAGAATTCTTATCAATTGCAATGTGAGTGTCCCTATCTACCAACGTTCCTATGCGTGGGAAGATGAGCATGTAACTGACTTGTTTAATGATATCGCAACCGCTATGAAGGCGGGTGCACCGGAATATTTTATTGGTTCGATCGTAACGACCAATAATCAAGCAGCACGAGTTGAAATTGCCGACGGTCAACAGCGACTCGCGACGATAACGATATTGCTTGCCGCTATACGAGATTATTTCTATGAAAAAGGCGACAAAGGACATGCCGATTTAATCACTTCAGATTATCTTCACAAAAGAGAACTTAAAACCCTTACTCCGATTCCAACAATGAAGCTTAATGACATCGATAACAACTACTTTGCGGGCCGAGTTTTGCTACCTCCAGATTCTCCGAAGCGCGTAGAAAGCCCTGCCAATAAATCTCATTTTCGGATAGACAATGCTGCAGCTTTATCAAAAAAGCACATTAAATATATTGCAGCAGCAACTAATGCGACAGATAAGCTCGTAGACCTTGTCACCTATTTAACGGACTCCGTGAAGGTTATTTTGGTACGAGTCCCTGATGATACCAATGCATTTATGATTTTTGAAACTCTCAATGACCGTGGTTTATCACTAGCTATTACGGATCTTCTAAAAAACCACCTATTCGGACTATCTGGGACTAGGCTTAGCGAAGTCCAGATGGCATGGATTAGCACGGTTAGTGTCCTTGAGGGAGCCGACGAGGAGAACATTCTCCTCACTTTTTTGCGTCACTATTGGTCATCACGTTTTGGGCTGGTCCGGGAGAAGGAACTCTATGCAGATATAAAAAAGCGGGTCAGCAACCTGTCACTTGCGGTCGATTTCGCTAAAGAACTCGAACAAAATGCACAAATATACGCAGCAATTGTAAATACCGCTGAGGCTTTTTGGAGCAAATATGGGGATACGTGTAGAAAGCACATGGAAATGCTTAATATCCTCAGAATGATCCAGATCCGCCCTCTCATCTTGTCTGTGCTAAGTACATTTAAAGAAGCAGAAGCCAGAATCGCAATCAAGAATATGCTGTCTTGGTCAGTTCGATTTCTTATTCACGGCGGACTAGGGACAGGTGCGATAGAAACACATTATAGCCAGGCCGCCAAAGCTATCCGAGAGGGAAAGATCACAACGGCCGCCAAGCTCTTTGGTTACCTCAAGTCGGTCATTCCCACGGATGCCAAATTCCGAACTGCTCTCCTATCCGCCTCTGTTTCCAAGGCTTTCCTCGCACGCTACTACCTCCGCGCACTTGAACAACAAGAAGGGGGTTTGCCTGGCGCGGAACTCGTCCCAAATGACAATTCCGAAGTCATCAATCTAGAGCATATCCTCCCCCAAAATCCTTCATCTACGTGGTCGCATTTTCCGGAGGACGAACAAACGCTCTTTTCCGATAAGCTTGGTAATCTAGCCTTGATGACAACAAGAATCAATGCAAAAGCCGGTAACGATGGATTCGCTTTCAAGAAAAAACTCTATGCAAAGTCCGAATTCAGACTAACACAATCTCTGGCAAAGTATTCAAGATGGGATCGACGCAATATTGAGGATCGTCAAGCTCACTTAGCTGATTTAGCCCTGAAGGCCTGGCCAATAAGATGATTTTGGAGGGCCAGATTAATCTACTATCGGAATCTTCTTATCAGAATATTAGCTTCTTAGATGCACCCGTTTGAAACAATCAAACGTCTCTACTCCGAAGAACGGGACGCTTGGCGTAAGCACTACAGGAAGTATTTCAAGTACGCCGCGCGGGCCCTCGGCGTGGGATTCGTCGTCGGCTTCGTCTATTTCATGCTCAGTCCGGGCCAGGAAAAGAAGGCCTTGGAATTCGTGATCCGGGCCCTCAAGGACATCGATCTTCAGGGCACGCCGCTCGCCCTGGCCCTGACCCTTTTCTACCATAATGCCCGCACCTCCGTCGTCGCCGTAGCGGCGGGCATCGTCCCTTTTCTCTTCCTCCCGATTTTCGACCCGCTCCTCAACGGCGGCGTCCTGGGTCTTCTCGTCTCCGTGACGAAACACCAGGGCCTCGACGTCCCCCGGCTCGTCCTGACCAAGATCCTGCCCCACGGCGTCTTCGAGCTCACCGCCGTCCTCTACGCGACGAGCCTCGGGCTCTATCTCTCGACCGGGATGGGGAGGAAGGCCGTCGCCGCTTGGAAGAGGAGGACGAACAAGCCGCCGGCCGGACCGGCCGCCTGCTCCGCCTCTACGGATTTTCTGGAACCTTACCCCGACCGGGTGGCCTCCGAATCCGAAAGCCTGGCCAGGAACATCATCCGCTCGTTCGTCCTCGTCGTCCTCCCGCTTCTTCTCATCGCCGCGCTCATCGAGGGCTTCATCACGCCGAACCTCTGAGCGAAGGGATCAAGAACGGGGACACGTACCGAAAGTACATGTCCCCTCTTCTAGCGAACGCGATCAAGGGGAAGACCGTCGTGAGGCGGCGATGGATGTCACCCCGACCGGCAGGGAGCGGATTCTGAGGAGCGACCGTCAGAAGTACGGCGGAGCGGCCCGGAGCCGCACTTCTGGGAGATATCTGAATCGGGTCTTGGATATCAGGCCTCGGAAGATTTGAAATATTGGAAGATTCCCTGGCCGACCGTCGGGACAGGTCCCCGGGGGGCCGGGGGGCTAGGGGTGATATCCATCGCAAAGCCGAGCGGAGGACTTCCACCGGCGTTTGGGTAACAACCTTGCTTTACTTGACGAAGAACTTGTGCACGGTAACCGTGCGGTATTTCTGCCCCGGTTCGAGGATGGTCGAGGGGAAGTTCGGGTGGTTCGGCGAATCGGGGAAATGCTGGGTTTCGAGGCAGAAGGCGGAGTGCTTTTGGTAGGCCTTGCCGCCCTTGCCGACGACCGTCCCGTCCAGGAAATTACTGGTGTAGAGCTGGATGGCCGGCTGGTCGGTATAGATATCCATCGCCCGGCCGCTTTCCGGTTCCTCGACTCGCGCGGCCCGGGCAGGCGCCCCTCCGTTGAGAACGAAATTGTGGTCGTAGCCGCCTTCGACCAGGGCAATCCGTTCGCCGATGGCGTGCGGCGAAGTGAAGTCGAGCGGCACCCCGGCTACGCTCGCGACCTCGCCCGTCGGAATGAGGGTCACCGCCGAATCGACCGCCGTGTACGTGTCGGCCGCGAGCTGGAGCACGTGGCCGAGGACGTCGCCGTTCCCCTCCCCCTTGAGATTCCAGTAGGCATGGTTGGTCAAGTTGACGGGCGTCTTCTTGTCGGTCTCGGCATGGTACTGGATCACGAGGTCGTCGGTGTTCGTCAGCAAGTAGACGACCGTGACCGCAAGGTTCCCGGGATAGCCCTCTTCCATGTCCTTGCTGAGATAGGTCAGTTTGACGCCCACGCCGTCGGCGTTTTGGATCGGCTCGGACTTCCAGACGACCTTGTCAAAGCCCTTGAGCCCGCCGTGCAAGCTGTTGCCGTTGTTGTTCCGGGCCAGAGCGTATTCCACTCCGTCGAGCGTGAACCGGCCTTTGGCGATCCGGTTGGCGTACCGGCCGACGATGACCCCGAAATACGGATGCGTCCCGAGATATCCTTCAAGGTTATCGAAGCCGAGGATGACGTCAGCGAACTCGCCCTTGCGGTCCGGCAGGCGGAGGGAAACAAGGGTCGCCCCGTAGGTCATGACCCGGGCTTCGATCCCGGAGGACTTGTTGGTCAGCGTGTAGATATCGACGGCCGCGCCGTCGGCGAGACGCCCGAAAAGCTCTCTTTTGACTTCCATCAGCAAGTTCCTCTCTTTTATCCCAAAAGCACCCCTATTTCAACCTAGCGCCGCACGGAACGATTGACCCCCGTCCCCGCGTATGATATTTTGTGACAAAAGGCATGGTCGGAACGACTCTCAAGCATTACCGGATCGAGGCCCAACTCGGCAAGGGCGGCATGGGGGTCGTCTACCGGGCTCGGGACACCCGCCTCGACCGCCTGGTGGCCCTCAAGACGATCACGCCCGGGCTCGTCGCCAACCCCGAGAGACGGAGGCGCCTCCTCCTCGAGGCCCGGTCGGCCGCGGCCATTTCCCATCCGGCTATCGCCCAGGTTTACGACATCGACGAAGTCGACGGGAACCTGTTCATCGCCATGGAATACGTCGACGGCCGGACCGTCAGCAAGCTTATCGCCGACGGCGAGCTCGACCTCTTGGGCGCGATCGAGATCGCCCTCCAGGTCGCCGAGGGCCTGGCCAAGGCCCACGACGCCGGCATCCTCCATCGCGACATCAAGTCCGACAACATCATGGTCACCCGGGACGGCCACGCCAAGCTCCTCGATTTCGGGCTGGCCAAGCTCGTCGAGCCCGGCTCCGAGGAGCCGGCGGCGCCCGCCGACCTCGACCGGACCCTGACCCGCGGCCGGGTCAACACCATGCCCGGGGCGGTCATGGGCACGCTGAACTACATGAGCCCGGAGCAGGCCAGGGGGAAAGAGCTCGACCGCCGAAGCGACATCTTCTCCCTGGGCATCGTCCTCTACGAAATGGTCACGGCCGAACTGCCGTTCAAGGGCGAGACGCCCCTCGACACGATGCACGCCATCGCCTATGAAGAGGCGCGGCCGGTGACGATCGTCCGCCGCAGCCTTACGCCCGAACTCCACCGCATCGTCTTCCGCTGTCTGCGGAAGAACCCGGACGACCGCTACCCTGACGCCCACGCCCTGGCGGCGGACCTGCGGCGGCTGAAACAAGATATCGAATCCGGCACGAATGCCGGTCCCGGGCTCCTCGCCGGCGCTCGTATACGCAACTGGGTCGAGTGGCTGCGTACGTCCTTCCCGGGCGGCTACAAGGGTCTGGCCATTCTTGCCGCGGCCGTCGCCGTGACCGTCATCCTCGTCGCCGTCAACTTCAACTGGGGAGCCTTGATCGGCCCGGCGTTCATCGCCCTTTTCTTCTACCGCTACGTTCGCAACCGGAAAAAGCGGCTCCTGGCCGCTTTCGCGAAGAAGATGGGCAAGTTCCCGGAGGTCCGGCTCGTCGTCGTCCGCGAGAACCGCGTGACCGTCGTCCTGGACAAGGCCCCGGCCAAGGTCTACATCCGCATCACCGCGCTCATCGAGGAACTCAACCAGCGGCTCTTCGTCGGCCGCGAAGTCACGGCCGAAGTCAAATCGGAGATCCTCGAGGCCGAAGTCCAGGCGATGCTGCGGCAGGTGGGAGTCGTCTACGCGCGGGAGGAGGCCCTCCCCGAACGATCCCCTAAGCCCGGCAAGTCATAGAGCGGGGCTTTCTTCCTCAGCGCCTCGGCCTTTTTCCTGACCTCGGGCTGGTCCGGGCTGAGAACGAGCGACTTCTCGAAGGCCGCCAGCGCCTCCTTGGTCCTTCCCAAGCCCTCGTAGCATTCCCCGGTCGAATTCAGGAGGACGGCGTTGACGCCGTAATGGGTGACGGCCTTGTCGAGGAGCTCGACGGCCCGGCCGAATTCGCCCGTCCTCTTCAGCGCCTCCGAGGCGAGGAGGTAAGTGTCATACTTCGCCGCTTTTTCCGGGATCATGAAAGGGCCTAATGTTTTGACGACGGCCTGAGGATCTTGGAGGGCACGATACACCCTGGCCAGGTTCGTGGCCGTATCCTCGGAATCCGGCTTTCTTTGAAAGGCTTTTTCCAGGAACACGCGCGCCTCGTCAATCCGGCCGAGGTTGAAGAACTGGGCGCCCAGGATCTCCGCGTAGACGGGGTCGTCCGGGTCGGGCAGGACCCGGGACGAAAACCAGGGCCGGGGAACGGACTCGGCGAAGGAGAGGTCGAATTCCTCGCTGGCCGAGACGACTTCGGCACCGGCGTTCGCAACCGAGGCCCGGACCGTGTAGTGAGCCGGCGGGAAATCGGCCAGGGAAATCTCCTCGAGAACGTTCGGAAGCTCGGGGAAATCCGAGGGCTTCCGGCGGATGTCCCGGAAGGGCTGGCCGTCCTTGAGGAACTCGAACCTGACCTCGCCGCCGGCCGCGAGTTCGTCGGATAGGCCGTTGAGCTGGAAGAGGATGGCCAGCGTCTCCCTCCTCGTAAAGACCCGGTTCGGTTGGCAGTAGATCTGGAAGGGGCCCACGCGGAAGGCCTTCATCCGGCGCTGGGCCGGATCCAAGCGGACAACCTTGTAGCCGAGGAGCGGCTGGGTCATCTGGACGGCCGTTCCGCCCTGGGGGATGCGCAGGGCCTGCTCGACGGACGTGAACTCCTTCGAGGCTTCGTTCTTGATCAGGACGGACAGGCTGTAGTCGCCGCCGATGAGGGGGAAGAGGTCCTGGAAATCGAAGGGTGCCCGGCTGGCCTCGTTCATCTCGTCCGCGCCCAGGTTCAGCGAGACGATCTTGTCGAACTGGTGGACAAGACGGCCGTCGGCGGTCGTGACCCGGCCGTTGACCTTGAGGGTCGTGGTGTACTTGCCCTCGTATTGGTTCACGGACAGCCGCCGGGGCTCGACGGCATAATGGACGAAGTAGGGGCCCGAGGGATCGCGGAAGACCTTGATGAGGCTGTCGCTATCGAGGTAATTGGCGGTGTATTCGACCTCGACGAGGTCCTTGTACTGGAGGAATTTCTGGGCGTACTTGGCTTCGACGTTCCGGGCCACGGCCGATTCGACGCGCTGGATGAGGAGGTCGGACGACATCGACGGCCGCCCGTAGAGTTCTCCGCCTTCGCCGGGGACGAGGGAGAGCGAGACGGCGGCCAGGCTCGGCTCGACCTCCCGCAGCTTCTCGTAGGCCCCCGCATAATCCGGACCGCCGAAATAACCGGCCAGCAAAGCTTGTGGCCCGTCCCCGACCGGGCTGTAGAGCTTATACTCGCCGTGTCCGCCTTCCTTGAAGAAGACGAGGTTGAAGCCCGCCGGGAGACCCAGGTCCGTTTTCCCTTGGTAGAACCAAACCTCGGCGTCGTAGGTCGAGGATTTCCCCTCGAACCTCTGGATGTCCCGCGCTTCTCCCAGGATGATGTAGATGCGGCCCCGGTCCGTCTTCCATCCCGGTCGCGGCGTGTCCCGGCCGAGATAGCGGTCGGCGTAGGCGATGCGGCGGTAGTGCTCGGTCTTGAACTCGTTCTCCGGGGTGCCCTGCGTCGGGTCACGCTGCTTCCAAAAGGCCTCGATGAACAGGTCGCGCTCCCGGTCGGTCTGGAGCTTGGGGAAGACGTCCCTTTCCATGGGCGCGATGATGTAGACGACCTCCTCGTCGAGCCATTTCTTGAAATTTTCCGGAAGTTTCGGCTTCTGTCCCTTTTGGGCGGCGGAGGCGGCCGGCGCGGCGAGGAGGGCGCCGAGGAGAGAGATGAAAATGACGGCGGCGGCGCGTTTCAATCTCAAAATCTTCCCGGTATTCGCTCGTTCATTCCCAACGTGTCCTCAACCGGGCGAGCTCCGTGCCCGTCGCCGCGTTGAGGATCTGATGAAGGAACGCGGTTCCGGACTCTCCCTCCGGGACCCGCTGGGCCACGGACAGGACTTCGTCGCCGTAGAGGGCCTCGGCTCTGTAGGAGACTTCGAGTTCCATCGGCCGCCGGCGCATCAGGACGTCCGGCGGGACGCCTTCGAGCGCCCATTGGACATAAACCGCGTTGTTGACATGACGGTTCCAATCGAGGTGGGCCGTCTCGACGCGGAAGCGCAATTCGGACTCGCGGGCGGAGAGGACGGGAAGAGAAGCGAACGGATCATCGAGGGCCCGTTTCTCGACGGCGTAGCGGGGGCCGACGACGTCCTCGACCTTGACCACCTGTTTCGTCTCGAGGCCGATGACCATCCAGGAGCTCGTCGCGGAGATGACGGGACCGGCTCCGTCGGAAGCCTCGAAGTCGCGAATGGCGAAATAACCGTGCTTGCCGGACGGCCAGGTCACGACTTCGAGCCGGGCGCCCAGGGCGGGATAGCGATGGATGAGGACGTGGTATCGGGACAGGACCCAGGTCATGTTACGTTTGCCGAGGTCGATGACGGACAAGCCGAGACAACCGGCGTGGTATCCGGCGGCGTCCTGGAGGTAATTGAGGAGGGCGACCGGCCGGGCCAGGCCCCGGGCGTCCGTTTCGTACGTGTGGACCGTGTATTCCTTGTGATAGACGAGCTCGGTCATGAACTCATTATATACCAAACTTCGGATGAGCCGCTTCGATTCGCCGGGCAGCCGGTCAGGATTTTTCTTGGAAGACGAAGGTATAATCGACTATGCACCAGTAGTTGTTCGAGCTCATCTGGACCGCCTGCGGGTTCTGCAGTCCAATGCAGAGCCGGTAGGTCTTGCCGGGCTCGAAGGCCAGCCCCTTGCTGGGCTTCAGGGTCACGTTGTAGGACTGGCCCCCGGTCCGGAGGGTGGAGAACCAGCCTTCGGCCACCGGATTGTCGCCCTCGAGGACGAGGTGGTAGCACCTCATTTCGTTGAAATCGACGCGAATTTGAAATTCGATCTCCTCCGCCGTCGCCCGAACAACCTTGATGTGTCCCTCGTAGACGTTCCAGTCGTGGTAGTAATGGAGCTGGGGCTGCGACTTGTACGTCGAACAGGCGGCGAGAAAAAGAAGGCCGACCAAAAAAGCTGGGGTTTTTGCCGACTTCATGACACGACTTCTCCTTGATGGATATTGTTGGGGATCTCGACGGCCCGCCCGGTCCGGGTGGATTCGAAGCAGGCGTCGATGACATGCATGTTGTCAAGGGCGTCGCCGACCTTGACCGCCTGCTTCTTCTCGAGGCCGATGACCATCCAGGAGCTCGTCGCCGAGAGGACAGGGCCGCCTCCGTCGGAAACCTCGAAGTCGCGAATGGCGAAATAGCCGTGCTTCCCGGACGGCCAGGTCATGACCTCGAGCCTGGCACCCAGGGCGGGAGAGGACCCAGGTCATGTTGCACTTGAAGAGGTCGATGACGGACAGGCCGAGACGGCCGGCGTGGTCCCCGGCGGAGTCCTGGAGGAAGTTGAGGAGGGCGACGGGCCGGGCCAGGCCCCGGGCGTCCGTTTCGTACGTGTGGACGGTGTACTCTTTGCGATAGATCAGGTCGGACACAAAAGCATTATAGCATTTTTCAGGCCAGCTTCTTCAATTCGAAGAGCAGCCGAAAGTTTCGGCCTCCGGCTTCGTCTTGGTCCGCGCTAGGCTGTCAAGGGACGCGCCTTCGGCTCGCCACTCGCCCGCGGGAGAATGACCTCAAGAGAAAATAATTCTTGACATCCGTTTTTAGCGGCGCTATTAATCTTCACGAAATGACGGACAAGATCTTGCATCGTAATGCTCAGGCATCCCGCAGGATTTCTCTGCCCTTCCTTTCCCACCGGCTTCATTCCGCAAGCATGATCATGTGAAGCCCGGATACCCCACCCTTTGACCGGGAGGAGGGTATCCGGGAACCCACGAACCCATCAAAACCCGGTCCTCTGCATATCCAACGACTTTCAAGGAGTGAAGCATGTCGAAAACCATCAACGAGATCAACGAAAAGATCGAAAGAGGCGCCGTCCGGGTCGTCTGCGCTGACGAGATGACCCGGATCGTCAAGGAACTTGGCCCGGAACGCGCGGCCGAGGAGGTGGATGTCGTGACCACGGGCACGTTCGGCGCCATGTGCTCGTCCGGGGCCTGGCTGAACTTCGGCCATTCCGAGCCCCCTATCAAGATGACAAAAGTCTGGCTCAACGACGTCGAAGCCTACACGGGTGTCGCGGCCGTGGACGCCTTCGTCGGCGCGACCCAGGGCTCTGTCAAATTGGGCATCGATTACGGCGGCGCGCACGTCATCGAAGACCTGCTCCGCGGCAAGCCTGTCGTCCTGCGGTCCGTCTCCTACGGCACGGACTGTTATCCCCGAAAGAGGATCATCACCGAGATCCGTCTCGAAGACCTGAACACGGCTTTACTGAGCAATCCGCGGAACGGTTATCAGAAATACAACGCGGCCTCGAACTCAACCGGACGGACCAAACTCACCTACATGGGAAAGCTCCTCCCGAAGTTCGGCAACGTGACTTACTCAGGATCGGGGGACCTCTCGCCGCTCAGCAACGACCCGGAGTACCGGACGATCGGGACGGGGACCCGCGTCTTCTTCGGCGGTGCCCGGGGCTACGTCACCGGACCCGGCACCCAGCACAACCCGGGAAACGGATTCGGGACGCTGGCGGTCCAGGGCGATCTCAAGAAGATGTCGGCCAAGTACATCCGGGCGGCGACGTTTAATGGCTACGGCTGCACGCTCTACGTGGGGCTCGGCGTCCCGATCCCGGTCCTCGACGCGGACATCGCCGCCAGGACGGGAGTCGGCGATTCGGACATCGTGACCGAGATCCTCGATTACGGAAGCCCGCACCGCGACAGGCCGTCGCTCCGGAAGGTAACCTACGCCGAGCTCAAGTCAGGCGAGGTTGAGCTGGCCGGGAAGAAGGTCCGGACGTCTCCCCTTTCGAGCTTTCAGAAGGCCAAAGAGATCGCCGAGGCCTTAAAAGGCTGGATCGTCAAAGGCGGCTTTAAACTCTCGGAGCCCGTAGAAACGCTCCCGCGGCAGGCCGTGGTCAGGCCGCTCGAGATCAGGTCCAATGGGGCGCCGGGAGGGCGCGCGCCCGAACTCCCGGCCGTTCCCGAAGGCTCGCGCCTCGGATTCGACGCCGACAGGTGCATCTCCTGCGGGCAATGCCTCTCACTCTGTCCGAGGGCCGTCTTCACGCGGGACGAAGACTGGCGGGTCGGAGCTGCCGCTTCTCTCTGTGACGCCTGCGGACTGTGCGCAGACGCCTGCCCGGTCAAGGCCATTAACGTCGACGGGGGCCAGTCATGAGAACAGAGATCGTCAGGATCAAGGAAACCATCTCGGCGGTCACGGCGGAAGAGGCTTTTATCCCGGCCGCAGGGCAGGAGATCGGCTGCCAGAGGGAGGTCCTCGAAGCCTATATCCGCGGACGCCCGGATTTCCTTCATGCCCTCAAGCCGGTCGATATCGAGGGTGACGCGCCCGAGATCGTCCGCAGAATGGCCGAGGCCGCAGCCCGGGTGGGCGTCGGGCCCATGGCGGCCGTGGCCGGGGCCATATCCGAGTTCGCCCTCCGGGCCATGATCAGGGCAGGATCGAAACACGCCATCGTGGCCAACGGCGGAGACATCGCCATGTTCCTCGCCAAGCCGGCCGTCGTGGGCATATTCACGGGTCCTACCAGGATCCGGAACCTGGGGCTGAAGTTCATGCCCGGCCCGAGGATCATCGGCGTCTGTACATCATCTGGAACGGTCGGTCACTCCCTGAGCTTCGGGCATGCGGACGCGGCGGTGGTCGTCAGCCAGGATGTCTGCCTGGCCGACGCGGCGGCCACTGCGCTCGGCAACGCGGCCAAGATCAAAGAACCGGCCTCCTTGGAGAAGGCTCTCCACGCCGCCTGGGTCCCCGGAATCGAAGGCATGCTGGTCATCATGGACGACATCATGGCTATGAAGGGTCGTATCCCCGAGATTGTCAAGGCTAGGGTTTCCCCGGGGGAAACGGCTCGGCCCCGCGCACGGGAGGAGTCCCGATGACGCGCATCAAAGTCGGAATCCTCGGTTGCACGGGAATCGTCGGACAGCAGTTCGTCCGGATGCTCGAAGGACACCCCTATTTCGATACCGCCCTATTGGCGGCATCAGCCCGGAGCGCCCGTAAAAATTATGCGGAGTCTAAGGTCTGGGCTTTGGGCGGCGAAGTTCCGGCGTCTGTCCGCGACCTGACCATCATCGAGGCCGGACCCGCCGGACTCATCGAAAGCGGCGTCAACGTTTTTTTCAGCGCTCTCCCGACGTCCACGGCAGGTCCCCTGGAGAACGCGCTCCGAAAAAGAGGGAATTTCGTTTTTTCCAACGCTTCGACTCACCGGACGAATGATGATGTGCCCGTTATTGTTCCCGAGGTCAACGCGGCACACCTCGGCCTGGCCCTCGGCCAGGCGGCGAGATGGGGCGGCGCCATCATCGCCGGGCCCAACTGCTCAACCTCGGGGCTGGTTCTGGCCCTCCACCCACTTCTCCCGTTCGGGATACGGAGCGTGTCCGTGACGACCTTTCAGGCCATCTCGGGAGCGGGGAGGCGGGGACTCGCGGCCATGGACATCATCGGCAACGTCATCCCCTTCATCCGGAACGAAGAAACGAAAATAGCGATGGAAACATGCAAAATCCTCGGCTCCCTGGCAGGGGAAACTATCGTCCCCCTGCCCATCGAGGTCCGAGCGTCCTGCTGCCGGGTCCCTGTCCGGGAGGGCCACCTCCTTGGCATCGACGTGGAATTCGGCGAGAGTCCGGACCCGGAGGCCGCCCTCACGGCGATCAGGGATTTTAGGGGAGTTCCCAAACACCGGGAGCTTCCCTCAGCCCCACAACGCCCGCTCATCTTGAGGACCGAGGAGGACAGACCACAGCCCATTCTCGACGCTTTTGCGGGAACGCCAGAGCGCGCCCGGGGAATGGCCGTGACCATCGGAAGGCCCCGTTTTCAGGGCCGGTCCTTAAGACTATTTGCTCTGGTCCACAACACGATCCGCGGGGCGGCCGGAGGGTGCCTGCTCAACGCGGAGCTGGCTTTGGCCGCAGGACTCATCCCGGGGAGGAGGGGCATCAAGGAGAAACGGACATGATCGTCATGAAGTTCGGAGGCGGCTGCCTCAGGGATGGAAAGAGCTACGTCCGAGCGGCTGGGATCATCAGGACCCACAGGGGACGGCGCGCCGTTGTCGTCTCGGCGTCACAAGGGGTCACCGATCGTCTTGCGGAGGCCATCCGCGAGGGGACGGCGGGGAAAAAGACGGAAGAACGGACCCTGTCGTCGATCCGCGAAATCCACCGGGACCTGACCGAAGGCTGCATCGCGGCCGGAAAGATTCGCGCTGAGACATCCCGCGCCCTCGAGGAAAAGATCGGAACGTTGGCAAAGCTCATCATGGCCGTTTCCTTGGCCGGAGAGGCAAGTCCGTCGCTCCAAGCCCATATCCTGAGTTACGGAGAGCGACTGTCCGCCGTTATCCTTTCGGGCGCGCTGAGGAGCGTTGGGGTCCCCGCCGCAGCCTGGGATTCGGACGAGATCGGGATGGTCACCGATGAGACATCCGAGAACGCGACCGTCAACCTCAAAGAGTTCCGGAAGAACATCCTTTCCCGCGCGCCCCTTCTCTTCCGCGCGAATGCCGTTCCCGTGATCACGGGCTTTTTCGGCCGGACGCCGGAAGGCAGGGTCTCAACGTTTGGCAGGAACGGCTCTGATTACAGCGCGTCGGTCGTCGCCGCGGCCCTCGACGCCTCGCGGCTCGAGGTCTGGAAAGACGTGGACGGTTTTATGAGCGCGGACCCGGACCTCGTGGACCGCCCGGTGCGCGTGCCCCGCTTGTCATGGCTTGAAGCCGCCGAGCT
>Ga0268276_1000822_pt1 | contig 33712 bp, 20 predicted proteins | sample saktaG_4_FD_190145 | JGI IMG/M metagenome (GOLD analysis project Ga0268276, IMG submission 190145) | Saline water microbial communities from Sakinaw Lake, British Columbia, Canada - sak_2010_1_5_45m | ecosystem: Environmental > Aquatic > Non-marine Saline and Alkaline > Saline ...
AAAAGCAAAGCAGCATTTGCGTTTGCGCTTTTGGCGCTTGCCGTTGCGGCATCTTGGGCAGCGGATGGCGAGCCGCCGACGTATGAGGAAACATGCGGCGTGGAAAGCTTTGCAGCCTCCGGCGGGGGCGAGGGGCTCAGTTTCATTGCAATCACGTTTGCGCTTGTTTCGTTTGCAATCGGGCTTGCCTACATGTACTCAAAGTTCCGCGAGGACCCTGCAATGGGCGTGTGGGCAAAGGACGAGGCGTACAACCTCATAATCTCAGTCCTGCTGTTTGCAGGCATCCTTGTGTTCTTCACGGCATCATGCTCAATCGCAGAGGGCTATTCATACGGCAACCCGATAATGAAGTCCCAAGCCTACCTAGACACGCTTATTTCCTCAAACGGGCTTTCCATGCTGAGAACCCTGACATCCGACAGCATCACCAACCAGCTTGACGCCACAAAATACCTCTACCTCGGGCTCACGCCATTCTGGGGCGACGGCGTGGCAATGCGGGCAAATCGCAAAGCCCACTCAGCGCACCGCGAGTTCCTCATTGACCTGTACCTTCCCATAATCGCAAGCCTCACTGCGCAAAAATACATAATCGCAGGCATTGCATGGATGGGTGCATACGTGCTGCTCCCGTTCGCGTTCGTGATGCGCCTGGTGCCGCCCACGCGCGACTTTGGCAACATGCTCATTGCGCTTTTCTTCGGGATTTACATTGTGGTGCCCACAATGTACGCTCTGTCAGGCCAGGCTTTTGCGCAGGCTGTTTCCGGCCCCAATGCTCCATACTCCGTCACCACGCTCCAAAAGTTCCATTCATTCGGGCTTGACAACAGCGAGAGCCTTCAGGGAAGCGAAAAGGACACAGTGCTTTACAGGATAGGCTCCACAATCCCCCAGGCAATATTCATCCCCAACCTTGTCATAGTGGTGGCCATTACGTGCATAATGTCGCTTTCAAAAGCTTTGCGAGCAATTGCAGTGTGATAATCATGGCAAAAACAAACATGCAGCGTTTCAGCCTCCTGCTTTTTGCCAGCCTTGCCATTTTGCTGCTACAGCCTGCTGCCAATGCAGCCTGCGGCACCACTTACCTGAACTCAGGCATATGCACCGGCGGGTATGTGTCTGTAAACTGCGGGGGCTTGGGCGGCAAGGCATGCTGTGAAGAAGTGCCTGGCTGCGAATGGGAATGCTTTGGTGGAGACTGCGTGTGCATAAGCGGGGGCGGCAGCTACAAGGTGGAGTGCGAAGACTACAATGACAATGAGGCGGCCTGCACAACGTTTGGCTGCACATGGGAGCAGCAGGCAGGCATCGGGGCTTGCTCTGGCAGTCCAACCGGCAAGGGATACGGGGTTGCATGCTCTTCCAATTCAGAGTGCGCCACCTGCCTGGTGTGCGACCCGGACTTGGACAAGTGCACGCAAAAAGAAGGGGTGTGCACCACCATACCAGCTGAGTACGTGCCTCCTCCCCCTGACCCAGCGGTGCCAGGACAGGGCACGACCCCCAAAACTTCAATAGAGAACCTGGAAGGGGGAACAGGCAACTCAGTGGTGCCGACAACATCTGGCTTTTACCAGGCAGGCTGGTTTTCAGACTGGAAAACCACTGGCCTGATAGGAGTGGCAATAGTGTGCTTCATCATTGCTCTTGCGGCAATGATGGGCAAGGCGTTCAACCTCCCAGAGGTAAAGGCATTTGCCAACAACGAGATGAAGCAGGCGGTGATATCTGTGCTTCTCATAGCCTCCCTTATTGCGCTTGTGACGTTTTTCCACGAGGTCGCGCTTGAGGCGATAAATGCCGCAGACCTGCCGATTGCCTGCAACAACTTTGAGCCTTGTTATGTCTCCTCTGCCAAATACTACCTCACCACGCTTTACGATACTGGCAATGACTATGCCAAAGAACAGCTGAAGGAATCCATTGTGAATGCAAAAAGGGCGAACTACGGCTACAACCTCAACCTGAACAAGATATACTTGCTGTTCCTTGGCATGAGCATCCGCTTCAACGCAGGCGACTCGCTGGTGGCAGAGCGCCATGGCGCGCTCTTTTCGCAAACCAGCAAGATAATGTCAAGCATCTATGCGCAGAAATACTTCATAGACGTGGTGACTTTTGGCATTGCCCCGCTTTTCATCCTCTTGGGAATAGTGCTGCGCACATTCTTCTTCACTCGCAAGCTGGGTGGGCTGATGCTAGCGATAGCCATATCCCTTTTCATAGTCTATCCGCTCACCTTTGCCTTTGCCTGGTACACCCTCAACGTCACGGTGTATGGCGAGCGCACGCTTGCGGTTGCTGACCCTGCCTGCCCTGGCGAATGCACAGGCACATACCCGGTTGCATTCTTCACCGACTCGCCCTCTGGCCAGCTAATCCAGTTTCAGACAACGCAATCAATCCTCCGCGCAGGCATAACTTCTGACAACTGGGATGACGGCGGGCCGAATGGCGAGTTTCCTGGCTTGGTTGCCTGCCGCGAACTTGCCACCATCAACCTGCCTAACGTGAATTCCTGCGCTGGCTGCCCTGACTACTGCCGCGACGTGCCGTTCAACGGAATGCCTGGCTGTGACATTGCAGCATGTGCGGAGTGCAACCCAGGCTGCAAAATAGTGCGCCAGAGGCTCAATTGCCAGACTGACCCTGCGTGCGAGGGCAAATGCCCGATTGTCTGCCGCACCCAAATCCCGCTTGAGAACAAGTGCTTCAGCGACGAGGAAGGTGGCGTGATACCTGCAAACCTGTCCACAAGCTGCGAAGGCTGCAGCAAATACCCCAACTGGTGCAGGATGCTTCGGAAGGAAAAGGACGCGGGCGGCAATTATGTTTACGTTCCGGCCTATGACGATGCAGCATGCAAGGACGCTGGAAATGGCGTTGACGTGTCAAACGATCCATCATGCCCTATGGGCTGCTCCTACATCACCTCGCTTGGCATTGACACCAGCTGCGACACAATTTGTAGCTATACTGTAGAACAGGTAAAAACAATCTGCCCGGCGCAGTGCAGGGTGACTGAGCTTTATGATAACGGGTGGGCAAGCACATACGACCTCAACCCGCCTGGGCTGGCCATCTTCTGCAGTGAAACCCCTGAGCGGGCAGAGGCCTGCAGGATATGCAGCACGCACGAGGAGTGCTTGATTGGCGTGCTTGAAGACCCCCCAGACACATGCGCACCCTACCCGACCACAAATCCCACTCCTGAAAAGTGCCTGGATTGCCCTGAGTACTGCAGGCGCGAAGATTTCACAGGCTTTTTCGAAACATACTCCAACGTGCCGCGCGCTGCCAGCGGCCTTCCAAACGTGTGCAACCAGCAGATTGTGCCTGGCATTGCCTGCTCTCCAACAGGCACTCCTGTGGCATGCGACGAATCCTGCAGGACAACTGAAGAGCCGCTCATCTGCCGCCCCTATGACTCCAACCATGGCACTGATGTTGCGCGGTGCAAGGGCTGCCCTGACAATGCACGCTATGAGGTGAAATACACCAAAATAGGCCCTGCGGGCTGCCTGACTTGCGACCCTAACTGCCTCCCGGCCGCCACTGAGGCGCCAGCCGGCGAATACACTGCCATTCTCTCAGGCAAAGCCAGAGGCGGCAAGCACTCAGGTTCAGAAAATTATGCACGCGCAATCTGGCTGGGCAGCGGCGGCACCATCCTTCTGGGTGGCAACACTCCGTATATTCTCGAGTCGTACATCCTGCCTGCAACAGCATACGAATCAACGCCCCTTAACGGCTATTGCAAGGGCACAATCATCACCGGTTCAGGTCTGCCAAGCGATGCTGCGGAGGAAGACACTATCCACTTTATGGACGGCACCTACAGGCTGGATGCAAACTCGTTCACCTACAAATTCAAGTGGCACAAGAACGGCGTTTTTGACCATGAAGGAGAATACGGTTGCGAAACCAGCTCCTGCCCGATTGGCATTGCGGTGCCAGTGGACGCAATCAATAACCCTCAGGCCGGGGATACCTGGCAGCTTTACTGCAAGGCAGTTTTGGGAGTGCAGGAAACAGACTGGCTGTTAAGCGCCCCGCCGGTTACAATAAGGACTGGTCCGCCAGAACCTGCCTGCACAGCGACGCAGGTAAGCATCATGTTTGCAACCGACCCGATAGATTACCACTGCTCAGCAGCAGACTGCCCTGCCATTTGCCAAAAATCCGATCCAATTTACGTTGTGCTGCCAAACGAAATCAACAACCCTGACTGCAATGATGCCAGCGTGACTGACTGCCCGTATGGCTGCCGCATCAAGGGGGCGACTGCAAGGTCATTTGCAGATTTCCTTGACCCAACCTGTGCTGTCTTGTGTGCCGATCTTCCAGACTACTGCAAAGTTGGCGGGGCTCCCACTGCCCCATTCCCATCACTGCCGCTGTGCAGTGAATTCCTTGGCAATGGGCCTGCATCATGCCACAGCCAGACCTGCCTGAGCTTCAAGACATCTGCTGACTGCGCGGCAGCTTCCACTGCCGGTTGCGCGTGGAGCTCAAGCTTTGGAATATGCGACAGCAGTTCTTGCACCTCAAGAACGGGGGCCACATGCGCGCTGGATCAAAACTGCAAGATGATGAACACTTACAACATTGTCACCATAGAAAACCGTGCCGGCGTGTATGACAACCGCTACAGCTGCCGCCAATGCCCTGAGCAGTGCAGGATAGACGGCTATGAGGGCAAGTGCGGCGTGGACAACAACGGGAATGACGCGTATGTGGACTGCAGCTATGAGGCCTGCCCCCTTGCGTGCCGCTTCGAGGTGCCAACTCCTGAGGAAAACGGAGTCTGCCAGGAATTTCCCGAGGGCACAGGCACATCCTGCCTGGGCTGCCCTGCGCTTTGCAGGCGCCACAGCGACCTGCTCTCCAGCACAGAGGGCTGCGATGCCTACCCATCGTGCGTGCTTGACCCTGACCCTGAAAAAGGCTGCCTAGACTCATGCAGGCTTGACGACCCGCCCGACAAGGCATGCGAGGGCTGCTTTGACTGCGACATGGACTGCACCTACTACCCAGCAATAAGGTCGGACTGCTCTGACATCTGCAGCGACGAGGCGCTGGCAGGGCCTGTGAATATTATGCCAAACGATTTCATCAAAAGCCTGCCTGGCGCTGCGACCAGCACGGCAGGGCTTGGCCCAAAGAACATAGGGGTGCTTTTCATCCCGGCAATAGTGCTGCCATTGTTCTGCATAGTGATTGTGGTGGCTTTCATCCGCGTTCTTTCCCCTGTCCTCGGGGGAGACATTGAACTGCCTGGCTTGGGCAGGATAATATGATTATTATGGGCAAAAACAAAAAAGCCAGGAAAAACGGCGCAGGCCTCCTGCGCGTGCTGCTTTTCGCATTCATGGCACTATGCTTTGTCGCAGGCTTCCTTGCAGCTGCAAAAGACCCTGGCACTGGGAGCACCTCAACATCCTCCAACTACACCTATTTCGGGCTTGCTCTTGCCATTCCAATTGCCATTGTTGCAATCGCCTACATGGGAAGCTATGCATTCAACGTGCCGTCTCTGCGTGCAGTCCTGCAGGATGAGCTGCTGCAGATACTTGCAACCGGCGCAGTGGCGCTCACGCTCATAGGCACGCAGGCTGTGGTGGACCAGTACCTCGTCGATGTTCTTTCCGCAGCCAGCGGGGCAACCCTTCCCCCTGCAGGGGCAATGGCTGCGGCGCAAAGCACGCTGGTCGGCTTGAGGAACGGGGCAACAGGCGTAATTTCCAACTTCGAGGAAGTGAGCATCCAGCTTGGGCAGGAGGCGTCAAAAGGCGTGTTCTGCAATTTCATGGGCGTGGGCTTCTCGCTATCGAATTGCAGCCCGTTCAATGCCTACCGCGGCAGCCTGACAGCCGCTGCGTTCACCACCACAGTGGCGCTTTCCGACACCTATGCGCAGGAGTACATCCTTTCGCTTGCAAGGAACTTCGCGTTTTCGCTCATCATACCCCTCGGGCTGTTCCTGCGCTGCTTCCGCGCAAGCCGCGCTGCAGGAGGCGCGCTTATTGCAATAGGCTTTGGCTTCTACACAGTCTATCCTGCGGTCATACTTGCAACCGACAGCCTGCTGCACGGGGAGGGCGCGCCGCCTGCCACTGCGCCAGCGCTTCCTTTGATGGGCACCTGCGACCCAATGGAGGCAAAAGTGTCAAAGTCGCTTTCCGAGTTCACTGACTACGGCGGGCAGCTCACACAGTATGTGCAAGCCAAGAACCTTGCCTACTTTGTGCTGGTGCGCGTGCTGTTCCTGTCAGTCCTCAATCTGATAATCACGCTTGCCTTCATACGCTCGTTTGCGCACATGATAGGCAGCGACATAGACGTCTCCGCCCTGGCAAGAATATCTTAGCGAAGTGGAAATATGGATGCAAGCAAAAACCGCATTGCCCTGTTCGCCTTGCTCAGCCTTGCCTGCGTCTCCCCGCTTGTCTCAGCTGTGACTTCATTTGCCTGCAGTGAAACAGAGTTCAACGACACGATCATGCTTTGCGGCATTGCCACTCTTTCAATGTTCCTCCTCATTGCGCTCACCTACATGTTCGGCGAGACAATGCAAAGCCCGCGCATGCTCACCTGGGCAAAGACAGAGGCAGTTCAGGCATTTGCCTCGCTTGTCATCGCCTCAGTAATACTGTTCGCGCTTTTCACAATGTGCAACTTCCAAGTCGGGGAGGTGCAGTCTGTTTTCGGGCTTGGGGCAATGCCAAAGATATATCAGGACGCCCCCTCGCCCTATGACGGGGGCAAGGACACGATTTACAACGGGGCAATGCGCTACACTGAAAACCTTGCGGCAATTGCGCTTGCCAATGTGAATTCTCTGCGCTATGACCTGGGAGCATATGAAATCCGGACATCGTACAACACGTTCGAGTGCTCAGGCATCTGCATATTCTCCCTTGCCAGCACGTCAGTCTCCTACTTTGGCGGGGAGAGCATGAACCTTGCAATCACGAACAACTTGCTTGGCATTGCCACTGTTGCCTACCTGTCGACAATCTTCCAGTTCTTCACGCTTTCCTATATCTACAACGGGCTGTTCCTGATTTTCCTGCCCCTGGCAATCGTAATGCGCTCAATCCCGTTCATGCGCCACTTTGGAGGCGCGCTCATAGCAATTTTCGTGGCACTCTATCTTCTCTACCCCCTCATGCTGGTGGCTGATGCCTACATTGCGCCAGGTCTCACTGCGCACAGCGGAAGCGTGACTCTGTGCGAACGAGACGCAAGGGCGTGTGCAGGCAAGGACGTGTTTTCCTCAGGTACAATAACCGGCATAACCTGCGGCCTAGCAACACAAGACCCGTGCCTTGGGTTCAATGAGTGGGAGATTGAAGGCAGGGGCACAGGCAGGGCCTCCATGGTCTCGCTCCACCCAAACACCCTTGGCAGGGCAATCGGGATCAATGTGCTCATATTCATTGCCGCGATTTTCCTGCCTGCGATAAACTTCATAGTGATTGCGGCTTTTGGCCGCGAGCTTTCGCGCTTCCTCGGCGAGGAGGCAGACCTGTCAAGATTGGGGCAGATGGTTTAGATGGGAATTGAAAAGCACTTCAAAAGGCCAAACGGCTACATTCTCCTATTGGCAGCGTTTGCCATAGTGCTTCTGGTTTCCATATTGTCAGGAACTGGTAACTCGTACTTCGAGGGCTACCTTGCCAACCAAAAAACAGCGTTTGACAACAGGCTTGGCAGCTGGTGGTTCATGGCAATAAGCGCGCTTCTCATCTGCATTTTCTTCAACGTCCTAGTCTACATGCTCGGCTTTGCGCTTGAGAGCCAGGAAGTGAAAAACTACGCAAAAGCGGAATTTTTGCAGGTAAGCGCAAGCTCGCTCATGATATTTTTCGCAGTGGCGCTCATCTTCGAGGTGACAAGCGGTGGGTCGCCGGTCTCAGGTTTTGACTTCATGGGCGACATAATTGGCAACGGGGCTAGCAGCATAAGCTGCGCTGCAGCGCAGTCAGGCAGGTTCTTCATCTGGAAAGGAGAAAACCCGTTTGGCCAGGGGCCAATCGGCGCCTTCAAGTGCAAGCTGCAGGAAAAGATAAACGCGCTTGACAATGCATACGAGCAGGTGGAGCGCGCCAACCGCCCAATCGAGCAGCTCACCTCAATAGTGTACTATGTGCTGGGAGTGCCCGTCTACAGCGGGGACTGGGACCTGGGGATGCACAAGCGCGTGGAGGAGGCGCACCTCCTCTCCTCGAAAATAGTTGACCTTCAGGTGTCGCTGCACGCCCAGTTCGTGCTTGCGGAATACATCCAAAAAAACATGCTTTCGATTTTCCTGCCATTCGGCCTGGTGCTCCGCATATTCCCCATCACGCGCGGAGTGGGCGGGCTTTTCATTGCAATTGGCGTTGGCTTTTTCTTTGTCTGGCCAACGTTCTTTTTGCTTTCCGACCCGAGCTTTGTCTCAGTGAACAACCCGCCAAGCCAGGCAAGGCAGGACGGGGTCTGCTTCACAGGCTTCCGCGGCAGCGCAGTGGTGCTTGCAGGCGTGGTGGCAACTGCCGGGGCGGGCGAGCAGTCCGACTTGGCGATTGCGCAGGGCAAGGACCTGGTGTACCAGATGACAATTGCCACGCTGTTCTACCCGTTTGTTGCCCTTGTGCTCACGCTTATATTCATACGCGCAATGACTCCGCTTCTTGGCGGGGACATGGGGGAGCTCATGAAAATGGTATCGAGGTTGGGATGATGATTTTTGCTTCGCAAAAATACGCGCCAAGCCTGGGCGGCTTGACGCTGGTATCGAGGCTGGGATGATGAAATGAAGGCAAACACAATTGCAATTGCTGCGGTTTTCTCGCTTTTGCTAGTGTCATTCCTTCTGGCAGGCTGCACCAGCAACAAATACCTCCCATGCTGCATCAAGGGGGAAATCTACGACTCCCTCGGTGTGCCAAAAACGCCTGCGCGCTGCTATTTCCAGAACGGAACATTGTTCGGGCAGTGCTATGAGTTCATGGAAGGCGCGGCAAGCTGCGCCGACACTCTTGGCACCACTTGCGAAAGCCTGGATGAGGAAGACTGCCTCAAAACAGCAAACTGCGCCTGGGACACAAACAGCCCAGTTGCCTGCAGCGGCGGGCAGGCGCGCTGGATGATGGCAGTGTGCACTGACAGGGTGCCTGACAGCTGCATCAACAACAAATGCACCGCAATGATGTGCGGCTATACTGCAATCCGCCCCTCGCCGCCCCCTGCCTCGCAGGACTGGAACGCGAGCAAGGCGCAAGACGAGTTTGCCGCTGGCGCAGACAGCACAGCAATGTCAGCATCCGAGCTCATACTCCCCACCATCAACCTGCAGGGCGCGACTTGCGACTTCAACACAATGAACAAGAAGCTTTACAACAAGGTCAAGTCCTCGCGAGGCGCGCTTTGGGTGAATTCCTTCCGCTTTGGCATTGGCAGCAGCTTTGGCGACTTTGAGCAATCAAGGAACTTCTTCCCTGCAACCGACCGCGTGTGCGCTGCCAACCCCTATGCGCAGGTGGACCGCTTTACGGTCTACCTCAACATGGAAGGCACGTACTGCAAGGAAAAGTCAAGTTTCTACATCTGCAGCGGCCCCCGCTTCAACGGGATGACCTTTGCGGATGAATTCACCTGCAAGCTTTACTGCGGCGGGGGCGAGGGCGCGTACCACTGCAACGCCAACACCAATGCCGGCGAAAAGCGCTTCATCTGCAACCAGGACGGCTTTGCCTATGGGGATGAGGAAACCTGCAACCTCAAGTGCAGCATAATCGACAACCCCAATGCATGCACGAATGACGAAACAAAATTCCCCTTCCTGAATACTGACGACACTGATGAGGCGCGCTACAGGACCAAGCTTGTCTCCGACTACATGGTGGACGCTTACAACTACATAGGCTCAAGCGCAACCTGCTCGTATTATGGCCAGCCTGAGGGCACCAAGTCATTCCCACACTGGCGCATAGGCGATGAGGGCAATGCCTGGGCATGCAACGACTACCGCGGCAGCCCAGGCACGACCTGGTACGACGGGCCGTGGTTTGACACTTACAATTGCAAAGTGGCAAATGGCGGGACCTGCCCTGGCGGAACAGACTACCTTGGCGAGCTTCGCACCTACTTTGACAACCACGCCTATACTTCCCTTGACTTTGACTACAATTACTACAAGAAGATGCTGATTGAGCAATATGCCAATGGCAACATGGCTGCTGCCCGCCTTCCCTATGAGTGCGAGTCAAGCATAGACTGCATCTCAGGCAACTGCGACACCACGTACTACAAGCGCCCCATGTGCGTTGACACGGATGATCAGACCCTGTTCTGCCTCTGCTCCAAGCAGACATTCAACGACAACACACCATATCCCTCGTGCCAGTACCAACCCGGCGACGACGCCTCCCTCCTCCCGATTTACGCAGACACCAACATACATGTGGAAAAAGCGCAGGGCCGCGCTGCCGCAGAGCTTTACAACTACGGGGCGCTGTTTGCAGCAGAGCACTCGTTCCACGCGGCAGACGGCACTGCCACTACTGACTTCACCTACTATGTCCCTGCCCCTCTGCCAAACTCGCCCAAGCCGGCCCCATTCAGCATCTGCGAAGTGGAGCCTGTGGAGCGAAAGGCAAAGTGCATAGACTATGACATATATGCAAAATGGATAGGCACTGGGGAGCCTGGAAGCGGAGACGGTTACTACGAGGCAATAACCGCCTCGCGCAAGACTATCTGGAGCCCTGGCGCCGGCGGGCTGTGCCACTACAAGGCAGAAGGTTTTGTAGAACCCCCTGCCCCTGAGCTGAATCCATTCCTTCCGAAAAACTATTGGGTGTACGACTTTGAGCTCAACAACGAAGGAGGCGCCATCATCAACCCGGAAAAGTTCGGCAAGTGCGCGCTCAACGGCGAAATAGGCACCAAGCCCGCCACCCCGCCTTACCTTAAGATGAAGGACCTTGGCTGGTGCGCAGGCTGCACCTATTCCACGCTTGCAGTGCAGAAAGTGGAATGGGGCACAGGCGAAAACCCCGGAGGCGTTGGCATCCCGCGCCAGTACAGCTGCTATGAATACCGCGGAGAGTTCAACTACGTGCCAGGCAAGTACCCATACGGAGGAGCTGTCAACGAGGAAGACGCAACGTTCTATTCAGGCCAAATACGCTGGGACCAGGGAATGGCAACCCCGTCAACCGAGCCCGTGCGCAAGAAGAGCAACCCGAGCAGCTACCAATACGACCAGGACGGGAACATCAAGCAGGGGTCTGACCAGCCCTGCGATGATGACATGTGCTACACCTACTTCTGCGAAGACGAGTGGCATGGGACAGGCGGCTGGTGGCAGCGCGATGCCATCCCAACGCCCTCCGCGCCCTACCTGAAGGAGAAGCTCACGTCATACCTGCAATCGAACGTCATGCCCATACTCGACGAGGTTGATGCCAAGACAACCGCAGCAGCGTCTGCAGGGTGCAGCAACTTTGTGTCGCCAGTGCCCTACCAGTGCAGCGACCCGAACGAATATTACAGCACCAGCCTGGCCTGCGTGGCGGCATGCGCAGGCACCTGCACTGGCCTGGGGGAAGGGATGGAGGCCTGGACCTGCCCGGTTGACGGCAAGCTTTACCCGAACTTCAGGTATGGAGACGATCCTGATGTGGCCTATGCCGCCTGCAACGCAGGCTGCTTTGCGCGCGCAAACAGCGAAAACTACCCGCCGCTTTCAATCTGCCGCGACATGGGCGGCGACGGGGCAGTGCTGCATGTGATTGGCAACACCTCCATGCTCGTGCCCAATGGCGGAGGGAACGCAAACTACGGGAAAATCGTGCTTGCAAGCGTGAACGAGGAGCTCAAGACATACATGGGCTATTCAAGCCTTCCCAACAGCGTAACAGTCTCGTTCACCACTTCAATGCCTGGCATGGGCAAAAATGCAATCCTTGCTCGCACCTACCTCCTCAAGAACAAGTGCAAGACGCCCCCGCTTGTGGGCATTGAGATACTTCCCGGCGAAACGCTGGACGAGCTTGTGGGTACAGGCGACCTTCTTGACCAAACAAACAACAAGCGGGGCACGCTCCACCAGTTCTTCTATGGGCCTCTTTCGCCCCCCAGCCCGACATACGTGCAGAAAGTGGCGCGCGGCAACCCAGACAAGTACCCTGACGAGGTGGACGTGCTTTTGCAGGACTGGTATCCAGTGTGCGGCTATAGCCGCCCTAACATGCTTTCTGGCGAAAGGGAGATTTATGAAATTGAAAGAAGGCTGGACTACTCCCGCGCGCTTTTGGGCAACTTCTCCAAGCCCTCCCTTATCTGGAAGTTCGCATTCCCGGATTACACGGCATGCGACACCACGTTCTTCCTGGACTATTTGTTCAACAATACAGCTGCCATGGTGGATGCAGGCATAATAGGCATAGTCTACAGCGACTGGGCGACGCAGGAAGGATTGCCCTATGGGCCGGATTCAAGATACTACTCGGACACCCACAATTACGACGGGCGCCAGCACAGCTGGTCTGGCTACATAGACACCGGCCTGTCTACCGACTTCACCACAAAGCGCGCGGATCTAAACACCCGCACCCTGGCTCTTGACGACATAGTGGAAGGCGGCAAGACCGACCTGTTCTGCGAGATGCAGCGCTTTTCCAAGCGCGCAATCGGCTACATAAAGTACACATACGGGCAGAAGATTTATGCCGCAGACCAGGTCTGCGAATGCGAAACTTGCAGCGACTACGACTACATGACTGGCGCGTGCGACCTGGCGGCAAAAACAGCCCAGTCGTCAGACCCGAACCTTGCGCAGCTTTACTGCAACGACGCTACCAAGTGCACCATGCCGTCCCCCGGGCAGAATGACTTCTACAAATACCGCTGCGCCTACCGCTGCATGAACTACAACGCATGCATCCTTTGCAGCGCAGCCGTGCACTTAGGGGACGCATCATTCTGCAGAATAACGCCAACGGACGGGGACACCATGGGCGTGGCATTGCCCTATGGGAAAATAAGCGACGATTACTGGGAGTTCCTTGCAGGCCTTTCGCCTGAAGAGAAGTGCTGCCTGAAAAGCACGGCTGAGGGCGTGGATGCAAAATACACCTATGTGTCAATGGAGGGCACCAAGCAGCAGGCCGAGTTCCTGCAGTTCCCGCGCCGCGGCGAGTATGACATTGACTGCGGCCGCGCGCCGGACACCTCGGTGCTCACCTACTGCAACATACGCGTGCCCATTTCGCAAAAGGAAATCGCATGCATGAAAATAGACGACCCTGGCGCAGGATTTACATTGATACAGGCAACATACGGCGACTGAGGGAAGGTTTTTAGAGATTGAGCGGGATTTTACAATGGAAAAAGTCGGTGGCCTGATGGGAAACGGAAACACGCGCAAAATTACATTTGCCATCCTCACGCTTCTCCTTCTCGCGGCCTCCTGCTTTGCAGCGCAAACAACATACTATGCAACCTGCGCCAACCCGGAATGGAGCGACAAGTGCAACCTTGGATATCTCGACGAAAAAATCAAGCCTGGCGTGGGTGGGACTCTCCCCTGCGCTTACACAGACACTTTGCCTGCAGGGTCCACAGTGACTAGCGTCAATGTAATTGGCTATGCCCGCTCAATCCCGGTCGGAACTACTCTGAATGTGGCCTGGGGCAGCACGCAAATTGGCTCGTTTCCAGGCGTGGCCTCCTCTGTTGGCTGCAGTGCCTCCTCCCCATTCGCCTACTCCCTGAATAGCCCGCAATATGCTGTGGGCGGCCCAAACACAGTGACAATTTCCAAGTCCGGCACCACCAAGGGCGGCATTGTCGGCGGAAGCAATGTTGGCTGGGGTGCAGGGCAGCACATCAAGGTGGAAGTCACCTACACGGTGGGCGGCTCGTCTGGCGCGTGCGGGGCGATTGTGCCGGACTCTGGAAGGTGCGTGCCTGACTATGTGGCCACTCCCATTCCAGGCGGCTGCGCAGCGCTCACTGGCAGTGGCGAGGCGTGCTGCAAGGAAGCCAACTGCAAATGGCAGGGCTCAGCCTGCGTGAGTGACGGAAGCGGCGGCGCGGAGATATACTGCGACAACCTGGACAACAATGAAATTGCCTGCAACATATTCGACGGGGTGAGCGGGTGCTACTGGCTGGAAATGGCGCAGACCTGCGGCGTACCTGGCTCCAGCCCTGGCGGCACGTGCGAGCCAACTTTGCCAAACTCCGACCCTGCCTCAGTGACTTGCACTCAAGTGCCCAACAAGGCGTGCTGCGAGCTTGCGACTGATTGCAAATGGAACTCAGCGAAGTTCAAGTGCGAGCACACTTCGGGGCAGAGCAACGGCAAGGGCGACATACTTTGCTCGCAGTTCGACGAAAACGAGAAAGGCTGCGAGCGCTTCCCATACTCAAGCTGCCACTTTGACCGGGAGGGGGGGCTTCCGCCGGAAGAGTGCTCCAATGTGTGGGACTCATGCGCAGGCCTGAACTGGTGCTGCGAGGGGCTGGAATGCAAGAAAGACCCGGTTTACAATTTCGACGACTACTGCTGCATCCCTGACGGAAGCGAACTGCAATGCATTGTAGGCTCGCAGTGCTGCAGCGGAATATGCAACCAGCACATGTGCGAGCCTGCTGCCTGCGACGTCGTTCCCACAATCTCCTCCTATACCGACGTCACGCTTGACCCTGAGAACAAGGTGATAAGCGTGTTCACCTACAACCTGAGCGAAAAGGACTATGTCAAGACCGCGCTGCCAAGCGCGCTCATTTTCATGGTCAATCTCACCAAAAAGGACGAAATCAAGCTCTGCTACAGCGCCACTGACGCAAACGGCAGGATGCCCTTCCCCTACAACCCTGAGGCGCCTGGCTGCACTGACTACTGGTTCATCTTCTGCCCTCTTGGCAATGCTGCCACCAATTTGGCATCGCGGGAAAAATGCCTGGAAAGCACCGGCTTGAGCGACACGCTTCTTGTCCCCAATACGCCAGTCTGTCTTGGGGCAACAGCCCCAACCGGCATCAAGACTTACTCAGACCACATCCTTTCGCACAACGAGCTTTACTTCTGCAACCAGGTGCCAAAAGACTATGCGCCGCTTTGCTGGCCCCTCATGCTCATACTCGGGCTGCTTTTGGGCGCGAACTTCGCCGTGGGCAGGAACCCGTTTGCGGCATTCGACCTCTCCTCCCCGCGCATGAACCGCGGCAGGCAGTATTCCATGCGCGTGCAGAACAAGAGCTTTGACTTCCTTTCCTACGTCATGGGCGCGGCAACCGCTGCCATGAGCGCAAAAAGCATGGGCAAGGCGCTAAAGGGCGGAAGCTTTGGCAAGTTCATGAAAAGCGAGCTGAAAGCCGCAAACCCGTTTGGCGGCGTCAAGGGCCTGAAAAGCGGATTTAACACTCTGGCAAGGGCAGACGGCACCCTGACCAAAGCCGAGGCAAACCTCAGCAAGGCGCTGAAAAGCGGCGACCCCAAATCCATTGCAAAAGCGCAAAAAGCCTACAACAAGGCGCGAGCAAATTTCACATCCGCGCTTGCAACGGTCTCAAACTCAAGCGCAGCCAGCAACCCCGAAGTCAAGAAAATAATAGATGCTGCCAAGGCCGAGCTCACCGCCTCAAGCCAGAGAATCTTGGCTCTTCAATCCCCTGCTGCCGCCACCTTTTACCCTGGCAGCCAGCCAGGCGCATCTTCCCAGCAAGCCGGCATGAGCCCAACAGCCGCACAGCAGGTCAACATGTCTGTCAAGGGCATGATACAAGGCTCGCGCAAGTCCATCGCCAGGGACATGAGGAAAGCGGACAAAGCTGCGAGAAAAGCCCCGGAGCAGTCGCGCTCATCATTCAGGGCGGAGAAAAAAGCCGCGCGCACGGCGGCAAATAACACAGTGGCCAGCCTTCGGGAAAGTTACGGCAAAGCCACCGACCCTGCCAAGAAGGAAGAGCTGAAGTCCCAGCTGGACCGCGCAAAGGCAGAGCACTTCAGGCTTGGCAACTGGCAATACGGAGATTCCAAGCCTGAGCTTGACAAGCTTTGGCAGTCCCGGTCCGATTTGAGGCAGGTTCGCCAGGAGCAAGTCTCTGAAAAGAGGGCTGTGCTGAGGGCCATCCGCACTGGGTCTGATGTTGATAGTGAAGGGGCATCTGCAACTGGTGTGGCGGCGACTGGCACGCAAAGGTCAGAAAGCAAAAAGGACAATATCAGGACTGCTCGCGCAGAAGTTGCCCAGGCAAGGCAAATCGGCAAGATGCCTGCAATGGGCACTTCCGGCGCCATGGCATCTGCCTACGGCGCGCGCGACACGATTGGCACGCTGGTATCGCTTTTCAGGAAGGACACTTGGAACAAGGCCGGCCGCGAGAATCAGCTGGCTGCAAGCGGGGCCAACGAGTACTTTGAATATGCAGCCAATGCGAATTCCATGGGCCAGGCGCTTGGCATGCTTCTGCAGTTTGCACTCAAGAAAATGATGGAAAAAGCCAAGCTGCGCGACAGGGAAAAGCAGGAAGGCTATGGCGTGCAGACCAACATAAGCTTCAGGAGCGTGAACAAGGCGGTTTCGTCCCTTTTCAGGATATATTCCGTGATGTCCGTGCTTTCAGCCTACACCAAGGGGCTTGGCGCTGCAACAGGCTCGCGCGCGCTCAAGGGCGGCATAGGCTTCATGGAAACCCTGAACAGCACAAGCTTTGGCAGCATCGGCAAGTACAACCTCAACCCAGCCGCGCTTGCCTCATGGGTGGACCCCTCGCTTTCACAGCAGATGGTGGGCGGCGGGCTCCCCTACCCGTTCAACTACTTGCAGGGCGCAGTTGGCGGCGCTGTCACGGGCGGCGGGCTGCTTGTGCAGAAGTTCTCGGACATCTTCAGGCGCAAGACAAGCATGGTGATGGCAGACGAGAAGAACGGCAAAGCGTACCAAATCGAGGCAAAGCTTGATGCAAACAACAAGGTGGTCAAGGAAAACGGCCAGATACAGTACCAGGTGGCAAACATCTTTGCCATTTCAGACTCTGGGGAAGCAAAGTCGACCGGCGGCACAGGCAGCGTGAGGCAGGATGGCGGCAGGCTCATAATCAAGCTTGAAAACGGCGAGGAAGTGGACGTGAACGGCCTCAAGCGCAACTACATCGTGGAAAAGAAGGAGGGCACGCTGTTTGCAATGAGCGAGCGCGGCGCAATCCAGTACGACCGCTCGCAGGCTGACAGGGCGGCCATCTACAAGAACTCCAACGAATTCATCAACCAGCGCTACTGGTTTGCAAAAGGAAGGACGCGCAACTACGAAATAATCAAGAAAAAGGAAAGCGGGCAGGCGCTGTCAGAAGAAGAGCAGAAATACTACAACAAGAAGCTGGCAAAGCACTACGAGGACCACAAGAAATACAGGGATTCATTCTTGAACAAGATGGGGCCGCTCAGCCTGGAAGAGCAAAAGCAGTACGACGAGCTTTCCAAGAAGGACCGCATAGACTCGATAATGCGCGGCGGCGACAAGTACGTGGCAAGGCAGAGCAAGATGAACGCCTATGACCTCCTGTCCAAGCTTTCGGACGTGTCAAAACTGTCTGGAAACGAGCAGATGCAGGTCATAGGGCTCCGCGACGCGCTTGAAAAGCACATTGACTTTGCCAACAGCACAATCGACTTCATACGCTGCACTGAGGCGTCGCAGGAAGCGCTCTCGCTCATCCGGGAAAAGCAGTCGCGCGACGTGCTGGTAAAGCAAATCGAAAAGGACAAGATTGATCTTCAGGAGTATGGAAAAGCCTTGAGTGAAGAGAGCCGCTCGGAAATGTTCAGCCTTGGGGAGAACATAAGAAAACACGAGAATGCACTCCAGCTTTACGATGCATTTTCCTCCAGCGGGCTTGACATGCAAAAGGACGTGCTTCCCTATGCTGCCCAGATGACAAAGGCAAACAACATAATCGCGCAGAACATGATGAGGTCGCTTGACTTCTCGGACAAGTACATGCAGTGCTATGCCACCTCGATTGCGTTTGGCATGGAGAGCAGGATGCCCGACATCGCGTCCTTCAGCGGGGCTGGCCCTGACGCGCTTGAAGGCAAGGCAGGCGTGCTTAAAAAGATGATGGATACGATGTCCTCCCTCGCCCAGGTGCGCTTCAAGGACAAGCAGTCCTCGCAATCATACCGCGCATCCGTCGAAAAGGCGATTGACGCAGGAGCAAAATACGCGTCCTCCATGACGGTGGACGCGCAGAAGTCATACGCAGACGCGCTTGAGAAATCCAACGAAACGCTCCTTGGCGCGCTCAAGTTCGACGGAAGGTTCGCAGGCACGCAGCTTGAGATACAGCAGAACCTCGATGCCGCGCAAAAGCAGCGCGCAGAGCACACGGACGAGCTTGGAAAGTACATCAACTACCTCACAGATACAAATTCCGCAATAGTCGGCCTCCACCAGACCTCCGACTCCTACTTAAGCGCGCAGATGGCAAAGACAGGCTGGCAGGACCGCGCGCCCTACATGAGCAGCCCGGAGACGGATGCGCTCAAGTCCATGGTGACGCAGGAAACCAGGGCGCACGTGCAGGGGGAGCGCCCCTCGCTCGAGACGGGCTTTTCCTCGGCGTCGTGGTTCGGCAGCTACTCGAATGCGCTTTACATGAAGGGCGCGGAGTTCAAGGTTCCTGAGGTTAGCTGGACAAATGAGGCAGGATACAGTCTCAAACAGACAAAGCTTGAGAGGATTGACATTGCCAAGCAATATTCATATGACATAAATGAAACTGCAAAGGCGGACAAAAAAGATGATGCAAAAGTCAAGGGCTTCCAGAAAAAGTTCAAGGTCTTCAACAAAGAGCCGTCAGATGAGAACCTTAAAGCGCTCAAGGAAATGCATGACGAGGTGACCCAGCCACTGTCTTCAGTGGAAATTCGTGTCCCAGAGGCGTCAATGTCGCAAATCAGGACATTGGGCAAAACACACGTATTAAACCTCCAAAATAAAATCAATAGCGGCGAAGTACCAAAAGAACAAGAAGAAAAAGTCCAAGAAGCCATCACCGATTTCAAAAAATCAAAAACCACAAACAACTTCTTTAACCTAAGTGTTTATGCAATGTTATTCTCAACCCAAGATAAATTAAATGATAAATAGTGGTGGTGGGTGAAACAATGATTGTAAAAAATAAAGAAATTCCAAAAAACGGAACGAGTCCAAAGAAGAGTCTTGGGTCGTTTGCACGAAAAGCAGCTTTGTTAACAACCTTGACTATCGTTTCCCTGTCATTGAGCGGTCAAGTCAAGCAACTATGCTCTCCTGCAGATACTGTGAAAGACGCTTTTGCAAGTGGAACAACCAGTATAATCCGTTCCAAGTACGTTTCATTGAAAAAACAACAGAACCAAATTCCTGCCAGTCTCGAGTTAGTTGGTATTTTTGTTGCTTATATAAAAGAAAATCCAACTCAGGAAATGCCAATAACTAAGGAATTGATATTAAGCATAGAGGATCAAAAAGCCCTAAGAAAAAACCCATTTTTAGAAACAAACACGCACGTAATATACTATATCTTTGAAGTCGACGGAGTGTTCAACGGCTATATGTGCATTTTCCGCAAAAAACAACCAGTGTCAGCTCCCTCCGATACCTTAAAATAACCACTTCTCATAACAAATGCATGCCAGTCGCCCTCCACCAGACCTCGGACTCCTACATCAACGCGCAAATGGCAAAGACAGGCTGGCAGGACCGCGCGCCCTACATGAGCAGCCCCGAGGCCGACGCGCTCAAGTCCATGGTGACGCCCCAGCAGGTATCGGGCCCGGACCGCCCGTCCCTTGAGCTTGGCGTGTCCCAGCCCTGGTTCAGCCTGGGAAGCTACTCGAAGATGAAGTACACCGGGGCGAATGAGTTTGTGGTTCCGGACATGAAATGGTCACTCCAGATGCCTTATCCAAAAGATACTGATAAGCCACAGGAAAGATTCGCAAATGCAGAATACTCGGTTTCACACAACACACAGAGTCTTCGAAGCATCCCGCCCCCTCAAGATCTCCTAAACCAATTGAACAACATGGAAAAAGCATTCCAAGATCTCAAGAAAGACAAGTCAAACGAAAACAATGTCAAAACAGCGGAATATCTTGCGCAACAAGTTCAGGAACTAGCCGACGCGGCAGCTCCTCTTATTAAGGGGAAGAGATAGAATTCTTTACGAGGGTTTCTATGGGCCGTACCATATTGAAAAAAGAAGGCAAACAACAGAACATATTCAAACGACGTGCCAAGCAAATAAACAAATTTGCAAAAGTGGTGGTGCTTGCAACTGGGCTAAGCGTTGCAGCCAGCCTCGCCAGTGCCCAATCTGGCAGCAATATCTCCGCTCCTTCTAATCCAAAGATAGAGTACATATCTCAAAGAGATACCACTGCTTCAGGGCTCCTGTATCCTTGGATATATATTCAATCCCAGGAAAAGCAAGGGCACTTAGTGGAACTCGTTTTTCTCACAGGCGTCAAGATACATCTCAGTGAAAATCCAAAAGAAAAACTATGCATCAGAACTGACAAATTTCGCCTAGTGCTAAGCATAAAGGAGCAGCGACAGCTCAAATCCGAATCTTTTCTAGAGAAAAATGGCTATTGTCTAACCTACTACCGTTCTTGCACAAATTATGGGGACATTAAAAGCTTCTTTGATAGACTGGATATATTTAGAATAAAATCAAAGTAAATACAAATGGCAAAGACAGGCTGGCAGGACCGCGCGCCCTACATGAGCAGCCCCGAGACGGACACTGCCTTGCCGCAAGCTTTAAATCCCCTTCCAGCCTTATTTTAACACTTAGTTGGGGGGATTAGCATGAAACACTTTACTCCGCGCAGGCACAATGAGGCGCGCAAAATCGGCAAGGCAGCTGCAATTTTCACGGCAACTGCACTTCTTGTGGCGCTTCCTTCTTTCGCAAACGCGCAAAAGCCGGACAAGGGCGCAAAGGCGCAGCCCGAACTGGCTGCGGATTCCTCAGCTTTGGCAAAGTTCGAAAGCATCAAGCAAAAACTCATGGATGAACGGGCAAAGAACGACGTTGCAGTGCTCTTCGGGCAGACCATCACGACAGAAATCCCGGCGCGCGATTCCACTGGTTACTATAATGTTCCTGATCCAAAGGGCGGCACACTCATTTCCCTTTCCTCAGACGAGTTCATGAACGCCGCAAACGGGACAAAGCCCCGTGGCCAAAGTTTTCTCGTGTACAGGTCAGAATACAAAATGTACCTGACTGAGGTAGCCTACGGGTCATTGCCCACTGGGCAGCAGTAGGCTTTCGTTTATTTTTTCTCATTTCCCTCAGCGCTCGCGCTAATGGTGATAAAAAATCACAATAGTAAAAGAGAGCGACTGATATTCACATGAAGTGAGCCTTACAATATGCTATAACGGCTTTAGTAGTGGCGGGCTGAATGCCTCGCGTAAGCTAAGCACTTACACCCCCACCCTATCAAAGTTATCTGCTATAACCGCCTACACCACCTAGTTTTAAGATTGGCTTCGACCTTAGATGCTTTCAGGTCTTATCCAATAACGCGTAGCTGCCCTGCGATGCTTTACACAACAGGTAGACCAGAGGCGTCGGACCCAAGTTCCTCTCGTACTCATGGGTACTTCCTCTCAAGTGGTTACACTCCTAGGAGATACTACCGAACTGTCTCGCGACGTTCTGAACCCAGCTCATGTAAGTCTTTAATGGATGAACAACCCAACCTTTGGCGGCTCCTGCACCGCCAGGATGACTTAAGCCGACAGCGATGTACCAAACCGCGGGGTCGATGTGTATTTGAGTCAAATCAAATCACAATATATCGCGCGAAACTTCCGCAACAGTCTGCGGACTGATTAATGTAGCATTCCTTTTCCTTTTTCCAGACATCGACGACTGGAAAACGGAGATTTCAATATGCCATACCTCTGCCTGGGAACCTTGCTTAAGGGTCGCCCTGGCGTCAACAGTAATGGGCAGAGAATTCGAGGGAATCTAAACATTGGGAAGTCTCGCGCATTCAAAAAACCGATTTGATTCGATCTCTCGCCCGCGACGAGCCTGTTACCCCCAGGGTAGCTTGTCTGACAGCTTGGACCCTCACTAAGAAGGTTCCAAGGTTCGTTAAGCCCGACTTTCGTCTCTGCATTCCACGCTTTTAAGAATACAGTCAGTCTAGCATTTGTCTTTAACCCTTACCGGCGGATTTCTAACCCGCCTAAGCTAAACATTGGGCGCCCTTGTTTCCTTATCGAGGGCGTACCGCTTGCTGGCCCGGAGAAATAGGCAAGGAAATTTGCAAATATGGCACCGGCATCCTACCCTGCTCATGTTTATAACCCCGGTTTTGCCAATCCTCGTCATGGACGAGGGGCTTGCCGAGATAATTGGAATGCTTCTGTCAGACGGTTCAGTCTATTTTGACAAAAGCAAAAGAACTTATTGCATTCAGTTCACAAATTCGGTGCCAGCAATGCTCGAAAGGTTCATTTCGTCATTTCAGGCAGAGTTTGGAAAAAGAAAATATTACATGAATAGGTGCAGGAATGCGCAGTCAGCCAGGTTCTTCTCGAAAGAAGTGGCAGCAATTCTTTTTTCCCACAGCCCGTCTTACCGGACAATGAGGCTTGCGGGCGGAGGTTATCCCCCGTGCAAAATCCCAGATGAAATCATCAGGGACAAAAAGCTAGCTGCGCCTTTCCTTCGCGCCTATGCATCCTGTGACGGATGCGTCTACGGAAACAGGTCGCATCCAAACGGAGTTGTCGAGATTGCGTGCCATCATCCGCTTCTGCGGAATCAATTGGCCGCGCTCCTTTCACTCTTCTCCATCCGTGCAACTGTTTCACGCCGCAGGCTTGCTATACAGGACAAAGCCTCAGTGAGGCTTTTTGCGGACAACATAGGCTTTCTTGATGAAAGCGTTGTCTGCAATTCCTGCTCGCGCCTGCAAGGCGTGGCGAAGAACTCGCTATTGCGTTCCCTTGTTTACCCTAATTCGCCGGACTCCCAGCCAAACTATCCGCCTGACCCTGTCCTTTGCAGTTAGTAATACAAGAAATACTGAATGGTGTTACAATGTCGCCTATTTACGCCCCAGAAGGCGCAACATAACGGCTCCCATTTACGCTCCGCAGTACCCCTCGTATCACAAGATCAGGTTATAGTAAAGCTCCATGGGGTCTTCGTTTCCCCCTAGAAGTCCTCTGCATACTCACAGAGTAGTAAGTTCACCAGGTTCCAGCTAGGGACAGTGGGAGGCTCGTTACGCCATTCATGCAAGCCACCAATTAAGCGGCGAGGTATTACGCTACCTTAAGCTATCTGTTTTATCCCAGAACAACGTATTCTGGTCCTCCATTACTGGAGGTGTCGGACTATATCATAACCGTTTGTCAAGTGGTTTTCGACGTATAGTCTCTGAGGATCCGCTGAAAGCACCTGCTTTCGTTGCCCAACGCATTTAGTTGACCGCGTTGAGACACGTTTCCTGCTGATTGCCCTCATTAATCCACGCCATTTTTCCATATCAAACGGAACTTTCATTCCGTCCCGGAAAATTCTCTCGTGAAAATTTTCCATGGAGGCGCGATTTTTGGGTTTCCAGCATATGGTCGAATTTATCATATCAGACCCCCTATTGTAGCCGAGGGTCAGAGTATGGGGTTGTAGTCTCCAGAAAGATGATGCCTAACGAACTTGTCCACGTAAAAAATTGGGACCAGCCCGAGAAATTGTTTGCATTTTTTAATTCCGTATATCCTGAGATGGTATTGAGGGAGCACCGCGTGCTTGTGCATGTACGGCCCGTTCAGCTTGCAGCTGATGCCGTGCTTGCCTAAAACCTTTTCGGCGATTTTCAAGCATTCCAATCCTTTCGAGGATTGGGTTATGTCGATTACAGGTATTTTCGATTTTGTCGAGAGGTAAACAGACCCCTCAGAATCAAAAAGGCCAGCAACGAAATTCAAATCAAGCTCGCCCTTGCGTGCTTTCAGCTTCAAAAGCTTCTGCACCGCAGGCTTGCTCCTTTTCCGCAGAAGGTAAACGTCCCTTTTGAAGACCTTTCCTTCCACGCCCAAAGCCTTGCGCATATTGGAGTTCACGAACTCCAGCCACGCCAGGTTCTTTTGGTAGACCTGTATTTCATTGCGCTTTTCATCAACGTATGCGTCCTGAAACGCGCCGATAAGATACTCCTCACATTCTCTCATGGCGGAATTACCCATCATTTCCATATAAATAAGTCGGAGACTGCAATTACCCCCGCTCTTTGCTGGCGCTTAGGCCCGTTGAAACAGGCGTTCACGTACCAGTAGTGAGCAGGCGTCACCCGCTATACTAATCGTTTCCGATTTGCAGCGAGTTGTGTTTTTGATAAACAGTCGACCTCCCCGTGTCACTGCGACCTGCCAATCCTTGCGGAAAGGCAGGCATGGCTTATCCCGAAGTTAAGCCACTATTTTGCCGAGTTCCCTTAGCTGAATTTCCCTGTCACGCCTTGGCTTGTTCTGCCAGCAGCACCTGTAATAGTTCTAGGTACGAACATGCAGAATCGGATGCGCTCCCTTTTCATGGGCTCCAGGGTTCAGGATGTTTTGGGACCTTTATGCCACTTCTCCCCATAACGGGACTCGATGGCATTATAGTCTTTAAGAGAAGTCTCCTCCTCCACCCCTACCCCAAAGCGTCAGGAACGCAACTTGCGTTACCGCGTCTACCTGCACGGGACCGGAATCTTAACCGGTTTCCCTTTTGCCAACTTGCGATTAGCGGTTGGCTTAGGATCGCCTTACTCTGAGCTGAAGAACATTGCCCAGAAACCCGTGTGCTATGCGGCGTCCAGGATTCTCGCCTGGATATGCTGTTACTAATACCAGGATCTTCATAACTGGTCAGTCCACAGGACGTTACCGCCCTGCTTCTAGCCAACCAGCTCGCCCCCCTACCAATTTGCCCTTTTGGGGCAATTCCGAGGTTTCGGTACCAAGCTTAGCCCCGATCATCTTCGGAATGTACGATCTAGACTGGTCCGCTATTACGCGTTGTTTAAAGGATGGCTGCTTCTAAGCCTACCTTCCAGCTGTTTTAGACCGGACACTCCTTGTGGATTCACACTTAGCTTGAATTTAGGGACCTTAACCCCAGCTCCGGTCGTTCCCGTAATGGCCCGCTAGCTTGCCCAGCGGAACCCGACTGCCGGATTCTACGACGGCTGCAGATTCGGAGTTTGACAACAAGGCGACTCCTTTCGGAGCCGATCCCCGTGATCAGTGCTCTACCCCGCAGCCCATCTCCTCCGACGCTGTCCTGAGGGACATTTCGAGGGGAACTCGCTTTGGCAAACTTAAAAGCTATCTAACAGAAAACTCAGTCGTTTTTTCTTGCGCAAAACCGGAATTGAAGCGTAAAACCTTTTCAGCTCGCTTTTGCCGTAAAGGCAAAGCACGAACTTGCCCCTATCTTCATAAATATGAGGATGGAAGCCCTGTCTTGCCAAAAAATCGCGAATGAATTCAAGTGATTCGCGGTTGTTCTGGCTGAACGCCAATTTTGTTTTTCCCGTTTTGCGGAAAGTTTCAATAGAAGTGACATACCCCTCAGCATCAAAAAAGCCCGCCACATACCCTTTAATCTCTGCGGCAGGCAGAGTTTCGATGATTTTCGGAGTAGCCCAGAACCGCTGATCCTTGGGCATCTCAAACGCACCCTCAAAAAAGAGTGCAATCGGCTTTGAATGAATCAAAACACGGTGCCCATTGCGGTCGGCTTCTATTTTAGGAGCAACACCAAATTCACGCCGAAAGATTGAGGCGATTTTCCTCAACCACACATAACTGCCCGTTCCGCTTTGGAAAAGCGAAACAGTGTATTCGACGTTATCTCTCTTGCTTACTGAACCATCACGCATTGCCCCGACCAGATATGCCAGCTCAAAACCCAATTTCTTGGGAATTTTCACAACTGGCTTTGACCTGGAGCAATATGCGATTGCTTTTCCCCACACTTCATCCGGCGTGCTTTTCCTCAAGATGAGGGAAAGCGGAACCGTTCTTGAGGAAAGGTAATGGAAATAAGTTGACCTCGAAAGGTCTTTTTTCTCCAATTTTTCCTCGAGAAATCTGCGTGGCAGCCTGGCAAAAATGCCTTCATTGGCAAATAGCAATACAAGATTTGGTATGCCCACGACACTCACTGTTCCCTGTTAGGACTCGATAGCCTTATAAGTTAATTGCCGAGTTCGATTGGACTATCACCCCTAAGCACGCGTCACCCGAGCAGAATATACTAGCATCGGTTGCGGGCCTCCACCAGCCGTCAGGCTGGCTTCGCCCTGCGCTCGCTTAGTTCACATCGGCTTCAAGTCTGATGCGTGTGACTGGTCGCCCTTTCGGACGATGGGCCTTTCTTGCGATGCGCCCACTCGCTTTCGCTTCGCCTTTCGGCTCGCCACACATCATCAACTCCCTGGCTCTTGCTTCGAGAAGAACGATGCAACGCTGGCCTTCCATGTCGCTTCTGCCCTCTCGGGCAGTCGCTTCCACAGAGGTATCCTTGTACGCTGCATCAAATTGTAACCATTCAGTTTGAGGCTCTTTTAACAGCCCTTTCGGGCTCCTTTTCAGCTTTCACTCGCGTTACTAATTCGCTATCGGTCTCAAGTTATATTTAGGGTTGGCGGTTAGTACCGCCGTATTCACGCCCAATATCCAAGGAGCGCTACTCTTTTGATTTCTCTCCATCAACATTAAACTACGGGGCTGTCACCCTCTATGGCGCGGCTTTCCAGCCGACCTCGAATCTGTTAATGGATAATCCATCCCACATCTCCAACACATTGCTGTGCAGGATTCAGAACGCCCTGTTCGGCTTTCAGTCACCCTTACTTACCGAATCCCAATTGGTCTCTTTTCCACCCGTTACTAGAATGTTTTAATTCTCGGGGTTTTTACACGTTGCCGTGCACCGCCCTATCTCCGGATCAAAGAATGCATGCGTCTACCCGGAGCTTTTCGCAGCTTGCCGCGGGGCCTTGTAGTACTTGAGCCAAGCCATCCACTGAATGGCGTAACAAGCATATTATTTGGAACTCACTTTATTGTGAGTATCAGTCGCTCTCTTCGTACTCGTGAAATCCACAGGCACTCCAAGCGCCTTCATCCTGCTGTCCAGCGCCCTTCAACGTAGTCGAGCAAAGCTCGACTTGTTGACAAATCGAACGGCGAACCGTTCGATTGTGCCAACATCCCTATGTAAGTAGGTGCGCCTTGCGGCGCACCACGGCTTCCCCGAGGAGGGGAACACCGCCCAAAGCCCCTAAGGGCATATGAGTATGAAACCAACACCCGCGCCCACGGCATCAAATGCGGTGGGGGCAATAAGGTGTTGCCAATTGACAGTCGAATTCATCGCAGCCAGGCAAGAGCCCGGCGCTGATGTCAGCCCATTTAGAGCTGAACCCTGCGTGGGCATTAATCTGTTGAGGCTAGTTTATAAAGCTTCCCTCGTTTTTGCGTGGAATGCCACTTCCAATCACCAGACTGGAGGCGAAGGCTTGGGGCGCTTGTATTTTCCCTCTGCCGGGATGTGAAGCAGCATGGAGGTGCTGCCAAAGATCTCATTGATTTCCAGCCGTGCGCCAATTATCTCTGCCATTTGGGTAAGCAGATGGCCTGAAAGGAAATCTGTCACCACCTTTTCCTTGCAGTAAAGCGCGAACGTGAGCCAGCCTTTCCCATCATCATATATCCCTGCTTTTGCAGAATGCCTATTCGTATTCGCAAGCGTGTGCAGCGCGCCGAAAAGCTCGAATGCGAATCTGCCCATCACATGCTCCTTGTAATCAAGCCCGCCCTCGAAAAACTTGCACTCTGACCTTCCGTTGATGGCGTTTAAGGCGAGCGAGTATATCTCGGTTTCACTGTAGATTTTCACGGTCTGCTCGCCATTCTCAAGCGTCTCTATCATGCGGCTTGCAAGCGCGGCAATCTCCGGCCTTCCCTTTGCTTCTGGCGCGGCATCATGCAAAATATTCCGTACATTCCTCTCGCAGAAGCTCTTAAGCTCGTTGAGTTTTGCTATCTGCTGCGGGTGGAGTATCAGCCCCTTTTTGTGGTAGTCGTAAAACCTCGGGCGCTCGATTGCAAGGCAAGCCCTGTCCAGCCAGCCGCTCCTTAGATAGGATTGCCTGTAGCCTTCATACTTCATGAATGCCAGTTGCTTTTTCATTCTTGTCACCCCACAAGCACTTTCTCTTTCTGCCGAACCACAGGATGATATTCATAATTCAAAATCGTGAGGGCCATTTTGACCATCTCTTCTTTCATGAATTCTTTCACGGTGTCCTCTGGCGCGTCCAGGTCCACCGTTATTTTTCTCTTTAAGGTTTGTTTTGCGCCGTTGGGCAGCAACTCTTCTTTAATGCTTTCGAAATGGAGATCAACTTTCTCACCTAGCCCCACAAACGAGACACTTTTATTCCTCCACAGCACTATTTCATGCGACCAAGCAAGCTTCCTACCTATGCGCGCATAGGAAGCTGCTTTCTCACCAATTATCTTATCATTAAATATGCCGGTTTCTTTCCAATGGCTGTAGAGTGCAAAGCTATTCTCCGAGACGTCGCCTCCAATCGCTTCCCCTATTTTAGCAAGCTGTTTCGCGAGTGTCTTCCTCGGCAGCGTTGGGTTTTCCCCTGCAACATTTTCCATTATAACAACAATAGCTTTTGCAAACATACTTGTCAGCGTTCGCATGTCGTGTTTATGCGTTTTAATATCGGTCCGGTAGTCTTCATACAGCTCAGAAACCAAAAAGTTTATGTCCTTCATTGTTTGTTTGCTAAGGGTTTTCTTTTTGACAATATTGCCTAGCAGCAGTTGTTCGCCAATTCTTTTGGCAGTTCCGCCTCCGCTTCCTGACGAAGGATTCACTCTCACAATTCTAGGAATTCCGTAAACCATCACGCCACCTCACACCCATTTCTTTCCACTTCCCCTTCCTGCCGCGAATGTATTTTAAATCCCTCGCCCCCTAAAGCCGTTTGCTCTTTACAATCGGAGTAGAGCGCGCAAGCGCTCTACTTCTGGCAAAATCCGTCCGCGGATTTTACCAAGAGCCTATGAGACTCTGGCTGCCAAGCAGCTGGATTCGAGGTGAAAATTATGGCAAAAAGCTACGTGAAGTTTGAGACTCCGAAGGAACTCCAGGCAAAGGCACTGGAAGCAATCACTGTCGCATCGGACACAGGGCGCATCAGGAAGGGCGCGAACGAGGCGACAAAGGCAATCGAGTCAGGCAACTGCGCGCTTGTCGTCATCGCCGAGGACGTGGACCCTGAGGAAGTGGTAATGCACCTCCCGATGATTTGCACTGAGAAGAATGTGTCATACTGCTACGTTGCGACCAAGAAGGAGCTCGGAACTTCCGCAGGCCTTCCGGTCACATGCGCGGCAATCGCAATTGAAAAGCCAGGCAACGCTGCAGAGCTTGTCAAAAGCGTGATTGAGAAAGTGGCAAAGCTCATGCCTGCAAAGGCTGCTCCTGCCGAGGCGAAGAGGGAGGAGAAGAAGCACGCCGCTCCTGTAGAAGCAAAGACGGCCGCCACGGGCGGCGCTCCAACGCCTGAGGTGAAGAGGGAAGAGAAGCCTGCGGAGAAAAAGGAGGCTGCTTCTGCCGAGGCAACGGCCGCCAAAGGCGGCGCCCAGTCGCCAAAGGCGACTCGGGAGCCCAAGAAGGAAAGAAAGCCGCGCAAGAAGGCTGGCGCCAAGAAAAAGGACGAGCCCAAAAAGGAAGAGGCAAAAGACGAAGAGAAGAAAGAGGCGCCCGCCGAAGACGCGCCCAAGAAGGAATAAGCGGTGTTTGAATGGCTATACAATCCTCAATACCAGTGGAAGTCGTGGAAGTGCTTGTGAAAACTGGCATCCACGGCGAAGTCTATCAGGTCATGTGCAAGGTTCTTGACGGCAAGGACAAGGGGCGCGTGATACGCCGCAACGTCAAGGGCCCGGTGAAAAAGGGGGACATGATGCTTCTCTTGGAAGCCGAGCGCGAGGCCAAGGAAATCAAGGCCAAGTAGGTGTAAAATCCAGGCGCCTTCAAGGCGCCTGTCTTTTTTCCACACAAAGGTGAAAAAAATGGCATATTGTTTTTTCTGCAACAACGAGGTGCTCAAGGGCACAGGCGAGATTTACGTCCTGAAGGACGGCACAACGCGGAACTTCTGTTCCTCCAAGTGCAAGCACAACGCAGTCGATTTGAAGCGCGAGGGCAGGCTGACCAAGTGGACCAGCAAGACGCTTGTGCTTTCGACCGAAAAGAAGGCGCCTGAGAAAAAGGAATCCGCGCTTGCCAAGGACATTGAAGCCAAGCTCAAGGAAAAGGAGGCTGCAAAGGCAGCTTCGGCCCCTGACAAGAAGAAGTGAGGTGCTCGAATGGAGAGAACGCTCATCATCCTCAAGCCCGATGCAGTGCAGCGCGGCTTGGTGGGAACTGTTCTTGCGCGCTTTGAGGAGCGCGGCTTTTCCATTGCAGGCATGAAAATGGCAACGCTTAGCCCAGAGCTTCTGAAAGAGCACTATGCGCACATTGCCGACAAGCCCTTCTTCCCAGGCATTTCTGCGTTCATGTCCTCATGCCCCGTCGTGGTGGCAGTGATTGAGGGCAATGAGGCAGTGGAGTGCGCGCGCGCAATGTGCGGCCCCACAAACGCAAGAAAAGCAGCGCCAGGCACAATCCGCGGGGACTTTTCGCTTTCCATGCAGTGCAATGTTATTCATGCGTCAGACTCTCTTGAAACAGCAAAGAAGGAAATCGCGCGCTTTTTCAAGCCAGAAGAGCTTCACACCTACAAGCGCATGCTGCATGACGTGGCTTATTCTGCGGACGAGAAGCAGTAGGCTAGGAAAGCAGAAGCCTAAGCACGAACAGTGGGTCAGCCGCTTTTTTCTTTGCCTCGCGGCTTGCAATCATTCCCGCAAGCTCCGCGCGCACCTTTTCGCTTTTCTTTGCCTTGCCAATCGCGATGTCAAGCAGGAAAGGAAGCTTTCCAAGCCGCTGGAGCGCGTAGGAGCCGTCAATGTCATTTCCAATCTCAGACCATAGCGCGTGCTCGTATTCCCTGCAAGCCTGCTCGCCAACCTCACCCTGCTTTGCAGCCTCTGAAAGAATGTCTGCAGCAATTGCAGCGCTTTTCATCCCGTTCCCGATTCCCTCGCCTGAAAATGGGTCCACAAGCGAGGCAGCATCGCCAACAAGTATGAAGCCATTGCCTGCGCACGCGCGGCGCGCGGATGCAAGCGGTATGCTCCAGCCGCCAAGCTCTCCCTGCAGCTGCGCGACGCCAAACCTTCCTGCAAAGCGCGGGCTTTTCATGCAGGCATCAAGCACCTTGTGCAGGTTTTTCTTGTGTGCAAGCATGTCTGACAAAAGCATTCCCACGCCCACGTTTGCCTCGTCTCCTGAAAGAGGGAATATCCAAAAATAGCCCGGCATGCACTCTGGCAGGAAATGTATCTCAACATTCCCGCGCAGCCCTGACACGCCTTTGTAATAGCCGCGCACTGCAGAACAGCTGTGCGCAGCTTGCGAGGAGAAAACGCCGGTTTTGCGCGCCACGAGGGACATTGCTCCATCCGCGCCAACCACCAGGTTGGAGAAAAAGTCGCGCATGCTTCCATCCTTCATCCTCACTTTCACGCCAGCCACCCGGTTTCCCTCAAATAGCAGGTCAATTGCCTCTGCGCCCTCGAGCGCAGTGCATGCCTGCTTTGCGCGCTGGAATACAATAGTGTCAAAATCACGGCGCTTGCACACAAAGCCTGCATTGGCAGAAGCAAGCGGGATTTCCACTTCATTGCCATTTGGCGAGGAAAAGACTATGCCGCTGCTTCGCTGGAAGCTTTTTTGCTTCAGCTCCTCTGTTGCGCCAAGCAGCTCAAGCACGAACAGTGCTTTTCCGCCAATTGCATCGCCGCACACCTTGTCGCGCGGGAAATGTGCCTTGTCAAGCAAAAGCACTTTCACGCCATGCTGTGCAAGCAGGAACGCGCAGGCAGAGCCAGAAGGCCCTGCGCCAACCACTATCGCGTCGTATTTTTCCATGGATTTCACTCGTGTTTACGGGCGAAGATTTATAAACAAGTTGTGTCAGAAAGAGAATATAAGTGTTTTAGGGGGGATCATGATGAACAAATTATTCCTTTTCGCAGCGTTAGTGTCGCTGCTTTTCGCCATGCCGCTTGCGTTTGCTGCGGTGTCTGACAGCGGCGCAGGCGCCTCAATCGGTGCAAGCTCGAAAGGCGATAGCGCAGCCACTGCATCATCGCCGGTAGCTTCATCCTCGGGCGCCTCCACAGTTTCATCCTCATCTGACAGCAAATCGGGCGGCGCGGTTTCCTCAACCGGCGCAGCAACAATCTCGGGCACAGGTGTGTCGCAGGTGAAAGGCGACATTGCGCCCACGCCTGCAGTCAAGCCTGCGCCAACCTCGCTTCCGTCTGCAAGGGACATTTCCGCCTCCTTGCTCCCAATCGCAAAGCCAAAGCTGTCTGACAACGCCAGCCCGCCTGCCAACACATACTCGGTGCTGGTGCTTCCCACATTCGCAAACCTAATAGTCGGGCAGAGCCAGCAGTTCATCGCCCTGCTTATGGTGAACGGCGCAGCGCCTACAGACGTGCCATTCGTTTGGTCCACAACTGGCGGGGTAGGCATTGTCACGCAGGACGGGCTTTTCACGGCGACTGCGCTCGGCGGGGGCTCGGTGTTTGCAACGTATTTCTTCCCCAATTTCTCGGTGAGCGGCGCTGCGCACGTGCAGGTGTCAAACTTCACCTCCCCGCCGGTCAACAACTCGACATCCTACTCGCTTTTCATAGTGCCGCCCAACGCAACGCTTGACATCAACGACACGCAGCAGTTCACAGTCTACGCATCGCTGCCAAACGGCTCAATTATGCAGGTGCCAAACAGCGACCTTGCCTGGTCAACTGCGGGCGGCATCGGCAACGTAGGTTCCACCGGGCTTTTCACCGCCACAACTGCGGGAATCGGCACAGTGTCTGCAATCTTCACCGGCCCCATACCAATAAGCGTCACACAATCCATAGTGACGGCATTTGTCACCGTGAACTCCGGCCCTCCGCCGCCACCGCCGCCCAACGGATCCTACTACATCATGATCTCGCCCGCATCTGCAACGTTGCTTGTGGGTGCAACGCAGCAGTTCGTCGCCCAGCTTTCGGATGAGGCAGGCACCTACCTGCTTGACGTGCCGAACTCCGACTTGAGCTGGATATCTGGCAACGCCACGGTGGGCACCATCGACTCTCTGGGTGTGCTTACTGCGCTCTCCCCCGGCACCACGTATGTAAAGGTCATCTATATCGGCACCTTCTTCACAAACGTAACATCCCAAAACACGGCAAACGTCACGGTGAACGCAGCGCCGTCTCCTGCAAACGTGTCATACATCCTGATTACTCCAAACCCTGCCTCGCTTTTCGTTGGGCAGAGCCAGCAGTTCATTGCAACCGCGTATAATGCATCTGGCGCCTCGCTCGGTGTGCTTCCCAATGCCAACCTCACATGGTCTGTGGACAACTCCACCATAGGCACCATTGATGCCAACGGCACCTTCACTGCATTGGCAATTGGGAATGCGGCG
>Ga0268276_1000824_pt1 | contig 33692 bp, 37 predicted proteins | sample saktaG_4_FD_190145 | JGI IMG/M metagenome (GOLD analysis project Ga0268276, IMG submission 190145) | Saline water microbial communities from Sakinaw Lake, British Columbia, Canada - sak_2010_1_5_45m | ecosystem: Environmental > Aquatic > Non-marine Saline and Alkaline > Saline ...
CTCCCCAATGAGGGTTCCTTAACTCTATTCCTCTTACTCCAAAATTTTCCATCCGCTTTAAATCGGGGTCATAAATACTTATTCTTTGACAGGTTACGGCTCTTTTGTCTTTTAGTCCCGCGTATCCCATTCTTGTTTTGCTTGTATTTATTCCTCGCGCAATTGTTGATAGTGCGGTAATTGTATCAGTATTTATTTTTTCCATTTCCAAAATTAGCTGCTCTTTATGTTCTGTGTTTTGAGGGATTTTCATTTTTTCAAAATTTCTTTCGTCCATTGGCTTGTTGTACCTTTTTACTTCGCACACCCCTTCAAGGGTTACTTCCTCAACAATAAAATCAGTATATCTTTGTTTTACCCTTCCGCTTAATGGGGGGGTTGTTGTAATATATCCTTCTTCTAAATAATTTTTTTTCATATAAACCAACTTGTCCAATAATTTGTGTCCTGGTATTTGTTTGTTGTGCTTTTTTTATCTCTTTATTTTTTTGTCCTCATATTTCTGTTCGTTTTGTTCTAATATTTTATTTTCATATTTTGTATCTTAGTAATGCTGCAATTCCGCCAAATCCTTCATAAAAGTTTTTTCCTTCGTTTGTTTCAGTACTTATCACCCTAACTTCAGCTCCTATAGTTTTAGCTTTTTCAATTAAATAATCAAGATAAGGTATTTCTTCAGTTGTTTCTATTTTTGAGTTGCATTTTGAGCACCTTAATTTTGATTCTTCAAAAGTTTCCGGTTCTTTTATAATTATTATTTCTTCGACCTCGCAGTGTTCACAAAAGATTCTAAAAACGGTCCACGGAATATCTTCTGAAATGATTAAGGTGCTTACCCTTCCTTCACCTATTGCTTTTTCTACTTCCCTTTGTCCATAAGTAGCCAATCCGTCCTTTGCCACTTCTCCTAAAAACCTGTCAATTATCATTTTTTCTTTTACAAGTTCAGAGTCTTTGAGTAGATCCTGGCTTTTTTGAACAAGCTCTCTTATTCCGCCCTCATCGGTGTAGGAAGTATCTACTACCCCTAAAATCTTTTTTTCTAGTTCGTGGTGTAGTGTTTTTTTTTCAATAAAATAATTTTTTGTTTGTCCCGGTCCGCCAATTAATATTCCTTTTATTCTTGGGATGTATGGTTCAAAGTATGAATTAAATCTGTCTCCGGCTTTTTTAAAAAAATCTTGGGTGGCTTCTTCTCTTAATCTTTCAAATCTTTGGGCACTTTGTCCTCCTGCTCTTGTTTTTCCTGGGACCATTGAAGTAAAGTGAGAAAGAATATCATATTTTTTGCCTATAAGTTGAGCAATTGTTGCCTCTCCTTTATCGATTGTCATAATTGCATAAAAATCATTTGGGGTTAGCATTTCTTTTAAGTGGTCTGTGTGGAATGCGGAATCGCACCAGTAAAGTTTTACTTTTAGTGGCCTTATTGGGGTTATCGTAAATAATCTTATGTCTGATTTTCCTTCGTGTTCAGAAACATTTCCTGCAAAAACAACCATTCCGTTTGTTGGTAGTCTAAAGTTAATGTGCTTTAAAAAGCCTATTATTTTTCTTAGTGCCCCTTGAACATTTTTTCTAGTGCTTGGGCTCTTGATATTAGAACTTTGGTTTATTTCTTCAGAAAGGGTTCCCATTACAGTTCCTCTATCAGTTCCAGGCGGGATGTATTGGGTGATTAGTTCAGTATGGCGACCTTTTAATTTCTCAAGCATTTTGAGTTTTTTCTTAAAAACCGCAAGGTCTGCTTCTGAAACTTCTTCAAGGACATGTTGTGCCATAAAATCATCTTTTTTTATTGAATTACCCAGAAAGTATTTAAACCAGTAATTCCTAATTAATTCGGCTTCGTTATCTTATAAAAGCTATGGTTTTGTTTTTGGGTGCGTTAAATGTTTGACCTTTTTGAGAAATGGGATGGGGCGCCAAAGCAAGATTCGCCTTCATCTTCTTCAGAAACAACTTCTTCAGGGTCAACTTCTTCCGGGTCAATGTATCAACAATACAATCCAGTTACTTCCCAAAATAACAAAATTTTTGTTTTAAGTGTTGGTGGAAGCGTTTTTTTTAATGAAAAGTTACGCGCTCCTGAAATAGCAAAATTTTGCGAAATAATTAATGAGTTAGTTCGTGAAGGAAATCAATTTGTTATTGTTTCTGGCGGGGGTAGGGTTGCTCGCGTTTATCAAGCTGGAGCAAAAGCTCTTGGTGCAAATAATTTTGAGCTTGATGAAGTGGGGATTGCTATTTGCCGAGCAAATGCTTTGTTTTTCACTTATGGTGTTGATAATTCTTGGCGCGGCGTTTTGTCTGATCCAAAAGATGCTGAACGATTTTTGTTACTTGGAAAAACCCCTGTTTTTGGCGGTTTAATGCCTGGTCACACTACAGATGCGGTTGCTGCAATTATTGCTGAATTGCTCGGCGCTGATTTTATTAATTTGAGCAATGTTGATGGAATTTATTCAGCAGATCCTGCGACAGAACCTCGTGCTAAAATGTATACTGAACTTTCTCATCAAAAAATGGTTTCTTTACTTAAAGCACAAGCTTCAAAGCCCGGCGGCCACTCCTTTGTTGATGCTCACGCTGCGAGCATTTTACAGAGAAGCAAAATTCGTTCATATTTTATTAGCGGAACTGATTTAGAAAACTTTAAGTCAATTATTCACGGGAACATTGATTTCAAAGGAACTCTTGTTCGAACAGAAAGTGCTTCAAGTTCAACTATTGGCGATGAAGAAATAAATGAAGAATAACTTTTTTGGGTTTTTAGTAAATTATTTTAGTTCTTTTTTTCAAGTCTTTTTGTTAGTCCATCAATCAGATTTAAATTTGAAGGCACTATTATTTTAATTCCGCATTTTGCACAAATCGTTTCTGCTAATGCAGAACATGCTCTTGATCCAGTCATCCATTCAGGGTTTTCAGGCATGAATTTTTTTAGTTCGCTCATTTTTGTTTCAAATATTTCTTTGTTTTTTTTGGAGAACTCTTCAAAAGAAATTATTTGGGGGTGTTTGTCGTCCTCAAACAGTTTATTTTCTGTCAAAGGGTACTTTGCCGCTTGCATGTATTTTAATTCCCCGCCTGTGTAAAACGCAATTTCTGTTTTGTTTTCGAACAGAGGCAATTGGTCGTTTGCAAAATTAATTATTTCCGACGGTCTTAGTAAAGTAGTTTCGGCAACAAGTTCTGGAAATCGTTTTATTATTGATCCAACTCCGAGATTAATGTTTTCTCGTTTAATCGTTTTCTTATCTTTCATTATTACAAGTTCTGTTGAACCTCCACCAATGTTAATTAGAAGTGTGACTTTTGTAGGGATTTTATCAATAAGCGCCTCTTCAAGTATAAGGTTTTCTTCATTATGGCTTAACACTTTGAAATCAAGTCCTGTTTCAGTTTTGAATTCTTTTTTGAACTTTTCTAGTGCGCTATCTGAAAATTTTCTGAAGATTGCTGTGGCAAATACAAGCACTTCTTTTCCAGCGTAATTCTTTTTTGCTTCATTAATTATTATGCAAATTTTTTTGAAATTTTCCGTGGTTATTCCGTTTTGTGAAGTAAATCCTTCGCTTAGAAATATAGTTTGATTTTTTACATGGAAAAGCTTTTTTTGCGAATAAGTGTACACTTTTGTGGTTGATGTCCCTATGTCGATTAAGACGTATTCGTTTAGCGTCATCTCTTCACCTAATAGATAAGTCCCGTTTCATATTTTTCATATTTTTTTCCTAGCAGGTAAGGAACTTCATTATAATTGATCATTGGTTTTTTGTAAGAGGCATAATCATCTATTCCGATTCTTGGACATGCTGTGTTAATGTATGCTTCAACACTAAGTCCTAATAATTTTTCTTCAGAGATAAAACCCATTGTGCAGATAATTGCTTTTTTTCCTTTTCTTTCCAGAGTTTTTTTTATCTTTTCTGCTTCACTAATTTTGTTTTGCCCTATTTTTGTTGAAACAAGTATTGCATAACTATCAGCTTCTTTTGCTTGTTCAATTAATAAAATTCTTCTTTTCAAGAAAGCATCTTTTTCAGCGGAAAGTTCCCTTAGCTCTCCTGTAAAGGGGTTTGCGATTATTACCTCTTTTTTTGTCCCGAAGTGAATTCCTAGTGGGTGAAAATATCCATCCCCTAAATAAACAACAATTTTTGCTTTTGTGTCAACCGAAGTGTAATTGCATCCCAGTACTTGTCCATTTTCCACTCTCTTTCCTTTCCCTATTTCTGCTTTTATTCCTTTTTCTTTAAGCGCTTCTTTTAATTCTTTTAAATAATGGACAAATTGGGTTGTTGTTGCGAGTGAAACCATTTTTACATTTTTGTCCAACAAATAGCGTGTTATTTCTTCTTTTGTATTTTTAAAATTTTCGAGCTCATATTTTAGTGGGGCATAAATTACCGCAAGTCCTTTTGTTTCCAAAAATTTTGTGTGTCCTAAATGTAATATTGCTTTGCATCCTGCTCTTTTCGCTTCTTCTGTTTTTATATCGCATGCCCCAAAACAAGGATCCATGCTAATTATTACTTCAAAACCATTTTTTTCCAGTTCTTCAGCTATTTTTTCAACGCTCATTTTTAGTCCTTCAGGAACTTGCACAAAAACTTTTTTTGCCCGTGTTCGTTTGAGCTCTTTTATAGCTTCTTCAAGATTCATTTGCAGCATATATATTGTTCTCAAAGGAATTGTTTTATTTGTTTGGTTTAAGTCAAAATGCGCCTTTATTAGGGTTTTAGAGCTTTTTGCACTTGTTTTGTTTTTTTGCTTTTTCATTTTGTTATTTCTTCATAAGTTACTTTGTTTTTTGTATTGTGTGGCCATTTTTCCAAATAACTTAGTATTTTCTTTTTTTCTTCTTGCATTACCGTTTTTCTTATCTCATCAACCGCATCAATATTTGCTGATACGCTGTCAATTCCAAACCACACAAGTTTTTTTACCATTTCAGGGTTACTTGCGGATTGTCCGCAAACACTTGTTGTTACCCCTGCTTTTTTACATTTCTGTATTACATATTCTAGTTGTCTTAGTATTGCGGGGTGCAGTTCAGTAAATTGTTTTTGTATTTTTTGATTGTTTCTATCAAGTCCCAGTGTTAGTTGTGTCAAATCATTTGTTCCAAATGAAATAAATTTTATGTGTGGTATTAGTTCGTCAATTATCCAAACCGAGGCAGGTGTTTCTACCATTACCCCAAAATCAACTTCTTTTTGGAGCCCAACTTCTTCAGCTATTTTTTTTGCTCCAGTAACTTCTTCCAAACTTTGAACAAAAGGTAGCATTACCCCGACATTTTTTTGCCCTTCTTCATAAAGTTCTTTTATTGCCAAGAGCTGTGCTTTGAACATCTTTGGTTCATCAAGGTCTCTTCTTATTCCGTGCCATCCAAGCATTGGGTTTTCTTCTTTTGGTTCTTTGTCTCCGCCAACAAGTTCTTTGTACTCATCAGTTCTTGCATCAAATGTTCTAAACCATACAGGCCCCTTAAATTTTTCCGCAACTAATTTGATTCCTTTTTTCACAACATCTTTTAGCTCTTTTTCTTTTCCCTGTCTAATAAATTCCGCGGGGTGCATTCCTGAGCTTGTTATCATGTGTTCAGCGCGTAGTAATCCTACCCCATCAGCGTTTGTTTTTGCAGCAGATTCTGCTGCGTCAATTAGTGCAACATTTACTTTCACTTTTATTGATAAGTCTTTTAATAATTCAAGTATTTCTTTTTCCTCTTCTTTCTTTTTCTCTTCAGGCATTTCTTTGTATTTTATTCCAGCAAATTCTTTCACTATTGTTTTTGCTTTCTCTTTTTCCTTTTCAGGAATTATTCCTTTTTTCGTTTCAATATCAATTGCTTTTTCTAGTTTATCAAATTCATAATCCTCTAACACTTTTATGTCTTTAGTTTTTTGTATTATTTCTATTCTTCCCGCATATATTTTTCCATTAAATCCGTCAATTGTTATTTCCATTCCGTCTTTTAGTATTTGAGTTCCTTTTTCAGTTCCAACAACACAAGGTATTCCTAGTTCTCTTGAAACAATTGCTGCGTGGCAAGTTCTGCCCCCCTCATCAGTAACAATTCCTGATGCTTTTTTCATTACAGGCACCCATGAGGGCGAAGTCATTTTTGTGACTAAGAGATCCCCTTTGTTTACTTTTACTATATCATCAATCTCAGGCACTACTTTCACTATTCCTGTTATTATTCCAGGGGAAGCAGGCAATCCTTCAAGTAGTGGTTTTTTATCAGTAGTATCCATTTTTTCTTCGATTTTGTCTTTAAGTCCAAGTGTTGTTATGGGTCTTGCTTGTACAATAAATAACTCATTTTTTTCCATCGCCCACTCAATATCCATTCCTTTTTTGTAGTGGTTCTCTATTTTTTGTCCTATTTTTGCAAGTTCAATTATCTTTTCGTCAACCATTTTTTGTGTTCTGGCTTTTGTTTCGCCCAAGTCAACTCTAATGTTTTCTTTTCCTTCTTTTATGAGCATCCATTCTTGTTTATTTATTTTTTTGTTCTCAAGCGTCATTTGTTTTTTATTAATTACATAATTATCAGGGGTAATGCTTCCACTTACTACCGTTTCTCCTAAGCCAAATCCTGCTTCTATAATTATTTTTGTTGCATCTCCTGTAGGATCCGCTGTAAACATTATTCCACTAACATCGCTTTGAATCATTTTTTGTACTACTGCGCACAAACCCACTTTGTCAGTAAAAAATCCTTGCTTTTTTCGGTAATAAACAGCTCTTGCAGTGAATAGTGATGCCCAGCATTTTTGAACAGCTTTTATTACTTCCTCGCTTCCTTGTATGTTCAAGTAAGTTTCTTGTTGTCCTGCAAAACTTGCTTCAGGTAAATCTTCTGCTGTTGCTGAACTTCTTATGGCAACAAGTTCTCCTTCTTTTTTTTCTCCGCTAAGTTTCCAATAATTCGATATAATTTCAGTTTTAATTTCTGCAGGCATAGGGGTTCTTTCTATTAACGCGCGTATTTGCGCGCTTTTTTCTTCTAATTGTGCTGTTTCTTCAACATCTATTGCATCAATTGTTTCAATTATTTTTTCTTTTATTCCTTTTTTTTCAATAAAATAAAAATAAGCATCCGAAGTTACAACAAATCCATTAGGTACAGGAAAATCGTTTTGAACCATTTCTCCTAGCGAAGCTCCTTTTCCGCCCGCCTGAGCAACGTTACTCATGTCAATTTCTTTGAACCATAAAATGTTAGGCATAGTACTCAGAATATCTTTTTTCCCCTTAAAAAACATTTTGACTCGCCTTTTTCATTGAATTATTGTTTATATTTTGTTTGCTTTAGTATGCTATGCATGGGTAAGAGCTCTTTTTCTCAGGTTTTTTGCGGAAAAGAGTATGCTTGCGAATTAAATAGATTTCCTGAAAGTAAAACTATTGCTCTTTTTTTGCCAGGTCTGTCAGGAAAGCCTTTTAATCAACGGTTTGATTTTATTGCTAATGCTTGTGATGACTCTTGTGTTTCATTTTTTAGATTTAATTGTTGGGAAAGTTCTACAGAATTGTCAAAAAAAACTCTTTCTGAACTTTTACTTGTTTTAGATGATGTTTTGTTTTTTTTATCTGAAGAAGGTTTCAAAAGGATTTTTTTAATAGGAAAGAGTTTTGGGGGCGAACTTGCTCTTCTTTCAAACAATCATCTTATTTCGGGACTTATCTTAATTGCGCCCGCTATTGGTGTTTCATCTAACTTTAATTTGGTTGAGTTTGCAAACAAAAAGATTTCGGAAATAAATGTTTGTGCTGATGTTAAAGTTGATAAAGAATTTTTGTCAAAAATTTCTGTGCCAGTGTTAATTATTCACGGAGCAGTTGATCCTTCTGTTCCTTTAGAGAATTCCCAGAAATTAGTTTCTTTTTTAAAGCGTGGTGAATTATTTGTTGTTGAGGAAGCGGATCATTCTTTTATGGAAAAAGATGCTAGGACTTATGCTAGATTAAGTATGAAAGAATTTTTGGAAAGGTTTGCGCTGATTTAGTTCTTGAAAAGATTTTTTGGAAATTATTTTCGGTTTTTTGAAGCAAGTAATTATTATTTTTTTGATTAGTTTTATTTTTTTCCGACAGGTTTTGCTTCTGCTTTTCCTGCTGGTGTTTTTCCTACTGGCGCTTTTCCTGCTGGTGTTTTTCCGGCAGGAGCTTTTGCATCTGCTGTTGCTGTTTTTCCTGCATCTGCTCCAGTTGCAGCTGTTTTTGCCGCTTCAGTTCCTGCTGCAGTTTCTCCTGCTTTTGGAACAACTTCAATAACTTTTTCTTCAACAGCTTTTGAAGGTAGTGTTCCTAAACTCTTTATGTCTTTGTGGAATACTACGTCTACTCCGCAAGAAATTCTTGATTTTGCTCTAAGTAGTGCTCCTTTTACTATAGTTTTTTGATTTTCAAAACATAATACACTATACAATGCTTGTCCTTTTTTCATTCGTGCTGCTCTTCCTATTGGTACTCCAAAAGATAGTGACATTCCTTGTGATACACGATCCGCTCCAGCTCCTTGAGCTTGTTTATTTTCTCTAAGAATGTTTGAAGGGAAAACTCTTACTTTCATAAAGTAGCCGTCTTTTCCTAAGTCTTTTACAAGTTTTCTATTTATTCCTTGTCTTGCACTTTCAATAGCATTATCTCTAACATCAATTCCGTCTTTTATTACTAAATCAGCAACTAAATCATATTTCAGTAATGGGTTTCCCATGTTGAATTGTCTTATTCTTAGTGCTGGTGCTGCGCCGATATAATTTTTTCTTGGAACTTTTTGAGCAATTCTAGTGTAAGCTCTTTGTTTCCCTGCTTTTCTGCTGTGCCCGCTGGATCCTTTTCGTATCCTTCTTTTTTTGCTTCGATAGCACTTTGCAGGTCTTAGTCCCATTTAACTCACCGAAAAATAATTTGTGTTTCTTTACTAGTTATGCTCACCAGATTACAAATAAACTAAAATGAAAGCTTTATAAACATTGGTTAAAAGCTCTTTTTTCCCAACAAATTTGCGGGTTTTAATCAACTAATTTTAAGCAAGGGGTGGGAGTCGAACCCACCTAACTCCCTCTGCAGGGGAGTGCATAACCGCTTTGCTACCCCTGCCCGGCCCACCGGGCATGTGGTGTTGCTATCGCTCTGCGATAGCACTTGCTTCGCATTTTGCCTACACGGTTTCGCCCGCGCAAGACGAGGCACTACCTTCGCTTCGCTCGGTAGAGCTGTCTTAAACACCTTAGTTAAAAATTCCAGCGTTTTGTTTAAAAATCTGTTTAATTGAAAGAATTGAAAGAATTAAAAGAATTATTCACCATGTTTTAATTAAAGCAGTTGTGGTGAAGTGGTATCATCTAACCTTCCCAGAGCCTTGCTAAGGCTCGCGAATGGCCCATCTCGCAAAGCTCGATGGACCTGCTGGAATTAGGTTATGTCTCGGGTTCAAATCCCGGCGGCTACACTTTTATTAGGAAGTTGGAAAAATGAATGAATTTATTTCTAGAAAATTAAAAAAAGGCGATTTGATTGGGATAGTGTCTCCTTCGGACCCAATTGAAAATCTAGCGGAAGATGTGCGATTCCAAAAAGGGGTTTCTTTTTTAGAGAGATTAGGGTTTAAGACAAAGATTGGAGAAAATATTAGTTCCCTTAATCCTAAATTAAAAGCACAAGATATCAACAATTTCTTTAATGACAAAAGCATTAATGCTATTATTTGTTCGCAAGGGGGCGATAGTGCTGAAAAAACACTTCAACACATTGACTTTGAAACAATAAAAAACAACTCTAAAATATTTACTGGATTAAGTGATATTACTGTATTCCTAAATGCGATTCACAAAAAAACTGACTTAATTACTTTTCATGGAAACGAAGTAAAATATGGGTTTGGTAGGGAATATTATGAATACAATGAAAAAGAATTTGTAAACAGGCTCGTGAAAGGAAAAAGGGGTTTAATTAAACCAAATGGAATCAGAACAACTGTGAGAAAAGGAAAAACAGAAGGAAAACTTCTCGGAGGCAACTTAAGGTGCTTATTAAAACTTGCTAAAACAGAATATTGGCCAGAATTTGACAAAGCAATTCTTTTTTTGGAATCACTTCACCTTACTCCAGAAAACTGTAATAAATACTTTAAACAATTAGAAGAACTGGGGACTTTTGAGAAGATTAACGGAGCTATTGTAGGGTTTAATTATGGAATGCAAATAGAACACCCGAAAGAAAAACAAATGGAAATAATACTTGAAGAAGTAACTCAAAAATATGCTTTTCCAATACTAAAAGTGAATGACTTCGGGCATAATTGCGCCAACACTGTTCTGCCTGTTGGAGCAAAAGTAAGTCTTGATGCAACAAACAAAAAAATTAAATTAATTGAAAAATTTGTTAAATAAGTTACTCCTAGAAAGGTGGTTTGAATGGATAACAAAACAATCAAGGTAAACCCAGTTCGAACGTGCAACACGGTGCGTTGGAAACCCCCCTCCCAAAACGGTTAATGCTAAAGAAATTCCCGGCGGTTGCATAACAATGCGGATGACGGAGGTTATTATTAAATACAAAATATAGTAAATTGTTATCTGTGTGGTTATATGGTTATTGGAAAATGTCAAAAAGTTGCTAGCGCAAAAAGTAGGATTGAGGCTACTCCACAAATTGGAAAAACCGAAATGATGTGGTTGAGGTCCAGATCTGGAGAACTTTTTCCTTTTGCAACTAAACGAAGAAGAAATTTTGTTGATGGTGGGCATGCGCTATCTGGAAAGGGTTTCAAGTCAAGATTACATACGCACATATACAAAGAAAGTGATTATAGACGAAAAGCCCTGCCTTCATTAGGTGACTTTTTTGGCATGTTAGTAGATTTTGACACATCAAATATTAGAAACTGGCATATCATTAGCGTGGATCCATCAAAAAATGTAAAAGGCTATTTAAGTATAAGAGCAACAAAGCAAATGATTGATTCAGTAAAAAAACGGTCAGAAGCAGAAATGGATGTATTTAGCGAACTAAGAGGTTACTTATTTCACGGTTGCCCCAAAGGAAAAACAAAAGAACAGATTGATTTAGAACTTTTATCAAAATTCAAAAAACTTGGACTTATTGTGCGTCCTTTTCCTATGCCAGGATATGTTTTTAACGGAAAAAGTTTTATCAAAAAGTAATTTGGTGATACAATGGAATCAAATAAACCGGTTCGAATGCATCATCGTGAAAACGATAAAGCTGGAATAATGTCTGACACCAAAGAAATTCCCGGCGGCTGCATTGCTAACAAATAAATACTTCTTTGTTGTTTTTTGTTTTATGCAGGAATTATTTTTTCGAGTGGTTTTTGTTGTTTTGATGTTTATTGCTATGCATGGCCGTAGAAGGTTTGTGCACAAAGTTATGGGTGTCAAGGGTTCTTTATTTGTTAAAAAAAAGAGAGAAATGTTTTTGGTTGTTCTTTCTTCTCCTTTAATGATTATTCCTTTTGTTTATCTTTTAACTAACTGGCTTGATGCTTACAACTTAAATTTGTCTTTCGAGCTGCGTTTAATTGGAGTTTTTTTGTTTGGTTTCGCTGTTTTTTTGCATAACTGGACTCATTTAGAGTTGAACTTGAATTGGTCTCCTTTTTTAGAGATAAAGAAAACACAAGAACTCATAACTACGGGTCCTTACAAACATGTTCGCCACCCTATGTACTCTGCTTTTTTCCTTTGGGCTTTTGCGCAAGGGATTTTGTTATCTAATTGGGTTGTTTTGATTATTGGTGTTTTGTGCATAGCAATACTTTATTTTGTAAGGGTTGGAGATGAAGAAAAAATGATGTTAAAGCATTTCGGTAAAAAGTATTCTAATTATATAAAAAGAACAGGTAGTTTGTTGCCAAAGTTCTGATTTTGTTGAAATTGGTTCTTTTTCTTTTTTATTGTTTTGGTGTTTTTCCAATACCTTTAAAAGTATCAATTCCTTATTTTTATTATGCTTGATGCAGCTAACACATTTATTGATAATTTGTGCGGTTTGTTCTTTGCGCCAAAGCATCGCGATAAGTGTTCTTTGATTATTCCTGCGTTGAATGAAGAAAAAAATATTGCGAGAGTTCTAAAAGTTGCGAAGCTCTCAAAATTTGTTGATGAAATTATTGTTGTTGATGATGGTAGTACGGATAAGACTTCTTTTGTTGCGGGTTCTTTAGGGGTAATGGTTATTAGGAGTGAAAAAAATAGAGGCAAAGGCGCTTCGATGAGTTTGGGGATAAAAAAAGCTTCTTTTCCTGTTGTTTGTTTTATTGATGCGGATATTCCTAATTGGAATGTTTCAAAAATAAATAAATTAATTAAGCCTGTTGCTTTGCATGAAGCAGAATTTGTTAAATCTGGTTTTTCAAGAAAAAAGGGGCGTGTTACATTGCTTACAGCAAAGCCTTTACTGAAAATTCTTTATCCTGATATTGATTTCCAACAGCCTTTGAGCGGTCAGTTTTGCACAAGAAAAGATTTTTTGGAAAAGGTTCACATTCCTTCGCGTTATGGTGTTGATGTTGCTATGCTTATTGATGCTTTTGAGTATGGTCTTGATGTTAAAGAAGTTTTTATTGGAGATTTAACAAACAAAAGCAAAAAGTTAAAGGATTTGACTCCAATGGCGGAACAGGTTGCTAGTACTATTGCTCGAAAGTCAGGTTTTTTGCCGCAAAAGTACCCTTTAATTGTTTTATTTATTGATCCTTTGTTAGCTCAGCGTTTTTCTTTGCTGTGTTCAAGAAATGGTTGTTCTCTTGAAGAATATTTCAAAGGAATAAAGTCCGGCCCGCAAATAAAAAATCTTGCTCAAACAGTTGATGCTTTAAGAAAGAGAAAATTTCGTGTTGTATTATTGAGTGGTATTAATTCTTTTGTTCCTGAAGTATTTTCTTCACATTATGGTTTAAGCGCTTGTTACAAAGTTGGTCTTGTTGATAAGGAAACAAATCTCAAGGTAAAGACTCTTTCCGAATTGTTTGAATTTATGTTAAAGAGTGAGGGTTTTAGCAGGAAAAAAGTTTTGGCTGTTGTTGCTGATAATAAAGCGAAATTTATTTCAAAGAAAGTTCGAAAGGTTGTTGCGTTGCGTGCTGCTCCAAAGTCAGTTAAAGATTTTTCAGATGACGTTATTGATTCTTGGGCAGAGTTATTGTTTTCAGCTGAGTGAATTTTCTAAAACAATTCAAGCGCGCCCCAATGGATTTTTGTTGTTTTTTAACTTTTTCGTAGCGTTGTTTTTCTATGTTTTCCCCTAATTATGTTATTGCTTTGGCAAATCCTGAAATAACAATTAAGAGTTCAATTGTTCGGGGTAAGTTAATTAAGCGCTTGGAATCAAATATTATTTTCTATTTAAGATTAAAAAAAGTTTCTTACTCAAAAGTTTTTTGCTCCGCGGGTCGTTTTTTTATTGAAACTAACGAGCCACAAAAAGTTGTTTCTGCTTTAGAGCATTGTTTTGGTATTCATTTTTTTTACCTCGCTCAAAAGTTTCCTTCCAAAAGCGTTGCTGATGTTTGTTTGCCTCTAAAAGATATTTGCGGAACAAACTTAAAAAATAATTTTGCTGTTAGGGGTAAGAGTCACTGTCTTGATTATTCTTCAAAGGACTTAGAAATTGCGCTTGGCTCTGAAGTGCTAAATTGTTTTCCTGAATTAAAAGTTAAGTTAAAGTATCCTGATTCGGAGTTATTTTGTCTTTCTTTTGAGGATTGTTCTTATTTTTATTTTAAAGAAATTATTGGTCCTGGGGGGATGCCTGTTGGTTCGCAAGGAAAAGTAGCGCTTATTGTTTCTACAAATAATGCCGATGAATTAGCTTTGTCTTTAATGAAGTCAGGTTGTTCTTTAGTTGTTTTCGGGAAGTTAGCTAAAAAAACATTAAAGTTTTCGCCTGCAAGTATTTTGTTTGTCGATTTAAGTAAAATAAAAAGTAATTATGCTTTGGGCAATGTTGAAGCAGTTTTTTCAGATCTTTCTTCAATGAAAGAAGTTAGTGTGTTGTCAAAAAAGCTCGGTTTGAAGGTTTTTGCCCCTTTTATTTTTTGAGTACTTTTCTTGCCTCGGCATCGTGCTTTAGTTACTAATAAAATCCTTTTCCAGTGTAACTAGTTTATGCTTGTAGGTATTTTTTCTGACACCCACCTGGGTTTTGGTAGTGATGATCGTTTTGATGAGGCTTTTATTAGGTTTAAAGAAGCTTTGAATTTTTTTAAAGAAAAGAAAGTTGATGTAATTCTTCATGCGGGTGATTTGTTTGATGAGGCTGTTCCTTCTCAAGAGGTTTGGTTAAAAACATTTGATTGTTTTGCGCAAAATAACGACCTTTTCGCTTCTTATACAAAGAATACTCTTGCAGGTCCTGGGGTAGTTGGATGTAAAGGGATTCCTATTGTCGCTATTCATGGTACGCATGAGCATCGTGGAAAAGATTTTGCTAATGCGCTTGATGTTTTGGAGCAAAGTAATTGCTTGATTCATTTGCATGCCTCAAATATTGTTTTTGAAAAAAGTGGGGAAAAGTTAGTTATTCATGGTCTTGGGGGGGTTCCTGAAAAGCACGCTAAGGAAGTTTTATTGAAATATTCTCCAAAACCCGTTCCTGCTGCGACAAATATTTTGTTGCTTCATCAATCTTTCAAAGAGTTTTTGCCTTTTGATGAAGACGATAATATAGCAACGCTTTCATTAGGCGACCTTCCGAACGATTTTGATTTAATAATTGACGGGCATCTTCATTGGGTGGATGAACAAAAAGTTGAAGGGAAGAGATTTTTACTTACAGGCTCAACTATTTTTACTCAGATGAAGAACCTTGAATCAAAAAAACAGAAAGGAGTGTTTCTATTTAATTCGGTTACAAAAAAGCTTGATTTTGTTCCTTTCCTAATTCAACGAAAATTGTTTTATAATAAACTTGTTTTTGATAATGCAAAGCCGGATGAGGTTCTCACAAAAGTTGATGAAATTGTATCAGAGGTATTTTTGCAAAAATTTGAGATTAAACCTTTAGTTCGATTAAAAATTGGGGGATCTCTTGCAAAAGGATTTTCTTCTTCAGACATTAACATTGATTTATCGAATTTTTCAGATAGAGCCATCTTTTCTGTTTCAAAAAACTTTTCTACCGAGTCTTTTCAGAAAAAAATCGAGTCCTTAAAAGATGCTCAGCAGCAAAAAAAAGGGGTTGTTGATATTGGGGTTGAACTATTAGAGAAAAATGTTGAAGAATCCGGGTTAAAGAATTTTGATGCTCGCAGAATGTTTGATTTGTTATCCGTTGGAGAGGTTGAGAAAGCTGAAAAAGTTATTTTAGCTGAATCGGCTGAATCTGTTTAGTAACGCGTAGGTTTTTAAGCAGTGATTTTCTCTTTTTGTTATTATGAAAAAAATCATAAAAAAGCACGCTGAAATTGTTTTTGACAGAAACATTTTTGCAAAAAAAAGAATGGGTCGTTTTGCTCTTTTCATGGATAAATTCAGTTTTCCAGTTGTTTTGGGGTTATGGCTTTTTTTGATTTTAATATTTGCTTTGGTTTATTTCTTTTTCTCAAATGGTCAGGCTTATTTGTATTATGTCCCAAAACAAGGTCCCGTGGATAATTTATATGATTCCATTTATTTTAGTTTTGTAGCTGCTACCACAACAGGTTTTGGGGACATAGTTCCTTATGGTTGGTTTCAGATAATTGCTGTTTTAGAAGTTATTTCCGGTTTACTTGTTTTAGCATTTGTTACCTCAAAACTTGTTTCAATAAAGCAAGATGCGATTTTGAATGAGGTTTACGAGATTTCTTTTAATGAGCGTATAAATAGATTAAGATCTTCATTAGTTTTGTTTAGGCAGAGTGTGGATAGGGTTATTGGAAAAATCGAGGAAAGTACTTTGCGTGCTCGTGATATTTCTTCTATTAGTGTGGCTTTGGTGTCTTTTGAAGATACTTTACTTGAGATAACTTCTTTGGTTTCAAAGAATGGCGGGAGGGAATTTATTAAAGATCTTGACCCTTTGCGTGCCGAACTTATTTTCAATAGTGTAAATAATTCTTTTTCAAAGATTGAAGAGTTTTTTTCTCTTTGTTCGAGCAAAAAAGTTAATTGGGAAAAAGAGCTTGATGCTTCTTTGGCAAAACAGGTGCTTTCTTTATATGACAAGATTTTTTCTTCAATGGTTTCTTCAAGTGTTTTGCCTCAGCAGAAAAGTTTGGATCTTTTGCAGACTAAAAATAGTATTTCTGATTCAATAAAAAAGCTTTTGTGAATTATTTCTATTGAAAATTGTTTTTTTCTTTTTTAAGGCAAGAATTGTTTGTTTCTAATTTTTTCAGGCAAGTAATGTGTTGCAACAAAGTCAAGTCTTTTGTTTGCTAGTGCTTGTTGTTCTATTCTCACTTTTTGATCAAGTGCTTTTTTGAGTTGGTCTTGCCATTCTTTGTTTTGAAACCAAGGGTAAGCCATCATTTCTTTTGCTCTTTTTATGTCTCCTTCTTTCATGTGTTCTGTTACTGCTTGTAAGTCATATTCTTTAATGTCATCAATAGTCATTCCGATGTATTTTGCTTCTGGCACGGACATAAATTCTGAGTGTGCTGCCAAAGCCATTGATCCTTGTTTTATTACTGAATAAATATACCACCCGTAAGGGTCTCCATCAGTGAATACATATACTGGTAAATCAAGTTCTTTATGCACTCTGTGAATTAATCTTCTTGTTCCTCGTGCTGCCTGTCCCCCAGTTCCTATAAGTAAGCATTTATTTTTCTTTGGGAATCCTTCTTCTATTAGTCTTTCAAATATAGCTTCGGTTTCTGCGACAAGTAAGTATTCTGCGTTTGAATCAACTAGTTCTATTTCTTCAGGTTCTACGCGTGACATTATGCTCCAGCCTCCTCTTCCTAGTTTTGAGGCATTAAATTTATCGTTGTTATGCATTCTGTCAAGTAATGTAACATCTCCGTAGAGTGTTCCTTTTGGATTTGCGTGCAAATTTAGTTTTTCTCTGATTGTGTCAACACTGTGTTCAAGATCAACAATTATTGGATCACTTTCATCTTGTCCTTCAAAAGTATTTTCTTTTGTGTCAGCTATAGTGTGTTTTAATTCGTAATAAATTTCACGTATTGAAGCTGTTTTATTGTGCGATAAATAATCTTGTGCTTTTTGCATTATCAGAGTTGTTTGCATGAATTTTCTTGCGTGTGCAATATTCAAAAAAGTTCTTGTTACTTCTTTTTCTCCAAGTTCAAGGTATCCTTTTTTTTCGTCCCAAACAACATTGCTTTTTCCTCTTTGCATTGTAGTAAATTCAGGGTCTTGTTGTTTTCCTATTTGTCCAACCATGCTTTCCGCAGTTTTTTTGATTCTCTCAGCTATTTCTTTAGGGCTGACTTGTTCTGTTGTTTTTGAATGCTTTTTTACTTTTTTTTCTTTTTCAGCCATATTTTTCACCTATTAAAAATTATTTTTTTCCCTCTTTTTTTGTTTTTTCTTTTTTGTTGTTATCTACAACTATGCTGTTTTCATCAGCTGCTAAAGTTTTTTCTGTTTTTGCATTGTCTTCAGCTTCTTTTTGGTCTTCTATTTTTAGTTTTGCCAAAACCATTTTTTCCATATTTTTCTTTAGTGAATCTTCGCTCGCTTTTGTTATTATGCTTAGTGCTTTACATATTTCCGGGATATATTTGTAGAACATTAATCTTTTTTGCTGATTTTCCCCTGCTCTTCTTCGGTGTGAAATGTATACTCCTGCTTTTCTTCCTGTTTGCATTAGAGCTAAACGACATTCTTCTAATACTTCTTCTTCATCAGCAATAGCTTGTTTTCCTGCCCCTGTGTATGGGATGTGTACTGAAATAAAATTAACGAATACTGTTAGTGGGGAATTGTCTAAATCCTTAATGTCATATCTTTTCCAATCAATTGTTTGAACTGATTTTGTTAATGCGCAGTTTCCTTGATCAAATAATAAAGGTACTCTGTTTGCAAATCTCATTATTTCCATTTTTGTTTCTTCCCCTACTTTTCTTCCCGCTCCTCCTCCAAAAGCAATTGCTATTTCTACTTGGAAAGGATATCCTCCTGCATAAACAGTCGGTTTTCTTGTCATTACAGTTAAAAAATCAGGTTTTACTATTGCTTGTAAAGAATTTTGTATTTGTTTTTCTCCGATAGGTCTTAGTGAGTCAGTTGTTGGAGCGATAAAATCTATTTGTTTAAATGCTTTAATTATTTGTTCTGCTTCGTCCCACTCAATTTTTTTTGGGTCTTTTCCTAAATCAAAATCCACTCTTTTTTTTACTTCATCAAGTGCTTTTGCACCCATTCTGTCAAATTCATTATTTAAAAATCCTGCAACACTTCTTGCTCCGCTTCTTTTTCCCATTGAGATAATATCATCAACTGTTACTCCTTTTGGGTGGGGTTTTATTTCTGTAGCAAGTTCTGGTAATTCTGTTTGTGTTCTTTTGAAAACAGTTTTTTGTCCTAGGGGATCTCTAAAAGATATTTGTGCGTGTGGGTTTGCAATAACTGTTCTCCTCAAATATTCTAGTGCTCCTTGTTCAGAATCCCTGTATAACACTCCTTTGAATTTTGCCCGTACTGCTGTTCCTCTAAAATCTTTTTCAAGTTCTTTTACTTCATTCATTTTTGGTTCGTTATGGCTTGGATCAATTGTTAATTCTAATGAAATTGCTTTTGCTCCTTCTTTTCCTGTAATTATTTTTGTTGGTTTTCCTGTTGTCATTTGTGATAATAAAGTACATCCTGCGCATCCAATTCCTTGCTGTCCTCTGCTTTGTTTAAGTCTGTGAAATTTTGTTCCTGCAAGTAATTTTCCAAACGCTTTTCCAACATTTTCTTTTGATATTCCAGGGCCATTATCAGTAACAGTTACTTCATAATATTCCTCGCCCAATTCATCAATTTTTACATCAATGTTTGGTAAAATTCCTGTTTCTTCGCAGGCATCTAAAGAGTTAGTCACATATTCGTGTACAATCATTGTTAGGGTTCTTACTTTTCCGTAAAGTCCTATCATTTGTTTGTTTTTCTTAAAAAATTCTGCAACACTATGCTCTTTGAATTCTTTTTCCAAGTTTGCCGCGGCTTTTACTATTATGTCAGACTTTTCGTCCCCGTTACTTTTTTTGGAACTTTTTTCTTTGATTTCTTTTCCGCTCAAATTAATCCACTCAACCAGACTTTAAAACAAAAAGCCCAAAAGGTTTATAATCCCCTGCCCCGTTTTTTATGGTTCAAATGACCAAAACAATGGATTTTGTCAGGGGCTTTTTAAAGGCAAATTCGGAGGTTTTTTTTGGAGTTGATGCATTTATTTCTGACTTATAATTAAAATGGGTTTGTTTGCCTCTATAAATTATGGTTAATTATATTAAAACGGAGGAGTTATTAGAAAAAATTAGTAGTCAAATTTGGGTGTGCGAGGCTGCAAGGAGATCTACTATACGCCTTGCTGAGCATTGGGCGGTGTGCACTTCTCGTTTTAGAAAGTTTTTTGGAACCGATTTTCCGGCTCAAATTATGCTTATACAGGATGATGTGTGCAAAATATATTTTAATGAAAGTCAGACAAAAGTTTGTCTTGATAATTTGTTGCAAAGTCTATTGAAAAGCTCTTTTTATGAGTTTTATGAGAAGAAGGCGTTGGATCAATTCAATAGCTTTTTGAGTTTTTGCAAAACTCTTTCTGGACAAGATTTATCAAAGCTTAGTGCCAAAAAATTGCTTGCGCTTTATGATTCTTTTGTGGATAAAGAGGATGATTTTACAAACTTTTTGTGGGTAATATATATTCTGGATTTGAATCTTCCTCGCCTGCTTGAAAACGAGCTTAAGTCTTACCTTAAAAAAATAAAAAAAGAAAATGAGTATGAAAAATATTTAAAAATAATTTTGTCTCCTTACAAAAAAGTCGCAACGACTGATCACGAAATAGATTTGTTAAAACTGGCTACTAAATTTAACTCAATTAATTCATTCGAACTAAAAAAAGAAATTGATTTGCTCAAGATAAAGTATCACTTTTTTAACACTCTTAATTTTGACGAGCAACCTTTTGATTCAGAATATTACCGCGCAGCACTTAATAAGATACTTGATAGCAGTGTAAATCCTGTTGAGGAAATAAGCCGAATACAAAACCAATTTAAAACAAACGAGATAAACTTTGCAAATTTAGTTAATAAATTTAAGCAAAATAAAAAGTTATTTGTCTTGGTCGAATCGTGCCATAAAATGACATACTATCGTGATTATAGAAATGATATACGTCGACAATGTTATTACCACGCAAGAGATCTTTACAAAGAGATTGCTCGAAGGTTGGATGTGGATTTAACGAACTTGCTTTATCTAAATAGGGTGGAAATAAGACAGTCCTTTATCGGGGGGAAAGTAAAAGTGCCCCAGAAAGAGATTAACTCTAGGAAGAAGTTATCAGCTATTGTTTATTTGAATAAGGAACCAAACTTTGTTTATGAAAGTTCTTTTGTTTCTAAGCTTATTGCGATGATTGACAAAGAGGTTTCGGCGAAGGAGTTTTCTGGGGTGCCGGCAAGCGTGGGAAAAGTTACAGGAATAGTTAAAATCATTATAACTCCATTTAAGGAGGGCAGTAAATTAAACAAAGATGATATTCTGGTCACGTCAATGACAAATATAGATTTTGTTCCTTTGATGTCAAAAGCTTCGGCTATTGTAACTGATGAAGGGGGTTTGTTGTGTCATGCAGCAATTGTTTCTAGGGAATTGAAAAAGCCATGCGTTGTTGGAACTAAAATTTCCACAAAAGTTCTCAAGGACGGCGATTTGGTTGAAGTTGATGCTAATAGTGGAAAGATTAGTGTTCTAAAAAAAGCCTAATTTTTTGATTTATTGTTTGAAGTGTTCTGTTGGCCTGTCTCAAAAGGCGTATGATAACAGATGCTTTGCATCTGTTTGCTCCAAGCAAAACCTTTTGGTTTTGCTGGACCCGCAAAGCTAGAGCTTTGCTTGGTCGCTGTTGTTCGATTATAGTTTGAAGTGTTCTGTTGTTTCTCTTTCTAAGTATCTTTCCATTGTTGCGTGTTTTGCTCCGTTGAGTAGCATATCTATCGCTTCTTCTGCTGATTCGATGTCTTGTTGTAAACCAATTATTGATATTGTTTTTCCGTAAACCGAAACCATTGAGTGGGTTTTTTTCTCGATTTCTGTTCTTGTTAATCCCCCTCTTCCTATTACGCGTCCTCTTTTTGCTTTTTGTGTTGCAGTGCTTTTTCCTGTGTATTCAGTAATATCAATTATTTTTAGCGTGTAATCATCTTGGAAGAGTTTGAATGCTCTTTCTGGAGAAAATCCTCGCGCGATAGCTTTTATTACACTTGCTGCTTTGAAAAAGTCTTCTCCTTCCCCTTCGATTGTCACATCGCCGTATTCAGAATCGACCACTATTTTGGATTTTGACTTTTTTTCAATCTTTTTGCGTACGCTTCCTTTCGGCCCGATTATTACCCCTATCCTTTCTTCAGGCACTTTGATTAGTTCTTCCATAAATATAATTTGTTATGTGCAACTTTTAAAGTTATTTATCTTCTGAAACGAGGTTTTGCCAAACGACTATGAAAACAATACTTTTTCATTTCTCTTAAGCGTATTTTGTGGCGGGATGCAAATGCTGCAGGGTAATCAATTGTGCATTTCCCTTTGTAACTTCCAACACTAAGTACTCTTGTTTTTGGCCCTACGATAAATCTCTTTTTTGCTAGTTCTTCTGTGACTTTTTTTTGTATTTCTTCATATCCTTCTGTTCTATTGTTGCCAACAGTGATAAGTCTTGTTCCAAAAAGAGCTCTGAGATTTCTTTCAAGCTTTTTTTCCATTCCCTCCATTTTTCTTGTTCTTGAACGAGGCACTCCTGATTTGCTTAAAAGTTCTCTTGTTCTAGCTGGAGGCACCCCCATTTCTTTGCCCATTTCGATTCGGTCTTTTGTGAAATTAAATGATTTAAGAAGGACAACAATAGTTCCTTCTTTTTTTGATGCAGTTTCAGCTAATTCGCGCAGCTGGTCCAAAAAAGGATTTATTTCTGTTTTTGTGGCTCTTCGTTGGTCTTGATAAGGGCTATAAGAAAAAGCGGGATGTGATATCCAAAGAATTGTTTTTACATTCATAAATATATTGCCTTTATTTGGATTAAATATTTTGTGTTTTTTGATTGTTTATTCGTTCGCTTTTGCTTTTATATCCGCGTACATTTTTTCATAACTTGTTTTTACCCCTTTTTTTTCAAACCATTTGCTTAAATTAATCAAATCTCTTTCAAAGAATTCTTTTGCTTTTGGATGGTTGGTTGTTACTGCTTGACCCACATCAATTATTACTAATTCTTCATTTTTGTTCAAAATATTATATTCGCTTAAGTCTGAGTGTATTAGTTTTGCTTGATACATTTTTGCTATTTCTTCGCAAAGTGTTTCATAAGCTTTGTTCATATCTTTAAATGGGGTGTCTTTTGCTTTCGGTGATGCATTTCCTTTTGTCCCTATAAATTCCATCAAAAGGCAGTTTCGATTATATGCTACTGGTAGAGGCACACGCACTTTTGCTTTTGTTAAATCAGTTAAGTTTCTATATTCTTTTTTTGTCCAAGCTTTCACTATTTCTCCTTTATCTTTTCTTACGTTTTTGAATCTTTCGTCTCCGTTAATATAATCCATCATGTGTTTGAAGTCAGATGTTTCTATTTTGTATATTTTTAGTGCGTAGTGTCCTTTTCCTGCTTTGCACCGAAATACGTTTCCTTCTTTTCCTGTTGCTATTACAAATTCAATTTCTTCAAAGTATTTTTTTCTAGCTAATTCATAAACGGCATTTAGTGTTGCTGTGTCAAATACTTGTTCAAATATTTCTCTTACATGTTCGTTCTTGATTAGTCTTTCTTCTTTTACTGGCTTATCGTTTTCTTCTGTAACAATTTCTCTTTTGTGTGCTATATTTTTCACCTTTTTTATTTTATTTAGTATAGGAAATATAGAAAAAGAGCTTTATTTGGTTTTCTCTTGTTTTTTTAGCTTTACAATGGAAGTTTTCTTAAATATCCTCTTCTTTTTAAATATTCAGATTGGTTGCCCAAAAATCTCCAAACAACATCTCCTTTGGATGGTTGAAAGTCCCATAACTTTATTATTATAATATCATTTTCGCGGATCCAAACTTTTTTCATTAATTTTCCAGGAATTCTAAATTGCCTTTCTTGTCCGTCTTCACACAGTGCTTTAACTTGGTTTGAGCCCATTAATTGTGTTACGATAGCAAATTGTTCAAGCTCTTTTTCATCAGGCAATCTTACTCTGATATAAGTTTCTCCTTCAGGGCTAGGCGGAGCGCTAGTTCCTCGTGTCCTCTTCATTTGGTTTTTTCTTTTCTGTGAATTAAAGTTAGCCAATTAATCGCCTCGTGCTTACCGCTAAAGTTTATATATTTGGGCGTGTTTTATGCCCTTTATTTTAATTATGCTTGCAGAACTTATTAAACCTTCTTTTTCAGCCATTTCTACGCACTTATCGCCGAACATATTTATTGAATCAAATTCGTTTATGAGTTCAAAAAGTTCTTTTTGGGTTATTGCTTCTCCACCAAAAAACTTTTCCGAAACAGTGAAGGATATTTTTTCGTCTTCAAATGTTTTTCCTAAGTGTTCTTCATCGCAAACAGCAAGAATATTTGTTATTTGGTTGTAGTGTTTTTTTGCTATCAATATATCATCTCTAAGAAAGAGTTAAATTTCTCTCACAGGTTTTATTGCTCCGCACGCTTCACATTTCATTATTTTTACGCTGTCTTGTGTTGTAATATTTGTATCAGGTTTTCCACACTCATGACACAAAATGAATTGCTTGAAGTAACTTTCAATAAGTTTGTTTAATTGTATTGCCCCTACTTTTCCGCTTATTACTATTTGGTTGTTCCCTTCAGACACAGGCAGGGCAGTTTCTTTCATTAAGAATTTTAAGAAGTGTTTTTTGTCTCTTCTCATTGTTCGTATAAGTTCGTTAACCCCTTTTACAAGTGTTTTAGTTCCTTGTATAAATGAATCGGCTTTTGGTATTTCAAATCTTTCGTGTGAGAGTGCTTTTTTCGGGATTGTTAAGTACGCTCTATCAAGCATTTCTTCGTAAGTCATCTTCATATTAATCATTTCTTACTAATTTTTGCTAACAAAAACTATATAAACGCGATTTTGTTAGTTATTTAATGGCAAAGTGGACTTTTGATCAAGAAAAGATTTCTTCTAAAAAAAGTCCTCCAAAAGTTGGTTTTCAGGAAAAGGACGCTTCTTTTCCAATAATGGTTGTTTTTTTGATTTTTATTGCTTTAATTGTTGTAGCCTTTGTCACAGGGTTTTTCAAAATTGAAGATTTTTTTTGCTTTGTTCGTAATTCCGGTTTAGTTGGAGTTATTGGTTTGTTCTTTGTTTCAATTATAGCTAATGCTTCGTTGTTTCTTCCTTTGCCTATTGATTTGTTATTGGCCCCAATAGCCGCTGTTGAATTTTTTAATTTAGGGATTGTTTCTCCGCTATTGTTGGGGGTTGTTGTTGCTACCGGGGCAGCGATTGGAGAATTTTCAGGATACATTGTTGGCTATTTAGGGATAACTACTTTTAATAAAATGAGTAAAAAAGAAATTTATCAATTGGTTTTGTTAAAGGACAAGCTTGAAAAAGTGGGTATTCCTTTGCTTGTGGTTTTTGCTTTTACCCCTTTGCCTTTTGATGTTATTGGAATTGCTGCAGGGTTGGCAAAGTATAGTAAGTCAAAGTTTTTTATTGGTTGTTGGCTTGGAAAAGTTCCGCGGTATGTTTTGTTGGCTTATGCGGGTTATTTTGGAGTTCCTTTTTTGTTAAGTTTTTTCGGAGTGCCTCCAAATTATCTTTCCATGACTTGCACGCAAGCAGTAATTAGTATTAGTGGCATCTAATTTTAGTTTTGGGTTAGCACAGATTTTAATTGGATAAGTTATTTTTTACAACCCGAAAAGTATTGCTCCGCCAATAACTATTAGCATGAGTAGTGTTTGTGGGGGCAGTGCCGGCATTGCCACTTTTTTTTCTGAAACCAAGTAAATGCTTATGCATAGTCCTGCAAAGCTTGCTATCAAACAGAGTGCTGCAACAAAATTGTTGTTCAAAAAGTTTCCATTTACAAGAATGCTTGACGCAACCATTAGGGGTATTACAAGATCCCCGTTTCCAAGTTCAAATTTGTGTTCTTTTGTAGGCATAGCTATTGTGAATGCAAAATTTTGTTTTGTAACGGCCCTTCCAAGTTCAACCATGTGCTTTGTTTTAAACACCGCAATAATATCATAAATTGCAAGAGCAATAATAAAAAATATTAAAGGCAGTAATCCTATTGATATTCCTAACAAGGCCCCCGCTCCCGCTATGGCAATTATTCCTGCAACATTTCTCATTGCAAGGTTTTCCCTATTAATATTTCTCATTACAATTAGTAATAACGCAAGCAAAATTATTACTGAGTCATTATTTGTTATGAATGCGGATAGCACTAATATTGCTGTTGAGAAAACCGCGAGTGTTTCCATCACTATTAGTAATTTCCTTTCTTTTTTGAATCTGAGAATTAGCAAAATAAATCCTGTCATTATCAATATTGTGGCAAATAATCCCACTGCGTTTCCTATATCATTAACATCTTCACTGAAAGGGGGCTGTTGTAATCCTTGTTGGAATAATGATGTTGCAACAAATAGTCCTAAACATTCAGTTATTAAAAAAACTAGCGCTAATAATATGAATACTTCTTTTCCTGCCCATTTTTGTTCTGGCTTTTCTTTCTTTCTAGGGGTGTTGTCAGTGTTTTTCATTTTTTTTGTTTGTTTTATCTGCATTTTGCTTTTACCTTTTTGCTTGTTGTTTTTTTGCATAAATTAAGTAGTCATTTTAAGTATTTAATTAGTGCGTTTTAGTTGACAGGGGGGGTTAAGTATTTTTTTGAGTTATCCTTTCGCAGTTGGTTTTACAAAGTGGTGTCTTGGGGTGTAAATATCTCCTTTTCTTATTAGTTCATCAATAGCTCCTTTTACTTTTTCTTCATCAAGTCCTTTTTCAATTGCCATTGCGTTGATTTGTTCTATAGGTACCATGTCCACCCCTTCGCCCATTGCTTCTTTTATTAGTCTCATAATTGTGCTTATTGCATTTTGTTTTGCTTGAGTAACTCCTGTTGTTACAATGTCAATATCAATTTTTCCTGTTTCAGGGTCAGTCACTGTTTCTTCTAAAGATTTTTTTACAAGTCTTATTGCTCTTTCTGCGTCCTCAATTTCAACAGTATCACTTAATCTTATTCTTGCGCTTCCTTCTGACAATCTTACAAGTCCTTCAAGTTGTCTAGCAGTTGCGGTGTATGTTCCTTGGTTTCTTCCTTGATCTCTTAATCCCACATAGAACTCCGTTATCGCTTCCATTGATTCGGGGGTTAGTACTGGAAAACATTTTTGTCTAGCGAATGAGATATATTTCCTCAAAAATTCTTGGTCAAGTTTTGGTTTTGTTATTACCTCTATTTGTTCTAATTCTTTTTTTGTCATTGTTTTTCCTGTTATGTGGGCTTGTCTTAGTAGCTCTCCGCTTTGGTGTGTCTTTAATATGTGTTCAGCAATTTTGTGGTCCATTGTTTTATCCAAAACATCTTTTATCATAAAAAATAAATCAAATCTAGAAATTAGTGACGCGGGTAAATCAATTTGTTCCAAAAATGGAGTGTAGGGATCAAACCTTGAGTATTTTGGATTTGCTGCAGCAAGTAAGGAAGTGTCTGCTTTGAATCTGCTAACTATTCCTGCTTTTGCAACCGATATCATTCCTTGTTCCATTGCTTCGTGTAGTGCACTTCTATCTTGTGGATCCATTTTATCAAGTTCATCAGCCATGCATATTCCACCAGAGCTCAATACTAATGCTCCTGCTTTTAGTGTCCACCCTCCTTCTCCAAATTCATCTTTTACAGCTGAAGCAGTTAATCCAACTCCTGAAGTTGTTTTTCCGCTAATGTAAATACTTTTTGGCGCGATGTTATTTGTCGCGGTTAGTAATTGTGATTTTCCACATCCAGGATCTCCGATTAATAAAATGTGTATGTTTCCTCTAATGGTTTGGTTGTTTGGCAGGTTTTTTGTTACTCCACCGAATAATTGTAGGATAATACTTTCTTTTACGATTTCGTGTCCATAAATAGCAGGCGCAATACTTTCTATAAGTAGTTGATACGCTTCTTTGTTTTTTGCAATTTTTCTGATTTCTTCTTCCTCTTCTTTTGTAACATCCACTTCAGTAAATTCTCTTTGTGTTTCTTCTAAATAATTTACTTCAAGAAATTTTCCATAAATATTTTTCTTTTCTTTTTCTGGCGGTAACAATCTTAGTATTCCAACAAACTTTGTTTTATCCCCTGCAGCAACTTTGTTTACTAAATCATCACTCACAAATAGTTTCAAGTAAACCGCTTGTTCATTTCCTTTTAATTTTTCCAAGGGTTCTTGTATCTCGATTTTTTGATAATCAATAAAGCCTGACTTTTCTTCTAGTAATTCAAATTCTCTTGAGTGGCATTCGCACATGTTTGGCGCTGTCAATCTGGACTTTTTTTCTTGAGGGATTTTGTATATGTTTCCGCATCTTTTGCATTTCCACATAGCAAGAATTAGTTTTGGCATTACGTCAGTTATTTGTCTCATTAGTCCTTCTACACAAATTAATTTGTTTAAGTGTTTTGTGCTTATGTCTTTGATATTTATTTCTCTGTCCTTTGGGAGGTTTGAGAATCTTACGTGTGGTTTGAATGTTTCAACGTTTAGTGAAGGAATATTTATTTGTTGGATTGCTGTTTCTGCGGCTTCAAACATTATATCTGGATTATCAAGTAATTCATCCGCTAATGTTGGGTCATATTTTTCTAGTGATTTAAAATCAATAACAAGACTTCTTTTTTCAGGGTAGCTTTCAGTTATTTTTTCGATTTCTTTTTTGTAAACAAGGTTATAAAATTCTTCAAATTTTTCTGTAAAAGGAGAGCTTTCCTGCTTTTCTATTTCTTCTAAGTTAAGTTCTACCAAAGCCAACACCCTTCTTTCTCACAGATTGTTCATTCTTTTGTTTTTAAAAGCTAGCTGACCTTTATGCCAGTGCTCTTTCTCGAAACTAATTAGTGTTGGGGGTTTTTTTATGTTGTAAATATAACAACTACCTTTGATTAATACTTGATTAGTTCGGAAACCAAACAGGTCTTTCCTACGGATTAGTAAAATTCCTAACTGTTATTTTCGTTTTTTAATTTTTTTGTCAAGTTTTATGATTTTGCTTTCGCTTATTTTTGCTTTGTTTGCTGTTTTTTGGAACTTTAAGGCTATTAGTCCTAAAAGTATTAGTCCTAACAAGGGAAGCATAATAATTGCGGAAGTTATATCCTCAGGTAATCTTATAGCTACTGCAATTATTGTTGCAATTAGGGTAAATACTTCATAAATTAGCACTGCTTGGAGATAGCTTTTTGTAACTTTTTTCTCAAGAGGGGCTATTGAGAATATTCTTTTTGGTTTTTCCATCTTTATACAATCAGCGCAAAGGAATCCTTTTTCTGTTTTGTAAATACAATTAACGCAAACTATTTGTTTGCATTTTTGGCATGAATACCCATTAAGATCAAATATCGGCAGGGCTCCATTGTGGCACTCGCACCATCTGCTCCAATTCTCTACTACTCTTAGCTTTGGTTTCATTAGTTACTAACCCCTTTTTTGTTTATAACTCTTTTCTAATCGCTTTACTTACTTCCAGCGCTTCCATTGGCTTCATGTTTCTTCTGTTTTCATCTATTATTATTCCATCGCCGCGCGCTCTTGGTATTATGTGAAAATGTACATGCATTATCCCTTGTCCTGCTATTTTTCCATTATTTTGAAGTATGTTGATTCCGTCCGCTCTCGAAGCTTTTTTTACCGCAATTGCAATTTTTTGCACTGCTTTAATTACATGTCCTAAATATTCTTCATCCATTTCATAGATATTTTCAAAATGTTTTTTTGGTAAAACTAAGGTGTGTCCTTCTAGCGTTCCTGCAGGAGTAATGTCCAAAAAGGCTAATACATAATCGTTTTCATAAATAATTGTCGGCTCTATTTCTCTTTTAATAAATTTGCAGAACAAGCACTCTCCTGTGTATTCGCTCATTTTTTCGCCTTTCAAAAATTAATTGAGTTGCAATCCTTCTTTGTAAATATTTTGTGCTGAAATTTATTTAATGCTTTCTTTTAAGTGTTTAACAACTTCTTCCGCAACTTTTCTTGCTTTTTGTGGTTCTTTTTCTCCTCGAACAATTATTTTTCCTGAAGGGAACAAAGAAACAGTATGTTCCGAAATTTTCATTATTATTAGTACTTTTGAGGCTACTTCTATTGTCGCTTTTGCGCTTAGTTCTTCTTTCGCTTTTTCTAAATTAATTATTATTTTTTTATTAGGAATAAATTCATAAGCCATTTTGCTTTGGCATGGTTTTCCTGTATAATCACTTAGTTGCATAACATTACCTTTTGCAGTACTTTTTTTCTTCGATTTTCTCTTTTTCACTATTTTTATTTTCTGTTTTTTCAACTCTCGTATTTTTCAGTGCTTTTTTCACTAGCTCTCCCATTTTGCATTTTTCTTCTTCTTCTTTTACTTTGCTTAGCTTGCTGTGTGTTTTTGGTTTTCCTGTTGCGAGCGCGTCGCATAGTTCTTTCCCTATGCACGTTTCATAAAAACCAAATTTCTTGCTCAAATCAATTATGTCTTGTTTTTTCATAAAAATTAAGGGTCTTAGTATTTCTATTTTTGTAGCATTGTTAATATTATTTAAGTTGCTTATTGTTTGTGAGCTAACTTGTCCTATGCTTTCTCCCGTAACTAAAAATTCGCAGTCTTCATTTCCCGCGATTTTTTCTGATACTTTCATAAAGAATCTTTTCATTAGTATGAAATAATATTCTCTGTATGTTTTGTCCGCAATTTCTTTTAGCATTTCTCCCGCATCAACTATTATCAGTTCTTGCAAGCCCAAGAACTTGCACAGGTGTAGTGCTTTTTTTTCAGCGGAATTGTCAGTGAATGGTTCTTGGGAAAAATGAATTGCTTTTAACAAATACCCTTTTTCTTGCGCAAGTTTTCCAGCTACCGGGCTGTCAAATCCTCCTGAGAGGAGCAGGAGCGCGGTTTTGTTTTTCATAAAGTATTTATTGCCGGAAAGGTTATTATTTGTTTAATTAGTTCGTTTTTTCTCTTTCTTTAAGATTTTCGTGAAAAAATAAAGGAATTGGAAAGCTTTTTTTGCTCTCCAATAAATTAGTTTTACCTTTTTCTAACAATTTTTACGCTTGCTCCGTACCTTTGGTACTCCAAAGTATCTCCGGATTTTAGCTCTTTTATTTCTGTTTCAGCGCCAGGCTTTGGAGCATCTAGTGTCTCGTAAGTTGTTGTATCCATTATTTGTACGATATCCCCGATTATAGCAACTACTTGTGCTGTTGATTTTGGCACTATTGGGATTTCTACTTCCCCATCAGTTCCTTTCAACAAACCTCTTTTTTGTCCTGTAAATATATTGAATGCTGTTACACGTGCTTTTGCCGCTCCGTGTTTTCCGGGTTTTGACTTTTCCACACTCTTAACTTGGCACACTTCTTCATCAATTAGTACAAGCATTCCGGGTTTTAGCGATCCTGCTTGGTCAAATTTTTTCTCATCAACAACCATTTACTCACCTTTTTCTTTTAAAGAATTAAACCAAAGTTGGGTTTAAAAAACTCTCTTTTTTTGCCTTTTTTGCTCGCAATAAGCATTTTTTGCTTGCTGTAAGTATTTATTGCCTGCAATAAGTATTTATTGTCTTTTTTTCTATTATTTACGGCTTTGAGGTGTTTTTGTGGGCAAGAAAGATATTGTTTTTAATAAGTTGAAGGGTTTGTTTCCTAAGAGTGTTTTGCAGGAAAAGAGTCTTGCTGTTTTTGTTGATGGTCCTAATATGTTGCGGAAAGAATTCGGTATTGATTTGGAGATGATAAAAAAAGAAGCGCAAAAATTCGGTTCAATAAAAATCGGTCGTGTTTATTTGAATCAATTTGCTTCTAACAAATTAGTTGAGGCTGTTGTCAATCAGGGGTTTGAACCAATTATTACTACAACTGATGTTGATGTTGCGATGGCTTGTGATGCTACTGAAACAGTTTTTAATAAAGCCATTGATGTGATGGTTTTTGCTACGCGTGATAGTGATTTTTTGCCTGCTTTAATTAAAGCAAAAAATAGGGGAAAAGAAACTGTCGCAATTATGGCGGAAGAGATGAGTGCTGCTGCGTTGAAAAATACTGCTGACAAAGTTATTTTCTTGAAAGGCAAGAAAGCGGATGAAGTTAAAACCGCGGAAGCAAAATAGTTTTTGTAAATAAGTAATTAATTTTTGTTGTTTTGGTTTTGTTGGTTGTTTTTGGTGTTGTGATGAATTTTCCTGTTGGGGGTATGTTAGCAAAAGGGTCTCTTCCTTTTGATTTTATGGGCCTAGCTCAGCAATTAGCTGAAAGAAACTTTAATGGTTATCTTGTTCAAACAGTTAAAAGCGATTTGATTGAAGAGGGGGTTCTTTTTTTTAGAGAAGGAACAATAGTTGCTTGCGTTGCTGAGTGTCTTGGATCAAAAAAAGTTGTTAAAGGGGATGAGGCTTCTTCGTATTTCTTTAATCAAACCAAGGGAAATGGCTTTTTTCACGTTGTTGAATTAGCTAAAAGTCAGGTTGATTTAGTTATTGCTTTTGATGAAAAATTGTTGTTATCCAAAATAGATTTAAAAGACATTCCAAAGCTCATTCCTATTGCTTTCGAGCCAAAGTTTTCCATTGAAAAGGGAGATTCTTTTTCATTAGAGAATTATGGGTTGGGCGAATTAAAGAAATGAGTTATTAATAGCTTTATTATCTTTGAAGCGTTTATTTTTTTGCTTGGTGTTTTGAGTGATTAGGTCTTTTATTAGGGGTTTTGTTTCAAAAGTCTTGGATACTGACGGCACCTCTCGTCCTGATTCTCAGGTAGAGTTTCTTCAGGACTTTTTATCAAAGCACAAATACATTTTTTCAAAGGACTTTGAGCAAAATTTGGTTATTTTGAAAAAGAAACACTTGGTTGATTCTTTTTTAGTTACTAATTTGGATGGTAGTGTTATTGTTTCAACTGAAGGTAATGGAATTAATGAGGGTTTAGTTGGAACCGCGATGTTTTCTTATATTAAGAGTGAGATGCCTTCTAGTGAGGCTGTGATGATAAAAAGAGAGGACGGTTGGTTTTTTTTATTCCCTTTTGGAAAAAAGATATTTCTTGTTAAAGCGGGGAGTGAATTGACGAATATTGAATTAAAAGCCCTCGCTATTGATTTGGGTTCTTTTCTTGAGGAAGGTAAAAAAAAAGAGTTTGAGGTTATGAAGGGCAAAGCTTAGTGATATATTTTTTTTTATGCGTTTGGTGAATGAATAGTTTTTTATTTTTAAAAGGGTTATGTGTATGAGTTGGTTTGTATGGCTAGAATAATTACTATTGCTTCTGGAAAAGGGGGAACTGGAAAAACCACAGTTACCGCTAATTTAGGAATTGCGTTGGCTCGTTTGGGCAAAAAAGTTTTGTTAATTGATGCGGATGTAGCTATGGCAAATCTTTCTCTTATTTTAGGCATGCAGTCATCACCAATTACTTTGCATGATGTTTTGCTTGGCGAAGCGCAGGTTCATGATGCTGTTTATGATGGTCCTGAAGGGGTGCAATTTATTCCTTCCGGCTTGAGTTTGGATAATTATAAAAGAGTTGATAGCGAACGTCTTGCTGGGGTTGTTTCTCAACTTAGTGATAAGTATGATTTTATTTTGCTTGATGCTGCTGCAGGCATAGAGAAAAATGTTTTAGCTTCTTTGAGTGCTTCTGAAGAAACTTTGCTTGTAACAATGCCGACTTCCCCTGCTTTAGCTGATGCTTTGAAAACAAAAATAGTTGCTCAGAGATTGAATTCTAAAGTTATTGGTGTGGTAATTAATTTTGTAATGAATGAAAAGGGAGAAATTAGTAGGCAAGAAATTTCAAGTATTTTGGAGCTACCTGTTTTTGGAAGCGTTCCTTTTGACGCTGAGGTTCGTAAAAGTTTTATGCAGCAAAAGGTTTTGCCTGTTTTGATTCGCAAACCTGATTGTCCAGCGTCGCTTGAAATAAATAGAATTGCTTCGCGCCTTACCGGTATAAAAGTGCAGGACGCTCCTGCTGAGAAAAAAGGATTTTTGTCTAAATTGTTTTATTTTTTAGGCAAGAGGTGATTTTGATGAGCAACAGACCGTTTGATTTATTGAACGAAGCGTTAAACAAGGAAGTAATAGTAGTGCTGAAAGGCAACATGCAAGTAAGAGGAACATTAAAAGCTTTTGATGTTCACATGAATTTGAATTTAGAGAATGCTTGTCAAATTATTGATGGCGAAATGAAAACAAAGTTCGGTAGACTTCTTGTTCGCGGTGACAGCGTTATTATGATTTCTCCTTGAATGGTATTAGTCAAGTGCACTGCGTAGCAGTG
>Ga0268276_1000825_pt1 | contig 33653 bp, 27 predicted proteins | sample saktaG_4_FD_190145 | JGI IMG/M metagenome (GOLD analysis project Ga0268276, IMG submission 190145) | Saline water microbial communities from Sakinaw Lake, British Columbia, Canada - sak_2010_1_5_45m | ecosystem: Environmental > Aquatic > Non-marine Saline and Alkaline > Saline ...
CAAAACAATATCCTGGCCTACTTTAGAAAGCGTAAAATCTACAAATTTCTTTACCAAGCCTTCTGGTGTACCATTGGTGTAAATAAATAACGGCCTTGAAATAGGATACTTACCGTTTATGACATTCTCTATTGTCGGTGCTTCATATTCCGATTTTCCATCTTTAGCTATAGCTACGGGTTTTTGCTTCTTTGATATGTAACCCATTCCATAATATCCAACAGCAGCAGGGTTTTGCGCCACTTCATCAGCAATTGCCTGAGAAGATGAAAGCATTAGTGCCCTTTGCGCAAATTCTTCTTTACTGTTAGGATCGTTCTTTCTTAATACATGCTCCTTAAAATAGACATGGGTTCCAGAATTGACTTCGCGTGAGAGAATAACAATCTTCTCATCTTTACCGCCAATTTCCTTCCAATTGGTTACTCTTCCGGTAAAAATATCTGCAAGCTGAGACAAGGTAAGCTTGCCGATAGAATTGCCCGGGTTTACTACCACTGCAAGCCCATCTAATGCAACTTTTATTTCGTTGGGGTTTATGCCTTTCTGCTGAGCAATAGCAATTTCTTTTTCTTTGATGTTTCTTGAGCTCATAGCAATATCACAACTGCCACTTATGAGACTTGATAACCCTGTGCCAGAACCACCACCTGTAACTGCTACAAAATCACCTGCATTCTTCTCCATATATTTCTCAGCCCAGGCCTGACCTAGATTTACCATAGTATCTGAGCCTTTGACCTGTATTGAATTTTTATCTTTCCCCGCAAATGCTGAAGTTGTAAACATAACCGCGATCAAAACAAATAACCATTTTCTTAACATATCTTCCTCCATTTTATTTATAGTATATCTTACCTATATTATACCTATATGAAGCTAATGTAAAATCTGTGTAAAATCTTAAAATGCTATTTTTAGTTTAGTTCCTAGCACATTAGAATCAATCCATTTACCGGAGCTTTTAGCGGTAATTAACATATAATAAACTTCAGCCTTTATATTCTTTGTTAAATTCACCCCCAAACCAGCAGATACCCTATTCTGATTAAACTGATTTATGCTTCCAAAGCCAAAGAAGACTTCATCAGATACAAAGGGCTGAATTTCTAGTTTTGCAAACCTTAAAGGATACTTAAGCGTGAATTTATTACGATAGCGGCCAGAACCAGCCTTATATTCAAAATACCTATACTCTAGGCGATTGCGGCTTTCAAAGCTAAACCCTCCTCCGGATAATAACAACGTAGCAGTTAAGTACGGCGCATTCTCCATTCTAAGCTTGCGTTTACTTAATTCATAAATCTGGCGGTACCCGCCTCCGATACTCCAATATTTATTTATTACATATGACAACCCCAGGTCATAATGCTGATAATAAAATTCAGAAGCATTACCACCCCAACGAAACTCTTCCTCAAGTGAAACCTTAAGATCTTTATTTATCTTATATTCCTCTGTGTCTGTATTCCATATTTGAAAATCTCCGTCATCATAAGCATAAACTTTTGCTGCTAAAATAAAAGCTAATCCGATTATTACAAAAATCACCCTCTTCATTCTCTCTCCTTTCAGGTTATGTTTTTCTTATTCTTAAAAGGAGTATATAATGAGGACATTAAATCTGCTTCAAGGGCAAGTAAAATGTAAGTAAAGCTTTAGAGGTATTATAATTTACTTGGGGAGGATAAACCAAAACTTTGAGCCGAGACCCTCGGTGCTCTCTACGCCAACACTGCCATTATGCAATTCAATGATGTGCTTTACGATCGAAAGCCCAAGGCCCGTACCACCGAGTTCGCGCGAACGCGCTTTGTCTACCCGATAGAAACGCTCAAATATACGAAGAATGTCTTTTTCAGGAATACCTATTCCTGAATCTTCTATGATAATCTTAACTTTACCGTTTATGTCTTCGCTAAAAATCCTAACAAAACCTTTTTCCTTGTTAAACTTTGCTGCATTATCAATTAAGTTGATAAGCACCTGCTCTAATCTGCTCTTGTCAGCTGTAACCGAAATACCAGCAGGCAACTCATTTTTAATTTCTATATCTTTCTTTTTTAATTGAGATCTAAAGCCCGAAATAACATTTTCTACCTGCTCCTTTAAATTGAAGCTTGTCTTCATAAGTGTTATTTCCTTCGATTCAAGATGCGATAAAGAAAGTAAATCGTCGACTAAACTATCAAGACGCTCGGCATGATCCTGGACAATCTTTAAGAAGTTGCGGTTATTTTCCTTGTCATCTAAAGCACCTTCAAGGAGTGTCTCCACAAAACCTTTAATAGAAGTGAGTGGAGTCTTTAATTCGTGAGAGACATTGGCCACAAAATCGCTTCGCACAGTCTCCAGCCTTCTTATCTCAGTTATATCATGTATAACTACCAGGCACCCGCTGACAACGTTGTTATCAAAAATCGGAGTAGCATTGATTTCAAAGGTCTTACGGACGGGTAAAATTAGGCTTATCTCTGCCGATAAAGGCCTTCCTTTATTTAAAACGTTGGTTAAAACTTCATGAACATCATTATTGCGTATTGCCTCCAAAAAAACTTTTCCTTCGACTTCTTTTCTTGTAACGTTAAATATTTTTTCAATAGTCGGATTGATAGAAATTATGTACGACTTTTTATCAACAACGATTATACCCTCGATCATGCTATTAAAAATAGCAGCCAGTTTTTGGTTCTGCGTCTTGACTTCTTTAATTTTATCTTCTAATCCTTGAGCCATTTTGTTTAAGGTGACTGCGAGTTCTCCTATTTCATCTCGGGAGATCTGCATGATCCTGCGACTAAAATCACCCTTGGAAAATCTACGAGAAATCTGGATCATCCTATTAATTGGTTGAATAGTACGACTTGCCACAATAGAACCTAAAATAAAAGCAAATATAAGCGCAAAAAGTAACCCAATAAAGACTATCTTTCTAATTGCAAATAAGGTCTTTTGTACACTCTCTAAAGGAATAGACAACCTTAGGATACCAGGAATTCCAGATTTATCTTTAATAGGCAAAGCAATATATAACATATCTATCTTAAGAGTAGACGAATAACGCGTGTCAATACCGATACTACCAGTTAAAGCAGTTTTCACCTCTGGCCGGTAAAGATGATTCTCCATTAGAGGGATTTCTTCTTGAAGTTTTTCTGAATCGGCCAGAACCGTACCTTTATCACTAATAATGGTTATGCGGCAGCTTGTTTTAGAACTTAAGGTTTTTACTAAAGATTCTAAGTATGGAGCATCTTCTTGCCTTAGCGCTTGAGGAGTAATCTGGCTTTCAATTAAATTAGCCTGGGTGATTAGGGAAGATTGGATATTACGGATGGAATTCTCTTCTAAATTCTTATCTAAAAAGAAAGCGATGAATCCAAAAGAAACCAGGATCACAAAAACATAAGAAAGAATCAGCTTCAATTTAAAGCTAATCTTCATATTCAAATCTATACCCGTAATTTTTAACGGTAACGATCCGTTTTGATACGCTCTTTAATTTCTTACGTAGCGTCCTGATATGTACATCTACCGTGCGGGTTTGGATTTCCATTGCATGATCAAAACCCCAGATATTATCTAAGAGATAATCCCGCGACAAAACCCTACCCTTTACTTTTATTAAAGTTTTTAATAGCTCAAATTCCTTGGCAGTAAGTTCGACTGGTTTATTTTTCACAGTGACCGCGATCTTAGAAAAATCCATTCCTAGCTCGCCTATTTTTATCACCTCGGGGAGCTTATCTTTTTCTTTCATGCGCCGTAATACGGCTTTAATTCTCGCAATTAATTCTCTAGGGCTAAAAGGCTTTGTTACATAATCATCAGCACCTAGCTCAAGCCCTACGACCTTGTCAGATTCTTGACTCTTAGCCGTAAGCATAATTATCGGTAACAAAGCGGTTTTGCTTTCACCTTTTAAGGCCTTGCATACCTCAAGCCCATCCATCCCAGGTAACATCAAATCTAAAAGTATAAGATCCAGCCGTTTTGTATTTGCCAAATCTATGGCATCTTCCCCATCATGCGCGACTAAAATCCTGTATCCTTCTTTTTTAAGATTGTAGTCCAGCATCTTGACTATATCTTTTTCGTCTTCTACAATTAGGATGGTTTCTTTCATAGGAAAGTTTATTACTAGGAATGAATCATTATAGAAATTAAGGGTCCCTCTCGTATTTCGCAAGGGGAAACCTCTCTAAATTTATTAGCCTAATTATAGGTGTAATACCTCAATATATCAAGAATATTCTGGCTTTAGAGAGGTAATTCCTCGCGAAATTGAGCACCCTAAATCTTTTATCTGGCGAAATCCTGCAAAGCCCCTTCGAAGCTTAAGCGCAGAAGGGGCTTCGCAGGAGAGTCCGTTTTGTCCGGTCATTTTTGGCTGGAAATTGCCTAACTATCTGATATGTAAATATATGCAAAATGTCCGCCCTTGGGAGGCGGACAAATAGGTTATTTATGCTTTTCCCGTTTTTAGGAACCACTATATTTTTGCACTGCCCGGGTTTGTTAGACCTTAACTCTGCGAATCAACAATTACTAATGATTCCTTTAGCTCAGATGAGCTTTCACTAGCATTTATCTCTTCTAGTTTAAAAATACCTGCAAGACACAATAATAAATTATCGATCTGATAATTTATTTCATTTTTCTGTATGCATGCAGCAACTAACTCTTTGATACGCTCTCCGGAAGGAGTAATCCCAGATTGTACCATATTATTAATCTGTCGTATTTCTGAACTCACATTTATCCGTTCAAGTTCTGCCTGACTTAATTGCGGTAATTTAAAATTCAAGCCGCTGAAGCTTCCCATTGGTTGGATAATCATAGGTAAAGCACGGAAATCTATACCACCAGGTTTTTGAGGCCCACCTTGCGTTGGCGAACTATCCGATTCATAAACAAATCCAAATTTATCAGCAATGCCTCGGTCAATACGGCCGATCACCTTTGCCTCCTGGCCAGTTCCGCTAAGAACGTTGACTTCTTCACCTTTGAGATTTCTTTCGGGATTACTATTAACCCAGTTGATTATTTCAGTGATTTTAGCATCTGTAGCAAGTCTCATTTTTGCAAGAACTTCTTCATAGTCCATGCCTATTTGTCTCCAAGGAGGCACCTCATCTTTATAGAGATCATCATCCGTACCAGGACCCGCCTGAGCATTATGTTCTTCCACTGCTTCAATCGTTTGTTTTTCGTTCCAGGAAAGAGGCGTATTATCATAAGCCCATCTAAGATTATGAAGAATCGTAACAAGTTGCTTTCTAATCTGGCTTTCATCAAAAGACTTCTCTGCTTGAGTTAATGGAGAAATATTTATTGGTCTTTCCAGTAAATGCCTTGTTATCTCTCCGTAATAATAATCTTCAGTACTTCCTAAAACAAGCATCCCTTCAGCTAAATTTACTGTAACCGGGTAATCATGAGAATAAACACCTGTATCATACCCACAAACAACTGAACCAATTTCAGCAGCCCTCTTGGTTAAGAATGCGTCTCCTACTTTGTTTTTATCAATTTTTGGCTCAAAGATAGGATATCCATGTGTCTCTTCAGTACCCCTTATTTTAGTTAACGTCGCCGTTACAGAATCATATGCCTCATCAACTGATCGTGGAATATAAAGATCATTTCTGGTGCTTTTATTAAAGGTTGGGGCATTAAGTTTCTTTTCCAATTTCTGTAGCTGTTCTACCGTTCGAAAATAATAATCTACCCCCTCCTCTTCACCTGGACGCATTGAACGTGTAGTATAGAGAACAATTCGAGAGAATTGGTCACCGTATTTTTGTTTAATTTGGTCCCATAAGGGGCTCTTTCCTGTAGCAGAAGGTCCAGAGTACAGAATCAATTTCTTGCCTGATTTTCTGGCATTATTTACCACGCCCATAAACTGATCAACCACCCTAGCTCCCTCCACACCAACCCATCTGATATTATCTTTCTCCAAGTCTTTTAGCTCATTGCTAACAATAACGGTATCATATTCGCCCTGTCTGGACATCTCTGTTATTGCGGCTTGTGCGCGTGCAAACTGCTTATCTTCACTAGTGGGTTTTTCTACTGCTCGCTCTCTTTGCCTTTCTGCCATTTCTGCAAGAATAACTTTCTCTCGCGTTTGACCATTCTTCTGCATTCTTCCTTTAATTTGCTCTTCACTCAAAGGAGATATAAAAATAGTGTAAACGTCATCAGGATAGGTTTCTCTTATTTTCTTTGCCCAATCAACTGAAACTTCAGCAATAGCCATCTTACCGCTTGCGATTGCTTTCTCAGCATCTGTAAAATCCAAACCTTGCAAATCTGTGTTCACCGTTAAAGTAACAAATACGGAAATCGATTTTCTTAGAATATTCTTGCCAATATCTTTGATTACAAATCGATACGGTTCTCCTCTTGTGCCTTGGTTCTCAATAGTCAGAATACCCTGCTTAACCAGTGAATCTTCAGACACATACAGATCACGCCTTGCGGTTGATTCGGGGTTTTCTGCAAGAGGGGCGTATCCTAATTTTGGTGCTTCTTCTGCGTAAGCCTTTAGGAAGTCTTTCAGGGTAAAATAGCCTTGCGCCTTTAAAAGTTGCTGTAGGTAATGCGATTGCGTAATAACTTGTAAGGCATCCTGCGGGTTTTTACCGGGAACTTCTTTAAACTTACCTGTCGACTTTAAAGCTCGAATTGCCTCTAAAGCAGCGGATTTTTTTCTATTAGTTTCATTAAAATATGACCAACCTTCTATCAGTTCTTCTAGTTTTACAATTGCAATATTGCCTCCTATTAATTTAATCATTTCAATCGCAAATAAAACATTCCTTTCTTCTTCTTTTATTGCCATTTCCCCCCGCCCATCCCAAACCTGTTCAAAATGATCATAGTCCACTTCAACTTTTTCCTTTGCAAGCCTAAACATAATATTGACAACCTCTTGCTTTAAAGCTTCATCTCCTTGCCCTGCAATAAGCCTAACAGCATCACGAATATTATCATGATGATAATTATAGTGCTTACGTATTAATTGTATCGCTTCATTCAATCTCTCGGTTAATGGTTCATCAATACCGCTAGTTTTTTTGGATCTATTTTGTATCTTTTTTTCCACTATTATGGCAAACTCATCGATTAATTCACTATCACTTTTTAACCTTGTTTCATAATGTTCTCCAGAGGAGCTATCATTACCACTTTCCGGATCAGTAGAACCAGGATATGGTCCATTTTTCTCGTATTCATTATACTTTACGGCATAATCCCTAACTACATCCCTCATCTCGCTCTCAGTTAATTTGCCTTTTCTTATAATTTCCGCCATTGCGGAAATAAACTTTGAGTCACGCAGGTATTGTCCCCATATATGCCTATATTCTCTTCGAATTATTTGTTTTATCTGATCCTCTATCGAAATTGGATTGGATGATTTTTTATTTTTTAAAAGCCTCGACCTCAGAGTTTGAATTGCCTCTGAAAGCGCAGATCCTACCCTTTTCTCTGCTTCCCTAGATAAATTACGGCCTAAATGTTCATAACCAAGATCTTCCAGGCTTTCAAGTGCAATTATACTCCCCATTGATTGTATCGACTGAATTGCAAATAATATTTGTCTGCTTTCTTTTATCGTTTCCAAAGTTTCGATGCTATCCATAAACCCAACATTATCAATATAATCTTGATCACTCAATATAACTCCACTTTTTGCAAGTCTGAACATAATCTCGACAACCTCTTGCTTTAAAGTTTCATCTCCTTGCTCCGCGATAAGTCTAACAGCGTCACGAACACTATTATTCTTAATATAAAACTTCGAACGAAGGAGCTGCATCGCTTCGCTCAATCTCTTACTTAATGGTTCATCTTCTATTGAAGAGCTAGCAACATTGGCTTCGAAAACTTTGTTATACTTATTCATATCAGAAAAATCACTCAATTCCATTTTTCTAAAATCAATGGAAACCTCAAAACCCATGTCTCTCATGCCAGTATTCACAATCTCCCTATATGTCGCATACTCTCTTTCATTCATAGGATTAACAATGTATCCCAAAGTAACATGGGCTACGAAAGGAAATGGCGCCCTAATCTTTGTTTTTTCAAATATCTTCCCCCTAATAGTATTAATTATTGCGAGATCTTCATCACCATTAGGATAAGCTAATGCTAACAATAAAAATGGAGCGAATGCTCCTAATCGCTTTATATTCAATACAATTGAATCCAGCCTGCCTTCATTTTTAAGCTCTTGGAAGGCTTCACTTATTCTTTGAATTACGATGGTTCTTATTTCATCATCTGTTTTATTTGCATACTCTGGCTCTTCGCTCCTAATCCTCGGTAAATCATCGGGATTTATAAGATCATAAATGGTAAGATGAAATGAATTATCCTGAACAAAAGCGACTTTATTGCCAAGACCATTCTCTTCTAAAGATTTTTTTATTTTTTGCTTCACTTCCTTAAGCTTTTCATTTGTGTTTGAATCAAAATTAACAATAATGGTATTCCCGCTGAATGGTTCAGCCGCTAATGTCTCCTGATGGAATTTCTTCCTACCCGGCCTCACTTCATCTTCTGATAATGCTTTTCTATTATTCCTATCATTTGAATATGAATTCACCATTTCTAAGTAACTCAAAGAACTCTGATGGTCTTTAAGTGGCACATACTCACCTTTATCCCCTACTGGACTAACTACCTCTTTGCCCTCTGTTGCAACAGGAGTTTTTTTAGTATTGTTGCCGATGGACGCCAGAATAAATCGATATGGCTCTCCTTTTACTCCCCGGTTTTCGATAGTTAGGACACCTTGATTAACAAGTGAACCCTTACTTTCATATAGATCGCGCCTTGCGGTTGATTCGGGGTTTTCTGCAAGAGGGGCGTATCCTAATTTTGGTGCTTCTTCTGCGTAAGCCTTTAGGAAGTCTTTCAGGGTAAAATAGCCTTGCGCCTTTAAAAGTTGCTGCAAGTAATGCGATTGCGTAATAACTTGTAAGGCGTCCTGCGGATTTTTACCGGGAACTTCTTTAAACCTGCCGTCTGGCGATCTTTTATCTTCTGTCGGAGAAACAACAACCGGATGTAAACTCACACTTTGCAGATCAACAGTCGCCTTACCTCCAATAACATCTCCTAATCTAGCTGCATTATCATTTGGAAGGATAATTCCATTCTGAGTGTTAATAACACCAGCAGCAACGTTTATCCCACCGCTAAAATAGCTCCTAATGACCTGGCCTGTAGGAGTATAAACTGGCTCCTTAACGTTATATTCGCCTTCTGAGAATGATTTTTGGTATTGCTTAAAGTAAGTATTTTTAGACCACGACTCTTGGGAAGCAAGATTAGTAAGATTCCTAGTATTAATAAACGAAGCATAGGTGCCGGTTTTTCCGGTAAAGCGCAGCTTAAACCAACGGGCAAGTATTAAAGAATAATAAACCTGTCTTAAGGAAGCATATCTTTTAGCTGAATTAACTTCTTTGGTTAATTTTGGAATAATTAGTTCACGGGCTAGTTGCGAGGCATATTCATTCAGGGCCTTAGAGCGTTCATCTTTAAAATTATAGGTAGCGGAATCTTTAAGGCAATCTTGTTCTAACATGACTTTTAAGGTTGCCTTATAAATATAGGCACTATCTTTAGATTCTCGGACTATAATTTCACCCGGGACTATCCAGGGACGAGTTAATGTGGGGATAGTTACATTATCATAACCGTAAATCTCTGCGACCTTCTTATAAAGCTTATCCCAGTATTCTCTGCCTTCAGGGGTTTGTGGAGAAGTAAATGAAGAAGTATCTTTCTTAAGCTGCAAATCTGCCTCAAGCATAATCTTACCTACATCAGTCTTCTCTAAGTATGGATCTATAATTTGATCTTCAGAATCAGGCCTCAAATTTACCCAAAACATATCATCAGAAAGAGTTACTCCAACTAAAAAATAACTTAATAACGTCTTGGTTGAGCTCTCAAGTTCCGGATTCTTTAAGTTTTTAAAATCACCTTTGTCCAGAAGAACCTTGAAATTATCATTTAGGCTATCATAAGAAAAATACCTTAGGTGCAAAGGCCTAAATTTATCCTGGACTATGCTACTACCAATCTTAGAAAAGTAGCTTGCAATATTTAATTCTGCAGCTACTTGAGAAAAACCGATCTGTTGAAAGAGTAGGCAGAAACTTAGAACTAATGGGACAATTTTACGTGACATACTGCACCTCTTGCTATTTAGTTCCATTGTTTAATTAATAAACTCTTTGTTAAAATCTTAATGATTACATAAAATAAAAACCAGAAGGCCAATTTTCCGTGGCATTCTGGTTCATATACCTAAAGACGTTCCGCCTCCAGCAAAACGTTTAATCTCTATTTTCGAGTAAAGTTTAACATAAATTTCAGTAATTTCAAGGTTTTTTGTAAAAATTTTGTAGTATATTTCTTGCAACCTGAAAGCTATATTCAACAAGGAAAAGTCTTTCGAGGCATAGCAATGGTAAAATTTGAGAGGTATCCCCGGTAAGGACGGGCAGTAATATCGAACAAGGGGAAGCTCTCTCCACACACAGCTATTTCCATTATATAGCGAGCATTATATACGAAAGTAACTGACCTATTTTGGCGATAAAGTGGCGTTCTTCAGAGAGGCTTTTTAAAAAGGTTGCTGAGCGGGAAATTTAGATATTAGGCCAATAAACAATATGCCCTAACTCCTAGGGACAGCGTTAGAAAAAAACGGCTATGATCAATGTTCCGATCATAGCCGTTAAACTCTCCAATACTACGAGGAGAAGAATATTACTGGGGTCCCTCTCGTATTCTACAGGGGGAAACCTCTCTGTATTTACAAGGGTAATTATATATGCAATAACTCGCTATATCAAGAATATTTTGGCTTTAGAGAGGACATTTCATCGCTAAATTTGTCCTATTTGTCCGGTCATTTTTGTCTCAGAATCGCGTAACTCTTTGAAAGGTAAATGAATACAAAATGTCCGCCCTTAAGACGCGGACATTGGCAATATATCTTCACTTATTTTACTGGGAGTACTTTGGAAATTGTTTTTACACCTTTGCTAATAATCCGCGAAACATAAAGAAGGCCGCAGCCAGGATGCACAATGCTGCCCAGAGGTAATCTTTTTTCAAGCCCTCCTTCATATAAAATATACAAAACGGCACGAACACTGATAAAGTTATTACCTCTTGCAGGATTTTGAGTTGTCCAAGACTCATCACATGATGGCCGATTCTATTGGCGGGTACTTGCAGAAGATACTCAAATAAAGCAATACCCCAGCTTATTATAGCCGCAACGATCCAAGGCTTATCGTTATAATTCTTTAAGTGCCCATACCAGGCAAATGTCATAAAAACATTGCTGCATATCAACATCAATGTTGTAATAATAAACCTGCTCATCAAACTACTCCTTCTTTCGTAAAAACATTAACAATGTCTGAATAATAACCAGCGGACTCGGGGGACAACCGGATATATGCAATGCTACCGGTAAAATATCCTTGACTGCTCCTTCGACGTAATATGAATCTTTAAATAAACCGCCGTTTAAGGCACAGTCTCCGCAAGTAATCACAAATTTTGGCTCTGGCATAGCTTCATATGTTTTTTTCAATGCAATAAACATATTCTTAGATACAGGGCCAGTGACCAAAAGACAATCAGCATGCCGAGGAGATGCCACAAAATTTATACCAAACCTCTGTAAATCATAGATAGGATTATTCGCCGAGATGATTTCGGATTCGCAGGCACCGCATGATCCAGTATCAACTTCACGGATATGTAAAGACCTGCCGAATTTCTTTAAAATGAGCGATTTTAATTCGCTTCCGCTTGATTCAATCTGACCTATAACCTCCGGCTCAATGTTCCGGGTCACTACACCTTTTAAGATCCTAGTTTTTAATATGTTTATCATAAGTCGTTCCCTGAATAGGATAGATTAAAACTCTTATTACAGAGGGGAAAATCCGGGATAATATTGCCGAGCACTGCAAAAGATAACCCCTGCCAGTTAAGAAAAGATGAATCTACTATCTTACACCTCTCAATTAAGCCTGCGGGGCTAGTTTCCAACCAGTATAAAACCGGGCCGCGCCAACCTTCGGTATAACCTAAGGCGCTTCCTACCTTTAATTTCACTTCGGTTCTTAATTTATCATCTTGATTAAGCCTCGCCGCGAATTCTTCAATCAAACGACAGGATTCTTCAAATTCCGATATCCTTACGCGTAACCTTGCCAAAACATCCCCGGATTCCTGAATCATCATTTTAAATTTAGCCTGATTGTATACTCCGGGGAAATATTTCCTTAAATCCGTGGGTATGCCGGAGGCTCGCGCAACCAAGCCAACCACACCCAGGTCTTCAGCGGTTTTCCTACGTAAAACTCCTGTAGTATCAACCCGATCCATAAAAGATACGCTTGAGTTTAATATTTTTACCAACTCACTAAAATCAAATTTTATACGCTTAAGAAAATCTAGTAGAAGCTCTTTTTTGGTTTCATCAATAGCTTGCGTAACTCCACCAACGACATTAATTTTTCGCAAGTATCTATTACCGCTTAAGTTTTCATTTAATTGCAGAATGGTCTCTTTAATAATCGAAGCGTAGGCGTGCAGAAAGCTAAAACCAACATCCATCGCAATCCCCCCGATATCATTTACATGATTATACATGCGCTCAAGCTCTAAGAATATCGCCCTTAAGATGTCTGCCTGAGCAGGAATCATTATCCCTGAGATTTTCTCGGCTGCCAGAACATAGGCAAGGCTATGCGCAAAGCTGGAATCTCCGGAAACACATTCGGACAAACCAACTGCATCTGTATAAAGTTTACCTTCAAAAAGCTTTTCTACTCCTCGGTGAGTAAACCCAAGCCGCAGCTCCAAGTTTATGATCGGCTCACCGGCAACGCTGAAGCGAAAATGGCCCGGCCCGATTATACCAGCATGCACCGGGCCAACCGGAACCTCAAATATCCCCTCGCCCTCAACTCTGGAAAATTTATAATCGCTTAACTTCTCAGCCTGTATTGCTTTAAAATCTTTTCGCAGGGGATAATTCCCTTTCGGCCAAACTTCATCGTGTAATCTTAGCCTCCTTGAATCCGGATTATCCTTAGGCTCAATCCCGAACATCTCCCAAATCTCCCTTTCGAAAAGGCTAGCTGAGTGCATGCTTTTAGCTAGAGTATCAAAAGAAGGATTCTCCTGTGGAATATCCATACCGACAATAACCCACTGGTTTTTTTTAAAATCCACGAATACGCAATTTATGGCAAAACTCCCTCTCTCTTTGCGCGCATCGCAGGCAAAAAGCATCATTACCGGTGAAGGAAGTATTTTGTGCAAAGTAATGCAGGTATCCTTAAAATCCTGCGCCCGGACCTTAAGCGCGATTTCATCCGCATAAGATTGGCAGATAGAAAGTACCTTAAAATCCGGCAACACCTTTTTTATCCTTGTAACAATCTCTGAGATAGCCATAATAAATCCTTATATTTAAATATTAATACAATACCTACACCACAAATCAGAAAAGATAGAAACAAAAAAACAAATTTTCCGCTTAGCGGCTCCCCTACTATCTTCATACCCTTAGGAAGATTACCAAAAAGCATTTTCCCAAAATGAAAGATGAATGCACTAAAAATAACTGCTAGGAATAATAACAATAGAACCGCAATAAAATAAGAACTATTATTAAAAGCAGCCATAATGATCATAATCTCGCTAATAAATATGGAAAAAGGCGGAAATCCAGTAAGAGCAAACACACCTAAAAGCATCATAATACCAGTAAAAGGCATCACTTTAATTACTCCTCTAATAGAATTCATATTGTGCTTTTTGTAAACACTAACAATATTACCTGCTCCGAAAAACATGAGCGACTTAGTTACTGCATGATTAAAAACATGCAAGATCGCTCCAGCAATGGCTAAGGGCGAACCTAAACCAAAACCAATTGAGATTATTCCAATATGCTCAATACTACTGTAAGCAAGAAGCCGCTTTAGGTCTTTCTGAATCAAAATAAAACCACTTGAAATAACTAATGAGACTACACCAAAAAGAATCATTAAATGCGTAAAATATGTCAGCTCCCCACTCTTAATTATAATTATACCGAATCTTAAGATTGCGTAAACAGCCGTTTTTAACAAGACTCCCGAAAGAAGCGCACTAATTGGAGCAACTGCCTGGCTATGAGCATCAGGCAACCAGGTGTGCATAGGCGCCAAACCCGCCTTAGTTCCATAACCAACCAAAATAAAAATAAAAGCAATCTTCAGAATATTTTTATCTAATACATGCGCTACGGGCACCATATCCGACCAGTTCAAACTTTTACTCAATCCGGAAATTGAAAATGCATAAGAAAATAATATCGTTCCCAAAAGCGCAAAGGTTATCCCCACCGAACAAATGATAATATACTTCCAGGCAGCCTCAACCGATTCCTTGGAATTATAAAAACCCACGAGAAATGCCGAAATCAGCGTGGTCATTTCAATTGCCACCCAAAGCATCCCTAAGTTATTCACAGCCGGAACGCAAAACATAGAAAAACAGAACAGGTTAAAAAGTAAATAATAAAATCTCGCCTTTTTACCAGAAATTATTTTCTGTTCAATATCCTTGCCAATGTAAGCAATTGAATAAAGCGCCGCGGCAATTGCTACTATTGCAGTAACAAGAATGAAAACTACACTTAAAAGGTCCAGATAGATAAAATTAAATAATACCCTAATGTGCCCTGCAAGCACAGTTTCTTTAAATATGGCAATACTAAAGCAAAGAACTACAAAATACCCCAGGCAATTAATAACCCCAAAAAGACGCTCCCTTTTGATAATAAGTGCCCCTGCCGCAAGCAAAAGCGGAATCCCTAAAATAATAAATATAGCCATTACAGTTTATCCTTTTAAACGCGAAAGTTTATTCACGTCAATATGCGTAAAAAGCTTATTTATTCTAAAAACAAATATCCCCATAATAACCACGCTGATAAAAATATCAAAAAATATGGCGATTTCCGCGAAAAAAGGCATTCCCCCAGAAGCCGAAGAGGCAAAAAGAAAAATTCCATTTTCCATAATTAAAATCCCCACTACCTGCGTAAACGCCTTCATCCGGGAGATCATCATGAACGCACCGATAAAAATCACGGAAAATGCCACAGTTACCGCCACTGACTGTAAAGACCCTTGACCAAATCCTAAATTTACAGAAAGCACCCAAGAATAGTATGTAAATATAAGAGCTAAAACCAACGACAATTGCGAATTAACAAAAAGCCCCAGATTCTCATCTAAGTTTATCTTCTTTGCTGTCAGATTCAAAAAATAAGGAATTAAAAATACCTTTACCAGAATAATCATCCCGGAAACCACATATAACTCAATTACCTTTTCATTAAATGCCGCCAAAAACGTTACCAAAAAAAGAAAAAACGACTGATAACGGAAACTACGAATTAAAGCGGGCATTCTTTTGGCAATAACCATAAGATATGTGGAAGCTAAAAGTAAAAATAGGATTATTCCCTGCATATTAAACTCCTAAAATTGCGCATACAGTTGCAATTACGCCCAATACAAAAGCAAACCCCAAAAAATCAGCTACCCTGAACAGCCGCATCTTGGCTACGGAAACTTCAACCAGCGCAACTGTAATAGCAATGATCACTACCCGAGTTATACACCATAGAACCCATAAAAGCATCTGCACAAAATTACCCAATGGCAAGCCACCAATGGGAAAGATAAGTTGCGCAATCAAGAAGAAAAAGATCATCTGCTTGATATAAGAAGCCATTTCGATTAACGCAAGTGAACGGCCTGAATATTCTAAAACCATTGCCTCGTGTACCATAGTCAATTCTAAATGCGTCTCCTGATTATCAATCGGAATACGGGAAGTTTCAGCAATGACGATTAAAAATAAAGCTATTGCCGCAACAACAGAAGAAACCGTAATCGCGTGCATACCGCTAAATGCTGAAATATCTGTTGAGCTAAATTGTAAAGATATGGCGAATATAACCATGCAAAGCGCTGGTTCAACAAGACTCGAGATAAACATCTCCCTAGATGCACCCATGCCGCCGAAAGAACTTCCTGTATCCAGCGCAGAAAGGGCCAGGAAAAAACGGCCCAGAGCAAAAATAAATATTAGTGCAAGGAAATCTCCCATATGATGGGCAGAACTAGCAAAGATAAATACCGGGATAAGTATTGCCGCAGCAAGAGTTGAGGATAAAACTATAAAAGGAGTAACCCGGAATATCCAAGAGGCAGTTTCCGAAATTACCTCATCCTTAGAAAATAGTTTCACTAGATTATAATAAGGCTGAATGATGCTTTGACCTTTTCGCATTCTAAGATTATTTTTTATCTTAGTAATCAGACCGCTTAAAAGCGGTGCAGTCAGAATAAATAAAATTATTTGCAGAATAATCATCATTAAAATTGACCTATAAATATAATCAGCAACAATAGGGTAATAAAAATATAACCTAAATACAAATGGATACTACCCAGCTGGATCCTACGCATGGCCTTGGCTGTCTTAAACACTATAGCAAGCACCGGATCATAAATATATTTCTTAAAAACTTTAGTGGTATGAGTTTCATAGCTAAAGGACTTGATATGATAAAATGATTCACGGATCTTCTGAGTCTTGCGATAAGGTAAGAGAAAGAAACTAAAGGCGACCCTGAATGGTTTCGAAAAAGCAGTTGCGGTATATTCATTACGCGAATCAAGTTTGTAGTAACCGCAATCCCAGGTTTTATAAATCACTGATTTGCCCCTGCCAAATATCCTATATATAACAAAACCTACGATTCCGAAAATAAGCAACCATAATGCCAGTGTGGGCGTAGAAAGATAAATGTTTCTAGCTGTTTGAGGGGCAAGAGTAAAGTTATTTAAGGAAAAGGTCATACTGCTAATATCAATACCCAGAGTACTACCGGAAACTCTTGCCAATAACTTTATAATCAACGCTGCAGCTAAACCAAAAATGACAATAAGAACCGCCAAAATTAGCATCCCAATCCGCATAGGTAAAGCAACCTCTTTTGCACTTTCAGCATAATGACTCCTTGGCTTGGCCAAGAAGGTTACCCCGAAAGCTTTCACAAAACAGGCAGCAGCTAAACCGCTGGTTAATGCGAGCATTGCAGCACAAATCCCTAAAAAAAGCTTATTTCCTCCTATTACATTAAATGCACCTAGGAAAAATGCCTGTAAAGTTAACCATTCGCTGACAAAACCATTTAAGGGCGGCAGGGCTGAGATTGCCATCGCGCCTAATAAAAAATATGCAGCTGTCTGTGGCATTTTCTTGATCAAACCTCCTAATTTCTCAATATCCCGCGTTCCGGTAGCTTTATAAACGCTCCCGGCGCATAAAAATAGGAGTCCTTTAAAAATGGCGTGATTTATTAAATGATACAATCCTGCGATTAAAGAAAAAACGGCCAGATAAGGCAAACCCAGACTGGTAAAAAACATGGCCAATCCCACTCCCAATAAGATAATCCCTATATTTTCAACGCTATGATAGGCTAGCAGCCTCTTAATATCATGCTCCATGAGCGCGTAAATGACACCTACAAGACAAGAAATTACCGCAAGGATCAAAACCAATATCCCCCACCAGGAAGAATTTACGCCGAGAATAAACATCACAAACCGGATGATTCCGTAAATGGCAGTCTTGATCATAACTCCAGACATGATACTTGAAATATGACTAGACGCCTGCGGATGAGCATAAGGAAGCCAAATATGTAAAGGCACGATCCCGGCTTTAGTCCCGAAACCAATCAAGAATAGTAAGAATACAATATCTTTAGTTTGAGAAGGCATTGCCTGGCAGGCGTTCTTTATAGCAAAGAAATCAAAAGAATGGGCATAGTTATGTAAGATCATAAATGCGGCAATAATAAATGCAGTACCGATATGAGTCATTACGATGTAAATCAAACCTGCCTGGATTGATTTTGCTTGTTTTGTATCAAAGACAACCAAAAAATAGGAAACCAGAGACATAATCTCCCAAAAGATGAGAAATATTAAACAATTACTTACACTGACTACTAAAGCCATGGATAATACAAAGGCAAGCAGTAAAACCTGGGCGAGTAATATCTTAGCAGTAGAATACTCCCCTTTTAAGTAGCTAAAAGAGTAAACTATTGATGGTAGGGATACAATAAAGATTACGGCAAGGAAAAATAGAGCAAGCGGATCAAACAGGAAAAGATTATTTGTTAGAAGATTTAACATCTAAACAGTAAGCCTCTATAAAAAGAAAAAACCTTTGTTCGTAGATATACACCACAAACAAAGGTTTCTCGTTATTTCTTAGTCCAGACCCACCTTAAAACTCGGAACTATGGTTAAATATTACCACTATTTTGATAAAAATCAAGGATAATTAAGTACGCCACTGAGAGATGGCTCCCGTAAGCCCGCTCTAACAGGTATCATACTCAGCGAGGAAAGAACTCTCTGTTTAATTTGGTATTACTGACAGATTCCTAGTTTATGGCCATTTAATAGGCTTTAATTGTGCCTTATTTCGACGATTATGGCATAAAGTAGCACCCATAAACTAAGAGAGGAATTGGCCAATTTCTTTAAAATTACCTCTAAAATTTACCCTCTTCCCCGACGGAAATCTTGTTTTAAAATAATACGTAAATCTCCGACGGGAATAACGCCCTAAGCCCTAGGGACATCGCTAGATAAAAGAACACCGACAGGTTGCCCCGTCGGTGTGTTGATGTAACTCATTGTGCTGCAACGAGATACATCAAAGATGGGTGGCTAACGGGGATCGAACCCGCAAGCCTTCTGAGCCACAGTCAGACGCTCTAACCAATTGAGCTATAGCCACCATAAATTTTAAAAAAACTAATTTGCCTGAGAAGAAACCGGCTTATCTATAATCTCCTCAAAAAATTTCTTTATACCATTACCCAAGGCAAATACGCCATCAAGCGCGGCATTAGAAAAATCGGTGCCGCTTTTAATTCCGTTTTGAATCCATTTACCCGGCAATAACAACATATCCTGTGGCCTTAATCCGGCACTAGTCCTGCCCTGCATAAGTTTTCCTTCAAACGCGGACTTTATATTGCCAAAACCAAATTCAGGCCGGTCCATTTTTGTATGCAGTGTAAAATCTAAAACCACTTTCCCTTGATTCATGTTCTTAAACATATCCAAAACTGCATCAGTCAACCTCTCCGCTTTCTGCTGAGGTTCTTCGGGAGGCCGCACTCTCCGCACGATATCTATTAGCTCTAAATGGCAAGACGCACTGACATCATTATTCTCGCCTTTAATATCGCAGGTAAAATTGAGCTTGGCTTTATCTATACGCGCCTTTTCTAAATCTACCCATGTTGAATAATACGGATAAAAAACAATTGCATCGATATTTTCAACCCTCAAAGTAGCAAGTATATCCTTCTTAGAAAAATCTGCCCAACCCTGCAAGATCACTGTGCCGTCCGGTTCGCCGGTATTCCAGGAAATATTGCCCTTCAGGCTGAAATTACTTACTAAGTTATTCCCGGAATTAGGTAAATTGGTAATGTAAAACCTGATATCCTTAATTACAAAGTTTATTATACCTTTAGATCCTGTTGTGTCGATAAAATTCAACCTGCCGGAATAGACTTTCAGGTTCTTTATAATTACGGGTAAACCCGTGTTTTGCGCAATAGGCGCACCGGCAGGCGGCACCTGCGCAGGCGGCTTAACTTCCATAACTACAGCGCGGCTGTCCTGAATCGGAACAACGGGAGCTGTACGCTGATAAGTAAGTTCGGGATTAATAATCTTTACTTTATTAAAAGCAATCCTGCCAAAAAGAATGCTCGGTATACTGGGTGATAAATAAATATAACCTGCCTTTGCCAATCCCTCAATATTCAAATTCCTTATCTCTATGTTAAACGGGGGCTTAATATTTAATTTATCGATACTGGTTTTAAGTCCGGTCGCCTGTTCGATCTTAGCTATAAGTATATTTTTAGCGCTCATAAGAAGAATTACATAAAACAGACTAAAACAAATAACCAATATCGCAATAATACTAAATATTTTATTCCGGTTTTTCATAAATTTTAAGTTAATTTAATGCGCCTGGGCCGAACAAGTACCTTACAGCTTTTATCTAACGCAGTACTCGCGAGCGTAAGCGAGCAAGTAGGCCCGGTATTTTTAACATGCGCCTGGGCCGAACAAGCACCTTATAGTTTTCATGCAACGCAGTACTCGCGAGCGTAAGCGAGCAAGTAGGCCCGGTATTTTTAACATGCGCCTGGGCCGAATCGAACGGCCAACAACCGGCTTAGAAGGCAGGTGCTCTATCCATTTGAGCTACAGGCGCATTATCTATTTGTCGGGGCGACAGGACTTGAACCTGTGACCTCCTGCTCCCAAAGCAGGCGCTCTAGCCAAGCTGAGCCACGCCCCGTTACAAATTGGATTTTAAGTATATCAATTCCCTGCTTACTTCTCAATATATTTCTCGATGATCCGCTTAGCTTTTTTTAAAGCATAGTAGCGATGGCTCATCTTATGCTTGATTTTTTCTCCAAGCTGAGCGAATGTTTTCTTATGTTTAGGAATATAAAACAACGGGTCATACCCAAAACCCGCGCTGCCCTTTGGCTCAAAAGCAACTAAGCCGTTACATCTTCCCTCAACTACTCCCAGAAGGCCTCTCTTATCAGCTAACGCTACGGCACAAACATAATGGCATTTTCTTTTCGAGCTGGGTAAATCTTTAAGTAATTTTAATAATTTAAGATTATTCTTAATATCGCTCTTACCTCTGCCTGAGAAACGCGCTGAGTAAATCCCCGGCTCACCGCCTAAGGCATCGACGCATAAACCTGAATCCTCTCCCAGACAAAGTTTTTCGCTAAAACGCGCTAATTTTACCGCTTTTTTTACCGCGTTCTCCTTAAAAGTTTTTCCGTTCTCAAGTACCTTTGGCGCATTTTTATAAATTGCAAGAGAAGACAATTCTAAATCAATTACTTTTAAAATTTCTTTTATCTCTGATAGCTTTTTTTTATTGCGCGTCGCAACTACTAACTCTGGCATTATAACAATATGTCCCCGACTAATTTCCTTTGAACGCTAAAAAGTTCCTCGATTCCTTTTTTTGCAAAATCCAGCATCGTATCCATCTTATCTTTTGAAAAAGGCTTGCGTTCCGCAGTGCCCTGGACCTCGATAAATTCCCCGGCTCCAGTCATAATCACATTCATATCAACTTCAGCTTTAGAATCCTCTTCATAACATAAATCCAGAATCAGCGTATCATTTAAGATCCCTACGCTGGTTGCTGCAATATAATCCTGAATAGGAACCTTATTAATTTTGCCGTCTTTTTTAAGCTTCTGCAAAGCGTCAACTAAAGCAACGAAACTACCGGTAATAGCAGCTGTGCGCGTACCGCCGTCGCCTTGAATAACATCACAGTCCATCCAAATCGTGCGTTCGCCTATCTGCCTCATATCAGTAACTGACCTAAGAGATCTGCCGATTAAACGCTGGATTTCATAAGTACGCCCGGAGTCCTTGCCTCTGGGGATCCGTGTCCCGCATGAACGCGGAAGCATGCCATACTCGGCAGTAACCCATCCTGTACCTGAATTTCTTAAAAACGGCGGAACAGTCTCTTCAACCGATGCCGTACAAATTACTTTAGTATTTCCCAATTCAATTAGGCAGGATCCTTCGGGATATTTAATATAATTCCTGGTTATCGTAACCTTTCTGATTTTATCCATTGCGCGTCCGTCAATTCTCATCATAAATACTCCTCCCGTTGGCATCAATTGCGACAATCAAAGGAAAATCTTTTACTTCCAGCTTACAGATTGCCTCCGGACCTAAATCGGTATAGGCAATAGTTTTTACCTTTTTAACATACCTGCTTAAAAGCGCTCCGCATCCGGCGTAAGTAACAAAATAAATTGCTTTATGTTTTTTAATCGCATTTCTTACTTCTTGAGACCGCCCCCCCTTGCCAATCATCCCTTTTAACCCTGAGCAAAGTAAAAGAGGAGTAAATTCATCCATGCGCGAGCTAGTCGTCGGGCCGCAAGAACCGATTATTTTACCTTCAGGTGTCTTAGTCGGGCCGCAATAATAAATAATCGTACCTTTTAGCTCAAAAGGCAGGCGCCTACCTGTTTTAATCGCCTCAGCCAATCTTTTATGCGCCTGGTCACGGGCAGTATAGATTGAACCGCTAAAAAATATTTCTTGTCCGGCTTTTAAAGTATTAAAATTTTTCATAGAGTAACTGTAGCGCCGCGTAAGGCATGACAACTGATATTTACGCTAACCGGCAGCCCGGCAATATGCGTTGGATATTTCTTTATTTTTACGGCTAACGCCGTAATCTTACCGCCTAAACCCATTGGGCCGATTCCGGATTTATTTATTTGCCTTAACAGATCTTCTTCCAACTTCGAATTCTTTTTTGTTACATTAATTAACAAAGCCTGTTTAGCCATAATACATGCATAATCTGCTGTGCCTCCGATACCCACGCCGATAAAATACGGCGGACAGGCATCGGGGCCTGCGTTTTTTACAACATCAACAATAAACTCCTTAATCTCTTCTATGTCAGCTGTTGGCTTAAACATTTTTAACTGCGATTTATTTTCACAACCGAAACCTTTGGGTAAAAACATGATCTTAACCTTACTCCCCCCTACGATATCAATATGGATTATAGGCGGATAAAATTGGGACTTCCCCCTTAAAAGAGGATCTTTAATTATAGAATTTCTTAAGGAATATTTTTTATACCCTTCTTTTATGCCTTTATTGATTGCTGCTTTTAAATCCCCCTTTATTTTTACATCGATACCTACTTCGATAAAAACTATCGGAAACCCGGTATCCTGACAAATTGCCAGATTATTTTTCTTGGCATAAGCGGCATTATCCAGTATTGCCTTTAATATTTTTTTTGCCTGCTTATTAATTTCAATCCTATAAGCACTGCTTAAGATAGACAAAACATCACGGCGCAGGGAAAAATTAGCCCGCTTGACTAATTCGATAACAGCTTCAGTTATTTTTGCTGTTTTAATTTCTTTCATCTGGCTTTATACTCTGCTCCAACGGTAGTAGTAATACCGCCCCGGGGATTGAATGTTCCGGTAATCCTTACCCAGCGCGGATTAACTGCCTTGACGAAATCCTCAAGCATCTTATTGATTAAGTGCTCGTGAAAAATTCCGATGTTACGGAAAAATATGGTATACATCTTAAAAGATTTTAACTCGACGCAAAATTTTAGCGGAGAATATTCTATTTCAATAACTGCAAAATCTGGCAGTCCGGTCTTCGGGCAAATACAAGTAAACTCCGGGATATCAAGATTAATCGTATAGATCTTATCAGCATACTGATTTTGCCAAACCTCAATCCTGGGAGTTTCAAGTTTTCTTACTCTCTTCTGCAAACCTTCATAATCTGATTTTTTTCCGCCAAAATACTTGTCGGACCCGCTGAGTTCCGCGGCGGGCATTTTTAATATTTTGCGTTTCATCTTAACCCCACTATCTTATGGATCTGCGGTATAACGCAGGCCGTAACCCCCTGCTGATTGGCAATCTTTTTGAAATTGGTTAATTTTTCATTTAAAACTAACTGGTTTTCGTAACTGTTCGGCTGTAATACCAAAACACTGGACGGGCTAACCTCCTTGATTAAATCAAGCGCCTCCATCAGATCATCCTCCAGCGTAGCCTGGCATATAATTGCCTTAAGGAATACTTCTTTCCTGATGGCAATTTTTAAGAATTTTCTATGCATATTCCAAAGGTTGCCCATCCTGCTTGAGCTTGGAAATTTTAAATCCATAGCTACTATATCTATGCGGTCAATAACTTCCTCCAATTCAAAAAATAATGTGCCGTTTGTTTCAAGATAATGCCTATAGCCGTGTTTTGAAGTCTGCTCCAAAACCTTTTTCAAAAAATCCTTATATAAAAGTGGCTCTCCGCCGGTAAATGAAATAGAATGATATTTATCGCGGTAGAGCTTGATCTCATCAACAAGCTCCTCTGGCTCATATTCCATGAACCGGTCAGGCTTGGTATCGCAATAAGCACAGCTTAAGTTACAATTAAAAAAACGTACGAATATTTGCTTCTCTCCCAAATACAGCCCTTCACCCTGCACGCTTTCAAATATTTCGGCAATCTTGGCTTTCATATTTTTATTAACGGGTCTAATAAATTCGCTTCCTTAAAACCTGTTGCGCGGTAATAACAACTGTCGCATTTCCCGCAAGGGCGCTTGCCCCCGCGATAACATGACCATGTTAAATTAAACGGCACTCCGAGATTTCTCCCTAAACTTATAATCTGGGCTTTATTTTTATTTAATAACGGAGCTAAGATCCTGATTTTACGTCCTTGCAAAGTGCCGACTTTGGCCATTTTGATAAAAGCCTTTAAAAAATCCGGCCGGCAGTCAGGATAACCTGAATAATCCTGGGCGTGCGCTCCAATAAAGATTGCCCCTGCCCCGGCCGCCTCGGCAAACGATAAAGCAAAACTTAAAAATATAATATTACGGCCCGGAACATAGGTTGCCGGGACACCTTTGCTAATTTTTTCGGGAACTTTTATTTTTCTATCTAACAGCGCAGAACCTTTCCAGGGAAAATCTATTTTCAGAATTTTATAATCGCTTGCAGCTGCTTTAGCAATCTTGACAGCCTGGATAATTTCTTTTTTATGAAGCTGGCCGTAATCAAAAATCAAGCAACGGCATTTATAGCCCTTTTCTTTGGCAAAATATAAAACCGTAGCCGAATCCAAGCCGCCCGATAAAAGAACAACCGCCTGTTTGAGTAATTTATTTCTCATAAGTAGCGCAGCTTGTACTATTCTCCCAAACAGTTACGCTTGCAAGTAAAGGAATTTGAGTTTTTAGCTTTTTATAAACATATTCCGCAATATTTTCAGAGGTAGGATTTACCTTCTTAAAAAAGGTGAGCTTATTTAAATATTTGTGGTCCATCTTATCTAAACAATCGTTTAATGTTTTCTTCATAAATTTAAAATCTAAAACCATGCCTATTTTATCAAGCCGGTAGGACTTAACGGTTATCTCAACACGCCAATTATGGCCATGCAGCTCTTCACATTTACCCTTATAGCCTCTTAAGTTATGCGCAGAGCTAAAAGAACCTTCAACTTTTAAGCTATACATTGTTAACCTTTTTTATATTTGTTAATTTTTTACCCATAAATCTTTGGGCCAAAGAACTAAACCACTCGGGATTATCACTGACATAAAACCTGTGTCTTCCTCCCCTAAAACGGTTAAGCATATCTTCGCTAGCTAAAATCTTTTTTACTTCAAAAGCTACCTGCTTAGCAGAATCGATCAAAGTAACATGTTTGCCTAAAATTTCCTGGATCACCGGCTTAAGCAAAGGATAATGCGTACAGCCTAAAATTACCGTGTCTACCCTTGCATCTTTAAGGGGTTTTAAATAACTCCTGGCAACATTCAAAACAACCTCACCATTGGTCCATCCCTCTTCAACAAAAGGAACGAACAAAGGGCAAGCTACCGCCGTCACTTTGACTTTTGGATCAAGCTGTTTGATTTCTGTTTCATATGTGCGGCTTTTGATTGTCCCTTTGGTCCCGATTACCCCAATGCGTTTATTCTGCGAAGCATAAACCGCCTCCCTTACTCCGGGAGTAATTACGCCGATAATCGGCACGCGGAAATTATTTTTTATTACCGGTAAAGCAAAACTGGATGCAGTATTACAGGCAACGCAGATAAGCTTAACATCATGTTTTAATAAAAATAAAATATTCTCGATTGAAAAACGGACTACTGTTTCGCGCGATTTGATCCCGTAAGGCACACGAGCAGTGTCGCCGAAATAAACTATGTTTTCATTAGGCAGCTGACGGATTATTTCGCGAGCCACCGTAAGCCCGCCTACGCCGGAATCAAAAACCCCGATAGACTTCATCTTGAAATCACCTCCACCAGCGCCATATCCTGCGAATAGCCCCTAAGCCCTTCCAATATGCCTTCGGCCAGTTTTTGGCGATACGCGCCGGTCCTTAATAATCTCTCTTCATTTAAATTTGAAACAAAACCCACTTCAATCAATACACCCGGCATTCTGATTCCCTTTAACACCTGAAAACGCGCGCTTTTTACCCCGAGAATATTAGCATCAATATTCGTATCCATAACCTTGCACAAAGAATGGGATAATTCAATCGACTCGGCACGGCTATTGGTATAAATCATATCCCAAACAATCGTTTTTAAATCCGTAGAGTTACTGGCGAAAACACCTTCTTTTAAGTTAAACGAAACACTTCTTGCCGTAAGAGCGGCACGCTTGGAGTCGCTTACGCTGGGAGCAACATAATAAACTTCAAAACCACATAAAGAGCGCGAACGATTGGCATTGGAATGAATGCTAACAAATAAATCTGCTCCTGAACTGTTAGCAATACTAACCCGGCTAGACAGAGGAACAAAATTATCTCTTGAGCGGGTAAGTATTGTCTGCACTCCCTCTGCCCTTAAGAGGCTGCTTAATCTTTTGGCGATATCCAGATTTACATCTTTTTCTCTAACGCCGTTTCTGCCTATAGCGCCAGGGTCATTACCTCCGTGTCCGGCATCGATAACAACCTTGCTTACTTTTATTTTTTCGACGGCTGTGCGGCGATGCTCCACGGCAAGCTGCTTATACAATACATCGAAAATCTGCTCCTTGAACTGCCGGGGCACTACTATTGTTCCTTGGTAGATGTCCACCGGAGAATTTAAATGCACTACATTATTATTTACAAGAACCAGGCCGTCTCCTATTCTCAAATTTACGCCTTTAGAATCCTTGAACAGGTAAGCAGTGCGCAAAAACGTATCGTATTGCAGCGAAACCCCGCGTAAATCACATAAGCTAACCAAAGGATAATAAGTTACTCCGCCGATAGAATATGCAGTTATGCTCTCTCCGCCCGGGATAGTGGCGCAACCAGAAATTAAAATAATCAAGCTAATACAAACAAAAAACGTTCTTAGGTATTTTGTAATCTTCATATATTTAAACATAATAAGTTTTAGCCAAGTGAATCCCGTTTTGATACAGGATTCACTTGTGATAAAAATTTGGTGGAGGTGCCCGGAATTGGACCGGGGTCCTTAAGTAATCAAATAGAAGCCGCTACATGCTTAGCCTTGTAATTTGTCTTAACTCTGCAACTTCTACAAAGCAGGATTTGCAAAGCGCAGCCTTTTAAATCTCATCCCGGTTCTAAAGGCAAAAACCGAAACTATCCTACTAAGGCCCTAATCCATCCCGTAGGCGAGGACGGTTAGAGGCTTCGAACTTAATTAAGTCCGAAGGCTGGAAAGAACATCGGTCTTGCCGCCAAAGACGGCGTAACAAATGTTCCTAAACGTGACACTTGCGTGTTTGCGTTTAAATTGTGTAAGGGTTGTTAACGCGGCTAACCTTACCTCCGCGGCATGCTGCTCTTATTCGACATATCTTAAGTCGAACCCTTTCACCCCCAAATTTTCAAAGAATGTTATTAGTTCTTAGTTCGTTGTTCTTAGGCCTTAGTAAACCAGCTCGATGATATCTAAGAACTAAGATCCAAAAGCTAAGATCTAACTACGCCTATTTTTAATTGCCCTTCTCATTTCGCGGTCTGTTTCTCTTCGTTTAATACTCTGACGCTTATCGTAAAGCTTCTTTCCGTGACAGAGCGCAAGATCAACTTTCACAAAACCCCGGTCATTAAAATAAACCTTTAAAGGAATTAAAGTAAGCCCCTTTTGGGTAAGTTTACCGATAATCCTTATGCTCTGGTTCTTATGTAATAGTAGCTTCCGGGGCCTGTCCGGATCAACGTTTAGATAACTAGCTTCTGCATAATGGCTAATATGGGCGTTATATAAAAAAATCTCCTGCCCTTCAAAACGGGCAAAGCTATCATCTAAATTAATTTTGCCTGCGCGTAAAGATTTTACTTCAGGGCCCTTTAACTCTATCCCGCATTCTAAGGATTCTAAAACCTCATAGTCCCTGTAGGCCTTACGATTAGTCGAAATAGGTTTACTCATTTTAACATAGCCAAAGATAAATATAAACCTAAAAATACCGGTATGGTAACTAAGCTGATAATATGGCTAAAAAATATCCCTTGGCTAATTAGAGTATCCTCTCTTTTGTAATGCCGGATAATCACCGATAAGGAAGTTGCCGAAGGCATCGCAAGCTGCATAACTATAAGAAAACCAAATAATTGTGGCAAGCCGAACTTTAACACTATCCATATCCCTAACGCCGGTAAGATAATCAATTTGCCCAAAAGAAAAAAGGAAACGGTTTTTGTATCAATCTTCTTAACGGCCGCTAAGGCAATATTCCCCCCAACAACAATCATCGCAAGAGGCAGCGTACAATTACCCACCATCTCTAAAGGTTTAAAGATGCTATCCGGGATAAATTTATTTAAACCCAGCGCTATAAACAGGAGGGCTGATAAATTTGCGATTACCGGCGGACTAAATATATTTTTCAGCTTAAATTTTGCCTCTTTATCGTAAGTAAGCATATATATTCCCAATGACCAGGCCACCAGATCAAAACCCAGCAGAAACAAGAATATATAAATAAAGATACTGTTCAATTCTTGGCCTGAAAATATAGCTGCGACAATGGCTAAAGGCAGATAACCGGAATTCTGAAAACTTACTAAACTTAAAAATTGGAGTTTATGCGTTTTTAATTTTATAAACTTGAGTAGCAATAAACCAACAGCCAAACCAAGAATAGTAATCCCCAGACTTACTAGTGGAAATATCCACCAGTTTTGATAAAGGGCAAAACTAAAATTTTGCAGCATCTGGCTAAGGATTAAAGCCGGAAAAATAACCTGTATGACTAGGCGGCTTAAGGCCTCTAAGCCTGCGCTAGAAAGCATATTTTTCTTAACCAAAACATATCCTAATCCTCCCAGAATAAATATCTGGGCCATAGCAAGGCCAGTAATTTTAAGATGCTCTAAAAACATCATAACTCCTTTAATTTAAAGTAGTATTATATCAGCAAAGAAAACAAGCCGCAATAGAAAAGGGACGTTTCTTAAGCTAAAGCTAAGGGTGTCCCTCGAGGGACACCCTGCCGATTAGCTTAGTGCCTGACCCTACTTCTGGGATGATAAGCGATTGACAGAAGAGAAAGGCTAAGATATACTTAAGATTAATTTTGCGGGGGTGGCGGAATGGCATACGCGCACGTCTCAGAAGCGTGTGGGGCAACCCTTGAGGGTTCAACTCCCTCTCCCCGCACCAATAAGACATAATCCTCTTTGTCATCAATAATCAATATTTTCTTCTTTAAGCAACTCGCCTACTTATTTAATTTTACCGCTATTCTTTTTAAATTCAGCAAGCCATTTATGGAAACACTCTTGGTAAGCGTAAAATGAAGGCTTCCTAGAAAAATCCCAACGTATCAATCCAAAATAATCTACCCCATTATTCCAGTGGTTTTTGGTATCTCTAAAAAAGGCCCAGAAGATTTTCTCAACCCGCTGATTTTTTAACAATTCGCTATACACTGCTTTTACCCAAGCAGATTGCTCATCTTCGCCGGGATTAGCGCCTAACCACCAATTATCTACTTTTAACCCCGGTTTTACCCCGGGGCAACCAATTTCAGTAATCCATATTTTCTTATCCCTGTCACCGTTACGCACCATCACCTTATAGGCAAGTTTAGGATAACTGGCTACGGCTGCTAAGGAATTTTTCCCCAGTAAGGGGTTTTGAAAGAAATGGATGTTTAATATATCAAAATAACCTTTTGCTCCGTTATCATAAAGATGATTTATGCTTGAAACGCCGTTAGCAAGCCCGCCGTTTAGAATCTTACAATCGGGATCGATCTCTTTGGCGGCGATATAGACTTCTTTTAATAACTGACAGTAGGATTTAAGGCCATCCTGCTGTTGCCAGTAAGTAGAAGAATCCGGCTCATTCCAAATCTCCCAGTATTTAACCTGATCCTTATAACGCCGGATAACTTTACACACGTAGTTGACGAATAAAGCATTATCTTTAGGGGGGCAATTCCATTTCCCACATGCAGAAGCCCAATCCGCGCTGTAATGCAAAACACCCAGGATATGGATTCCTTTTTTCCTAAGTAACTTAACTATATTATCATATTTGGCAAAATCGAACTTTCCTTCCCGGGCTTCGATATCTTCCCAGAGAAAATCCAATCTTATCCAGCCAACTCCGGCGCTCTGCATTAGTAAAATAGCTTTTTCCAAAGCAGGATCATCGGAATATTTATAATTGTTCCAGGGGTGGTTCCAATGCAAGAATTCTAATGCTCCAAAAGGATTATTAAAGTTATCCCAGCTTAAGGCGGCCGAGGCTGAGTCATCATTCATATCTGATTTTTGCATAATTACTCCTGCATAAAGATTGGTAAAAATCAACAAAAACGCAAGCAACAAACAAGTTGCTCTATTTATGAGGCTCTTGTTCAATATTAATATAATCATTAAAATTAATTCCCTCACCTATCTCCTGCTTAACTACCCTGATTCTATCAGGAACATAAGGATGGGTTTTATAATATGACCTTTCTTCTAGAGGCATTCTTCGATGCATATCCTGCAGTTTAAGCAAAAAGGTAATCATGGCATGCGGATCGAAACCTGCGAGCTTGGCATAACGCGCCCCTAGCTGGTCCGCAAGCAACTCATCTTCGCGGCTATAGCCAAGGAGAAACTGGGTAAAAGCAGCATCCGCGGCATTACCAACCTCGGCTGACTGGGGCGCTACCGCAACTAAAAGCCTGAGAACAGAATAACTTTGCATAGCCTGAAGTTTTTTAATACTATGTCGAGCGACAATATGCCCTACTTCATGCGCTAAGATACAAGCCAACTCATCGTCATTAGAAACTTTATCCAATAACCCACTGTTTACATAAACATAGCCTCCGGGCAGCGAAACAGCATTCACCTCATCGTCATCTAAAACCTGAAAATAATAATCAATCTCTTTCCTATCGCTTACTGCGGCAATTTTTTTACCTATGTCTTCCACGCGTTTTTTACTTAAAGGATCGTCGGAAAATTTCAATTCTTTTCCTACCCTTATGTTAATTGCCCGACCCATCTGCACCTCACTGTCCGTACTATAATAATACTTTTCCTCCTGTCTAGTAGCTAAGTTATATTCGGTAGAACAACCGGATAAAAAAACAGTAGTTAGCAAATAGAAAACAGTGGTTAGGAAAAACGAAAATAGCTTTAAGTCTAGTTTTTTAAACATTAAATTCAATTTCCTTAAAGGTAAGCCGATAACATTATAGAAACAGCCGTCTATTTTTTTAATAAAAAATACCCCTTTACCCTGTATGTCAAAACCTCCCGCCTTATCCAACGGAGAAACGTTTTTGAAATAATTATTAATTTGTGCGTCATTTAATTTATCCATATGAACTTTTGTCTTCTCATAGCCGAGTTCAATTTTTTCCCTACCTTTACTCTTTTTTATAACTGCCAGGCCGGTATAAAGCCATTGCGGCTTACTCGATAGCCTTTTCAGCATCGCCTGAGCTTCCGGTATATTTTTCGGCTTGCCAAATATTTTTCCATTTTGCACACAAATAGTGTCAGCGGCGATAATAATACCCTCGCTTACTTTTGTAGCGACATCTCTCGCCTTATTTCTCGCATTACCCTTAACCAAGGCCGCATAGGATAAATTCCCTCGAGCCTTCTTTTCCTTAAAATTCGAAGGCAAGACTTTAAATCTTAGGCCAAACCTCTCCAATAATTTTTTCCTAGCTTTAGATTTGGAAGCTAAATAAATTTTCATATTAATTAGGGACGGTTCTTAAAACAAAGCAAAACTGTCCCCTTTCTATGGGGACAGTTTTGCTTTAAGTTGAGAACCGTCCCTAGGTTTTGCAGCGCTCTCTCCTGCCAGATACCCGGTTGAAAAAGCTGCCTGAAGGTTAAATCCGCCGGTATCCGCGTCAACATCAATCATCTCCCCGCAAAAATATAACCACTTAATCAGGCGTGATTCCATAGTGCGAGGATTTATCTCTTTTAAACTAACTCCCCCCCGCGTAACCATCCCTTCTTCAATAGGCCGAGGTCCGGAGACCTCCATTCTAAAACCTTTAAGCAAAGAAATTATCTGCTTTCTTTCTTCTTGCGTAATCTGGCTGCATTTTTTAAGGGGTTGGATTGCGGCAGTATCTATAAAAACTTTAATTAGACGCAAGGGTAATAATTCTTTGAGTACGTTCTTAATACTTTTTTGTGAGTTAGATTTAAATTCGCGAAGCAAACGGCTATCTAGTTGATCAATAGATAAGGCTGGTTTCAAATCTATTTTAACAAAAATATTCTTAACCCGCGCAAGTAAATCTATTATTCTAGCGCTGTGAGTAATCACCAACGGCCCGGATATGCCGCTAGATGTAAAGATCAGCTCGCCTACTTCAGAAACAACCTCTGTTTTCCCGCTATAAAACTCAAGTTTAATATTGCGCAGGGTCAAGCCTTCTAATTTTTTAGGGTAATCCTGCTTTACATCAAGAGCAACTAAACCCGCCCTTAAAGGCACAACCTTATGCCCAAGTTTTTTAGCAATATTTATTCCTGAAGCATCAGAACCGGTAAAGCTATAACTTGCTCCTCCCGAAGCCATGATTATCCGGTCACATTCAATCTCCTGCCCATTCTCAAGACGAACCCCCCTTGCTTTGCCGTCTATCACAAGTAAATCAACTACTTTACTTTTATAAATAATCCGCACATTATTCTTTTCTAATTCTTTTTTTAAAACATCAAGGACACCGCTAGACCGGTCTACTTGCGGAAATACGCGCATCTGACGTTCAACTTTTAGTTTTAAACCGCGCTCCTCAAAAAAAGAGGTTAATTCAGGTTGAAAGAATTTTTTAAAGGCATCCCTTAAAAAATCACCGCCATTATTAAAGCGTTTTAGAAAATACTGAAGGTCTTCTGTATTAGTAAGATTACAGCGGCCCTTGCCGCTTAGGAGGAGTTTGTTACCAAGGGAGCTCTTCTTTTCAAGGATAGTGACATCCCGGCTAAAACTAGCTGCCCGGATTGCCGCCATCATCCCGGATGGTCCACCGCCGACTACCACTATTCTTATTTTTTTCACAGAAAGACCTATAGACCGAAATCCGCGATCGAAAAAATTGACTCTAACTTTAAACCTGCTTTGGCTAAATTTTGACTGGCGCCTTGCTTGCGGTCGACAATTACAATCACCTTATCAACGACTACTCCAATTTTATCTAATGCCAGTTTGGCCTCTAGAATTGCCTTGCCGCTGGTAGCTACATCATCTACGAGAATTACCCGATTACCCCTTAAAAGAGGCGGCCCTTCTACCTGCTGTTGCATCCCATGCTCTTTAGACTGTTTACGCACAATAAAAGTTTTAATCGGCTGTTTATTAATATAGCTTAAAGCAGCT
>Ga0268276_1000826_pt1 | contig 33637 bp, 33 predicted proteins | sample saktaG_4_FD_190145 | JGI IMG/M metagenome (GOLD analysis project Ga0268276, IMG submission 190145) | Saline water microbial communities from Sakinaw Lake, British Columbia, Canada - sak_2010_1_5_45m | ecosystem: Environmental > Aquatic > Non-marine Saline and Alkaline > Saline ...
ATTGGTCAAAACCGCCTGTTCGGGAAAATATTCACATGTCGGAACCTGTTTTAGCGCCGCCGCGTTGATAATTATGTCCGAATTTTTTACTGCGGAGCAAACATCCGCGTAATCCCTGACATCCCCGATCCTGAATTCCAGAGCATTTTTAAAGTTATTATAAATAACTTCATCGGTCGCAACCAATTTGTGCAAATATGACATCCGCATCTGATGCTGCTTTGCTTCATCACGAGACATAACGATTATCTTCTTCGGAGTCCCCAGCTCCCCACTTAATACTCTTTTGACAAAAACCTTGCCTAAAGACCCTGTGCCACCAATCACTAAAATTGTTTTACCGTGAAAGATCATCTTGCCCCCTTTTTAATCTCTTCTGCCATTTCCTTAACCATATCTTCCCATGAGGGTGGATAATAAGCCCCTTCTCTACGAAATTTAGAAGAATCCAGGCTGCGATCACATTTAAACTCATCATCCGGGATTATTCTAGTTTTAAGATTCATTTTCTCTTTAATTAATAACAACAACTTGTATTTACTAATCGGCTCGCTAGAGACATGATAGAGGCCCTTAAAATCCACCTGGTTAATTATAATGTCTTTTAGGATTGTACATAATACAGCGGTGGTAAAGCCAGAGAATATTGCGTTTGTATAACCTTTTACGCTTTTACCATTCTGGCTCAAAAACCATTCCAATAGCCCATGCTTAGTGATTAGCTCTTTTCCAATCATAGATGTCCTAATAGTAAGAGCATTTCCGTCAGCTACCTCTCCTAATAATTTAGTTCTGCCATATAAATCCAGCGGATCAGGGGTATCGTCTTCAGTATAGTGGCCTTTCTTGCCAGAAAAAACACAATCCGTACTTAAATGAATTAACCGGCAATTATCCATACTACACAGAGCAGCAAGCTTATGTGGAAAAAGAGAATTTATCTCAATACTTTTTATAGGATTAGTGGCCTCTTTTATCTGCTTGACAATACCAATACAGTTAAGAATTACATCCGGGTTAACCGTGTTCGCAATCTTTTCAAAAATCGAAAAATCTTCCGTGCAAACACCGCAAATGGTCTTTTTCTTATCAAAAATCGCAAATCTCTTTACTTCAGAGAAAGTGCCGCGAATCGTTGCATATACGTCAAAATCCTTCCTAAATGACTGCCACGCGGCATGACCCAGCATCCCATTTCCACCTAAAATTAAAACACGCATTAAAACTTTACTCCTTTTATTCCTTTAATCAAATCGTCTAATTGATTTATAAGTTTACTTCGGCAAAAGTTGCTTTCAAAATACTTCCGTCCGTTTAACCCCATTGCCTGACGTTCGCGCTCACCCATATGATACATCTTTAAAACTAATTTTGCAAGCCCCAAAGGATTCTCCGGAGAACATGAAAAACCCGTTCTTGCCTCTTCAATAATCCTTGCGCCTTCACCTGCCAATGAAGAAATTATTGGTTTAGCACATGCCAGATACGATTGTACCTTAGCCGGAACGGTTAACGCAAAAATTTCCTCATCTTTAAGCGCAACAAGCAATATATCTGCGAGCGCAAAATAACGCGGCATCGACTCCGCCGGATGCCTTCCCAAGAATATAAAACTGTTGCCCAGGTTACGCGCCTTTACTTCTCCTTCCGCCCACTTACGCATTCTCCCATCACCAATAATTACCCAGTAGATATCCGTATGCTCCCTTAATTTCTCCGCAGCCGAAATGATAGTTGGAAAATCCTGCGCGGCCCCGATATTACCGGCAAACATAATGATAAAACCCTGAGGCATTTTTCTGCGTTCGATTGCGTCATTTTCTAATTCAACGGGATGATAAAACTCCTCAGCGCTATTAGGAAAATAAACGATCCGGCTCTTATCCACCCCAAAATTTAGAATCAAGGGGATAAATGCTTTTGACTGTACGAGAATCAAATCGCTCTTATAATATATAAATTGCACCAGCTTTTTTACGAGCTTTAAAAAAAACGGAGACTTGACCGCTCCTGTGGCGGATAGGCTTTCCGGCCATAGATCCTGCACCCAGAAGAAAAAAGGCACAGATTTTATTCTTTTTAGCAGGATCGCGGGCAGGGCCACAGTAACCGGCGAAAATCCGCAGACAAATATCAGATCAAATTTCCCACGGCAAATAAAAGGAGTAAAAACAAATCCTGATATGACAAAAGAAAGATAGTTCAGAATAAGATGTAAATTCCCACCACGGCCGCGCGGTATTATTGGAATGCGTAAAATTTTTACCCCATTGTACTCCTGTTGTAAATTTTTAAATAAACCATACCCAGGAAAAAACTTCCCTTCAGGATAATTGGGTATCCCCGTCACCACGATAACCTCATGCCTTTTTTGCACAAGGCCCGCGGCCAGATCGTTGATCCGGAAGTTTTCAGGCCAGAAATACTGGGTTACAATAAGAATTTTCATAGGTCTCAATTAGATATAAAATTAATACTTATAATTAGTCGTAATTTGGTTAAGAAAAGTAAACGTGTTATGCGCGCAACTCTCCCAGGTGTAAGACTTAGCTTTTTTATAAGCGGCTCCGGCCTTATCTGTCCTCATATTTGGAGAATCTATCAATCTCTTAAGCGCATCGGCGATCTCCAACGGCCTCTCAGGATCAAAATAGACTGCGGAATCGCCCAATATTTCCATCATAGGCCCTTTATTTGAACAAGCTATCGGTAATCCAGCTGCCATAGCCTCTGTTACAATCTGCCCGAAGGTTTCGCAACTGGACGCAAAGACAAAAACATCTGTCTGCTGATATAAATCAAACAGCTTGGAATACGGGATTTCTCCCCGATAATAAATAAAAGTCTCTTTTGGATCAAATTTAAGAAGAGATCGACGCAACCATTTCAAAGCCGGAGGATAAGCAGAGCCGATTAAATCGAGCTGAACAGGATATCCTGCCTCTTTTAGCTTAGTGGCCGCTTCAGCCACATGCCACTGATGTTTATACAAATCAATATTCGAAACATATAAGAGCCTAAATGGTTTTTCTATAGAATAATCTTTCAGATCCTTTTGTGCTCGGGGAGGTAGAAGAAATTGCTGATCTACCCCATGAGAAATAATAGTTACCCGGTCATGGCAGGATTTTATGTTTTTTATAACCTCATCCTGCGCATAAAGTGTCAAAAAAATTAAACCATCGGCGGCGCGAAAAGTACGCTTTTGAGACCAACGCAATAAAACATTCCGCAGAAACATCCAAGATACCCCATACCGCCGGATCTCTCTCCATTGAAAAGGAATTAGATTTTGTGACATTGTCACAAAAGGTCGGAATGAACCATGGTATGATCCTCCGGGGACAAAAAGTAAATCGCATTTTTCCTGACGTAGCAAGCGTTCCAATACAAACCTTTGCCAATACAAGCGCATAGGTAATGCGCGATCCAATAGCGGCTCACGAACCTTGCGCAACCACGACCTTTCCTCTAATCGGTTTAAAATAGAGCTCCCGCCCCAAACAATAACCTGAGCAAAACCATAGTCACACAGGTGTGCGGCACGCAACATTTCTGTTAGATGAGTTACGCCTCCGCCAGCCCGAATATTTGATGCATCGATACCAAGCTTCATTATGAGATTATTCCCTTATTCATTTTTGTATAAAAATCTTCCCATCCGGTGATTTTATTACTTTAAACAGCGATCCGTTGCTAAAAGAATTAATATGTTTTGGCCTCCGCATCCGGAGGAGCGGCCATCCCAGGGATGACGTTGGACAGATATTTCCTGTATCCGCCGCTCATTCCGCCACCGGTCAGATTTATAACGGCTATTCTCATTTTTTCAGATACTTTCTGCACGCATCCACAACCTGTCTTACTGTTATACTTTTGATACATTCCATCGTTTTACATTCCCTACGAAAACAAAAACGACAAGCAAGCATGTCGTTCCTTAAAACAGTGTGGTTTTTGCCCCACGGACTCCATATGCCGGGAAGATCACTTGAAGAATAAATTCCTACGACAGGAGTTCCAACTGCTGCGGCTAAATGCACAGAACCGCAATCATTAGAAACCAACAGCTGACAACGAGAAAAAATTTCTGCGGACTCCATATAGGTTGTCTTACCGATAAGATTAAGCGCTGAATTTCCTAATCTTTTCATAATCTTCTCTCCTAATATCTGCTCACTTGCACCGCCAAGCAGCACTATTTCAGCTCCGAAATTTCCCTTTAGTAAAGTTGCAACCTCAATAAAATTGGAGATAGGCCATCGTTTAACAGGAAATTTGCCGCCGCAACAAATTGCAACTACAGGAGACTTTTTATCCATTCGATTTTTATCCCAGATAGCATCGACATTTTTCCTATCCGTGTCATCTATCGGTAATCGGAATTCAATTTTCTTAGGATTGATTTCTATCGATGATAAAAGCCTCATTAGCCGGTCTGTCTCTTGAGAAAAAACAGGTAATTTTACATTGTTAACTAACTGATATCTTTTGTTTTTATAGAATTTAAAGCCTACTATCTTACGAATACCCAAGATATGAAAAAATATCCAGTCGCGGATAAGCCTTTGGCGCGTAAATGTAAAGTATGGGAGATAAATCAATAGGTCAATGTGTAACGAATGCAACTTATAAATAAAGTTAATCAAATATTCGGGTTCTTTAAGTCGTACCGGGTGATAGGAAATTATCTCATCAAGAAAATCATTTCCTTTCAGCACTTCCTCTGCGTCCGGATTATCAGCAGTCTCTTTATTGGTCAAAAGTCCGATCCAGGCATCAGGATAGCGATTCCTGAGCGCCACCATAGCGGGAATAGCGCAGATGGTATCCCCCAGATTGCCTATCCTGTAAATCAGTATCCTTTTCAAATCCTATATCCTGCTTTCCGGGCATCCTCATAAAACATCTTTACCGTATCAAGCGAAAATTCGCTTAGATCCTTTCCTATGGTGTCTATTTTCTTTAAGAGATCGTTTGTAACTGTGATAATATGACACCCAATCACGTTCGCCTGGAAAATATTCAGCAATTCACGCGGACTTGCCCAAACCAGTTCAATATTTGAATATGGCCGAAGCAATTCCATTGCAGTCGTCATATGCGGCACGGGATCGCGTCCGGTATCTGCAATGCGTCCCGCAAAAACTGAAATATAACTACTTGGACCGCTGGCCAAACACTCGCCAATAGAACGAACTTGGTTTAGCGTCATAAGCGCAGTAACATTCAACTTAACTCCGGCGCGAGCAAGCCGGCGGACCAAATTGTTAGAAGCCTCTCCCCGCGTGTTTGTGACCGGGATTTTTACGTAAACATTCTTTCCCAACCCAGCTATTTCGAGCGCCTGTCGCTCCATCTCGTCAAACTCATCTGAAAAAACTTCGAAAGAAATCGACCGATCCGGAATTGCCTGTAAAATTATTTTGGCAAATTCCCGGTAATCGACAACGCCTGCCTTACGCATTAATGTCGGATTGGTTGTAAAACCTTTAATGTACGGCTTTGCGTACATTTCCAGCATTCCTGCTTTATCTGCCCCATCAGCAAAAATTTTGATTTTCAAATCACCTATTGAGTTCATACTGATCTCCTCTTCGTTATAATTCAAAATCCAATCCACAGCTTCACGCAAGGAACTGACACGAACATCAGGTTTACTTCGTTTTTTTTCTGCGTATTTATTATCTACCAGCACGGTGGAACATCCAGCTCTCCGACCAACTTCAATATCCCGCCATCGATCGCCAACCATAAAACTTTTTTTTAAGTCAATTGAAAATCTCTTCGCCGCATCCAATAGCATTCCCGGAAGAGGCTTACGACATTGGCAATGATCGGCGTCATCATGGTAACAAACAAAAAATTCATCTATCGGTAATTGCGATTTTATGGTCGTATTGATATTTTCAACCATTTCTCGATTTTGGGTACCTCTTGCGACGTCCGGCTGGTTTGTAACAACAATAATTATGAATCCGACGAAATGTAATCGCTCCAAATCCTCGAGTATACCTGGAAACATCTCTAACTCGTTAAGATTCCGAGGCGGATATGGTTTACCATCACGAACTATAGCCCGATTTATAACGCCATCTCTATCCAAAAAAACCGCGCGCTTCATTATTTCACGGACTCCCATTTCATCTCGTTGACCTTAAGCATCGGGTGCGACACGATCAAATGCCAGACCACCGCCTGAAAAGATTCTGTATGTGGAGTCACTGTCTCTGAATCTACAGTAGGGATAATTACAACAGCATCAGCTACTTTCGCTGTAAATCCTCCATCCCTGCCCACAATACCGATTATTTTTGCCCCGATCTTCTTAGTATATTGCAATGCGTGAACCAAATTATTACTTATATTCTTCTCGGCATTTCCACCGCCTACAGAAAAAATTAAAACACAGTCGTTTGTATTGACTTTGCTTCCTTTCAGCCAATTCACAAATGAAGAATCCCAGCCATCGTCATTTACCCTTGCCGTTAATTCCGATACATTATCTGTTGGAGCATAAGATTCTATCCCAGCAATTTTGCGAAAATCATTTACCGCATGCCCTGCATTTCCGGCCCCGCCGCCAACCCCAAGGATAAACAATCTCCCCGATGACTTTCGTATCAATAAAACAATATCAACCATCTTCTCGATTGCTTTTTTATCAATCAATCCCGCAATCTTACTAACTTGCACTAAATATTTGTCAATATAATCATTTTTGCTCATTTTTTACTCCAATTTTATTTTGCTTAATAAATATTTTTCTGTTTCAGCTAATCCTTCCGGAGACCCTATTTCATAGAATCTATTTACAACCTCATAACCAATCATTTTCTGCATATTAATTATTTTCTTATAAAGTTCGGATAAATCAAATATTTCATGTTTATTCATTAACTCAAAAGCGGTTTTATTCAAGATTCCCAGTCCATAATCAATATATTCCATATTTTTGGTCTTGATTGCTTTGTCATAATCAAGTATATGGCCATCCTTAAACACTATATTACTACTATCCCATGCATCCAGGTTCTTAAAAACTGTCATTAATCCTAATCCTGACTGTGAAATGAAATAATCATATACATTCTTAAAATTAACATTTAAATACGAATCACCATAAATAACAAAAAATTCATCATCCAATAATGGCAGCGCTTTCTTAACTGCGCCGCCCGTTCCTAATAACTTTTTTCCGTCAACGGAAAAACTGACAGATAATCCGAATCTGCTTCCGTCACCAACAAAATCTTCAATTTGTTTGCTGAGATAACCAGAGCATATAACAACCCTCTGGAGTCCGTTCTTTTTAAATAAATCAAGCTGATGAGCGATAAATGGTTTCCCGGCAATTGGGAGCATCGCTTTGGGCACATTCACAGTCATTGGCCGCAACCGAGTAGCAATGCCCCCGGTAATAATTACGACAGATGGCATCATGACTGGCCGATTACTTTGGTTCCCTCAAAATCAAATCTAAAGCGAACCTCTTCCAGCCCAGCTCTTAGCATAGTGTGCCTTAATTTAGCGTTATCTGAAGAATAAAACATCAAGAACCCTCCACCTCCCGCACCGATCAACTTGCCGCCAAGTGCGCCGTTCTTCAAAGCTAAATCATACCATTGATTGATCTTTTCATTAGACATTGAGTTAGAACGTTTTTTCTTGTATTCCCAATGAATATTCATTAATTCGCCAAATCTATTTAAATCACCTTTTTCCAATGCTTTCTTACTTTTTATGCCCAAATCTTTTATAAAGTGCAGATTGTCGATCATCCTCGTATCATTAGATCGACTCTTATGATGCTGATCCTTAAGAATATCCGACGCAGACCGAGTATAACCGGTAAAAAATAACAATAAATTATCCTCAAGATCATAAAGTACTTCCTTGGCAATCTGAAGCGGATAGGCCATAACTTTACCGTTCTTTTTAAACTCAAAACAAGTAAGCCCCCCATAAGCGGCGATATACTGATCTTGTTTTCCTATTGGCTCCTTCAGCCTATTAATTTCGATATCGCAAGCTTGTTCCGCTAATTCTTTAGGGTGAATTAAGTTTCTTTTATACGCATGCAAGGCTTTTAATAATGCGGTTGTAAAACTGCCTGATGACCCCAAACCTGTACCGGCTGGAATATCAGCTAAGGTTGTAATCTCAATCTGAGGCTTTTTAAAGTTTAAAAGACACAATGTTTCACGGATAATCTGGTGCTTAACTTCGTGAATTTGCTCAACATGTTCTAATTGCGAATATTTCAAAAATATTCCGGGTGTGAATGGACGTATAACACTAACAAAAACATATTTATCTATCGCTGCCGAAATAACAAATCCGCCATGGTTAATGTAATATGAGGGCAGGTCAGTGCCGCCACCGCCTAGAGTAACGCGCAATGGACTCCTTGTTATAATCATCTATCCGGTCCTCCCTTTATAGATCGCATCTATGATCTTCAACGCTTCATAAGCATCGTTAGCGTTGCCATTAATAACTGTGTTTGAAACTATCGACTCAATGAAGGCATCGAATTCGGCGTTCCATGACTTATCTTCCTCAGGATATTCCCACACTTTAGTTTCAGGAGGGCCCATCTGCGGCAGCATCTTATAATAAGTTAATTTTTCCGTACCATAACTTCCGCCTAAGCCATCTATTTGAAGCTTTCCATATTTCCCATATATCTCAAAGCAAAACATATTTTTCCACTCAGTACAGCTTGCATGAAGCCATGCCATTTGCTGTTTCTTGGTTCTTAGCGCAAGAAAAGCATTGTCATCAACTGTCATATTCCAGAAATACGTGTGGGCAAAACCATTTACTACATCAAAATCTCCAAGAAAATATCTTGAAAGATCAATTAAGTGTACTCCCTGATCTATTAATTCGCCGCCGCCAGAAACTTCCTGGTCAGCTCTCCATTCTTTTTCATAACCAAGCCTCCCGCCATGGCCATATCGGCCCCTAACAAACATTAACTCTCCGAACTCTTGTCTGCTGCTTATTTCTTTTGCTTTGATAATAGCTGGATGATATCTTAAATTAAAACCAACCTTTACTCTTTTTCCGGAAGCCTTTGCTTCTTTCAAAAGTAAATCAATTTCCTGAGCTGAACGGGCACCTGGCTTCTCAATTAGCACATGTTTTTTATGCTTGAGGGCACCTACGCCAATAGGAGTTAACCAGTTATTAGTAGTAGCGACAATAACTATCTCAACATCAGGACTGGAAATAACTTCCTGCCAACTATTTGTTGCCGTTCCTTGATTTTTAATGCTGCAAATACGCTGGGCTTTACTGATATCGTTATCCCCCGCGATAATTAATTTATGCCCACCCAGGGCTTTTGCGCGTTTTTCCCCTATTAAACCACACCCAACAATCCCAACATTCATCTTATTTAACTCCCCAGCTTTTCCCTCTGTCTTGCGGCACAATTCTTCTCAAAGTATATATATCTGTGTTTTTCAAATCTTCTATATGACAACCCAATTCCTCCCAAGGGTCCCACACGGCGCTAATCAACTTCCCTGTAATCCCATTGCTTTCAGAAGAGGCAAGATAGGCGCATAAAGAAGCGCCTTTTTCCAAAGGTACGCCTCCGGCTTCTTTTTGCTTTAAAGCTTTTTCATAAAAAGGTTCACCCACAATTTCAGGTCCGGCTTCTAAAGCTTCTTCTAATAAACGTGTATTTAATGCCCCCGGCGCGATGGCATTTATATCTATCCCATAACCACTATATTCTTCAGCCAAAGTTTCGGTTAAACGCACCACGGCTGCTTTTGAAGAAGCATAAGCGCTAATGCGCGGTAAAGGGTTCGTTGCCCCACCACCGGAAAGATTAATAATTTTTCCAAATTTGTTTTTTTTCATATGCGGAAGGATATATTTACAAGCATAGAATACTCCAAAAAGATTGATCTCTATTGCCTTAGTCCATTCAACCGCATCAATATTCTCAATTAGCCCTTTCGGCCCATATACGCCCGCATTATTGACAAGAATATCGATATGCCTTAATTCTTTTATGCCGTTTTTTATAACTCTTTTTACATCTTTTTCCTTTGAAACATCTGCCTGCACTGTAATAACATTCTGTCCCGGCCCAGCTATAATCCTTAGATCATTGGCAGCCTCTTTAAGTTTTGATAAATTTCGCGCGCAGATAACCACAGAAGCGCCTTCTTTAACAAACTCTTTTGCTACGGCTAAACCAAAGCCCTGATTAGCGCCGGTAATAATGGCGTTACGGTTTTCTAGCTTCATGAACTTTGCCCCCTACTACAATATATTTAATATCCTTGCAGCCTGTTAATTGTTTTTCAATAAAACCGCTTGGATCAATAACAACCTTACTCGAAAATTCATTAATTGTTTCCGCGTCTAATTCTCGAAATATTGGCCACTCCGTAGCCACTATTACACAATCCGCGCCGCGTAGCACATCTCTAACACTGCTATCAATAGATACTACGTACCTAATGCTATTGGGCAATTGCTTTATACTCGGGTCAAATACCTTAACTTTAGCCCCTTTTCCATCCAACCAATTACAAAGCTCAATAGAGAAAGAGCGTCTCAAGGTATCCGTATTTGGCTTATATGTTAAGCCTAGAACAGCTATCCGTTTACCTTTCAAATCCCCAAAAATCTCTAAACATTTTCTCTGAACCCAGCAACGGTGAAAATCATTGCTTTCTTTAACTGCTTTAATTAAATACACCGGCAAATTAAACTTTTTAGCCGATTCGGAAAGGAACGTAATATCTCTAGCCAACGTGCCCCCTGAAAATGCAACTCCCGGACTAAGGTAAGCTTTTGGCCCAATACGCTCTTCTGTCTTTAGCCCGCGTTCAACCTCTTTCGCATTAGCTCCCACACGCTCACAAACTTCCGCAATCTCATTAGCAAAAGATATTGAAGTAGCAAGAAAAGCATTTATGGCGTGTTTTACCATCTCAGCGGATTCGATACTCATCCATTCAAGTTTAGTGCTAATAACGGAAAACAGAGGCAGAAATTTTTCTTTTTCTTCAGGCATGGTACCAATAATAATCCTATCTGGATCTAAAAATAATTTTATTGCCTTTCCAAGACGTAAATTTTCCGGAGCATAGGCAAAATAGAATTTTTTTTCAGGAGAAGCTCTTTTTATTGCTTCTTTTATCTTTCTGGTAAAACCAACTGGAACTTGCGAAGAAATTATTATCCGTGTTCCGCTATTTAACCATTTAATGGCGGATAAAAGGCTTCTTTCAATAGAACCTATGTCCGCCACATCATTATCATCAACAGGCGTATCAAAAGCAACCCACAAAACGTCCATATTATTTAGTGCCACGGCTAGTTCATATGAAAAAGACAAATTGGAGTTTTTTAAACCCTCATTAATTAAATCATTAAGGCCCGGTTCAAATAAAGGCGCTTTACTTTTCTGTAAATTACTAATATTTCCTTTAGCTAGATCAAGACCTTTAACATTAAAACCAAGCTTAGCCAAACAGGCAGCTGTAACACAACCAAGATGCCATAACCCAAACACGCATATATTCATTATCTCTTCTCCAAAACCCACTTATTCTGCTCTAAATATTGCAACGTTTTTATAACAGATTCTTTAATTGTTAGTTTAGGTTTCCATCCCAACGAATTTATTTTTTTTGTATCTAAAAAAATAAACGGACTATCCCCTATCCATCCTCTTTCTCCTCCGGTATACGAAAATTTTGGATTAAGCCCTAAATATTCAGAGATCCACCGCGCAGAATCATTAATCTCGCAATATTCATTGGTGCCCAGATTCAATATGCTTAGCTTATCTTGCGCTTTTTCAATAGCCAGCGACATAGCATCAATGCAATCGTGCACGTAGAGGTAAGATTTACGCTGCTTGCCGTTACCTAATACTTCAAGATGGCACGGGTCAACTAAAAGCTTTTTATAAAAATCAAGGACATGTCCATGGGAATATCTTTCTCCCAAAATTGACACAAAGCGGAAAATCCAGCCCTTGAATCCGTAACCTTCACAATAAGCTTCAATCAATCCTTCACAAGCTAATTTAGATGCCCCATATAAAGAAGTTTGAACCGGAAAAGGCGCATTTTCCGGGGTAGGAAAAATTTCAGCTTCGCCGTAGATTGACCCTGTAGAAGAAAAAACTATTTTTTTAATTCCATTACCCCGCATAGCTTCAAGCACATTGAATGTAGCAATGGTGTTCTGTTCAAGGTCTTTTCTGGGATGAAAGGTTCCAAAACGCACATCAGCATTTGCGGCCAGATGAAAAACAAAATCACAACCTTCCATGGCCTTTATCAATGATGATAAGTTCAGGGTATCGTCTTTTATCAAACTGAATCTTGGAGAGTTTTTTGCCTTGGCTAAAAAATCTTCCATACCGGTACTGAAATTATCATACCCAACAACCTCGTGACCTAGATCCAATAAACGATCTACCAAATTGCTGCCGATAAATCCGGCCGCCCCGGTAACAATTATTTTCAAGTTTTTATCTTTCATTATTTCTTTGTTGAATTAAATTATTAATTTCAACCAACATTTCCTCAACTCGATCCTTCCAAGAATATTTACTGCTGACACATCGATTATGCCCAGCCAAGGCAATTTTTTTCCTTTCCTCTTCATTCTCGAGATAAAAACGAGTTTTCTGAATAAGCTCTTCGGCCGAAGAAAAGAATTCAGCTTCCACGCCTTCCTTATAGATATCCTGCATTAATGGATTTCTTACTGCCAGCAAAAATACCCCGCAGGCTGGTATGTCAAATATCCTGCCGGCAGTCATATTCCGATTCCATTTAGAGACAATGCCTAACCCTATCTTGCCGCTACAGATGGCTTTGACATATTCCTCTTCGCATAGCGGCCCGGATTTAAATACTGACTTCAATATTTTCTTATTTCTGGCCTTATACCAATCTGCTCCACGAACCGAAACTGATAGGCCGGCCTTTATAAGTGCGACTATATAATTCTCTGTAGCAGGCTCCCAATGACCCGAAAAAGACAGATCGGCCTTATAACCGTCATCGAGTACTTTTACGGGTCGACAAAGATGGTGATCGTAACCTATTTCTGAAAAACATACTTTTCTAGCTCCTAAACCATACATCTCCGGTATATTGAACTTATTAGAAGTAAAATGAATGTCATAAAGAGGGATTGATTTTATGTAATGCCGGAAAATAAATGAGGCATACCTAAAGTCATCCGTATTATGATGAATTAGCAAGCTGCGGGTAGCTCTTTTTATCTTTTTGAGAGTCTCAGGCAATATATATATCCCTTTGTCTATCCAAATCAAATCAAAGGTCTCTTTGTTTATTGCTGTCAGAACTCTTTGATTTATCTTGGTCAAATCTGCTGGTCCGAAAATCCTGGTTCGTACTCGGTGATAAAAGCTATATTGCTTTGGATCTAACCGGGCACTAAGGGGGATTACTTTGTGCCCCAACTCCTCCAAGGCGCGCATCCTCTGCAAACACGTACCACCTGGTGGTAGAGGAGCTATATACAAAATATTATATCTTACTGTTTCCTCTAGCATCCAATCTCCCGAACCGTCAATTTTTCAATAAGCTCATTTCCCGGTTTAAAAGCTATATAGTTGCAATAAACAAAATTATCTAAACGCTGGTCATAAACGGTAAATACTTTGACGCCGCGAGGATATATTTTTCCTACATAATAACCTTTATCTAAAAGATAATTGAATGCATCTACTAAGAAAATCCTCGCATCTACCCAGCAACCGCCATACTCAAATTGGATCATGTCAATTCTTCCAGCGGAAAGCATATTAGCAAAACCCTTTAGCACTGCCAGTTCATGCCCTTCTGTATCTATTTTCATGAAATCAATATGATCAATACCGCCATCTTGACAAAATTTATCTCCTTTCTTAAGTATAATCACTTCCCTGGATTCTTGCTTAACCCCCAAAACTTCCGCTTGACGTTTATATAATGAATTTGTGCCGGCCGCTTCTCCGCCTACATAAAGATCCGCGAAACAGTCTCTATCGCCCAACCCGATATTGTAAAGCTTTATTTCGGCTGCATATCTCCTTGTTTCGATTTCTTTCAATCGCCGGTAAGTTTCTTTACTGGGTTCGAAGGCATGGATCGCCCAATTGCCGCTCATACCCTCTGCCGCTCTGACTGTCCATTCCCCAAGATTCGCCCCAACATCAAAAGCCACGAATCGTTCTTTATTACGGTAATGCTCTTTAACTCCCTCTAAAAGATAGTATTCTCCGTTGTTTTCCGGGTCACCCTCACCTTCCCCGAGAATTCTGTTTAGAATATGCCTGGCAATTTTCGTTTGCCATTTCCGGCTTACGAATAAATCGAGTGAATGATCAAATATTCTAATTAGCATTTTCCTCATAATTTTTTAATAATGGTTAAATGTCTCTGCTCAACGCTGACAGATTTTTTCAAAATCAAATACCAATATGTTAAAATAAAAGCAATCATAACAAATTTTGTGAGGTAACTCACCCAAATAACAAAAGCCTCAACGGGAAGTTGTAAAATAGTAATGGCGCCAAAAACATAAATAAAACACCAATAGGGTTTATGAGCATTTCTGATAAAGACATAGTCATAGCATTTCATGAAGACTCCTAGAAGGTACGAACAGACAATAATACCAAACCAGGAGAAATTAATGTAGCTTTCTCCCCAGAATGTGATCGGCGTAGACCCTCCGCCAACAAGTTTATACCACTTTCCAAGCGGTGTCGTAAAAACAGGCTTATTGTGATAAAGAAGCCTTGGGGCAAAAATATAAAGTATATTTTTGTATGTAGCCCCAAACTCATAATTATAGTCGTGGGAATAGTGTATTAATAAGTGGGTCAAATTTTTGCCATCATAAAACCGATCCATTATCCCGTATACTTTTGAACCCTTTTCTTCCTTCTCTGTGCGATCCAAGGCAGAGAGAAATGCATCAGGCACTTTTTGCAAATTGATTTCCGATACACTAAAGTACTGAGATGCTACATATCGGTATGAATATAGAACAGAAAGAATAGGGATTCCCAACAGAAGAATTAATATAATGGTCTTCTTGGGTAATCTCCTCGTAATAAATATATACGCAAATATCGGGCCAAGAACAGTTAATACAAGAGTACCTCTAGATCCCGAAGGAATATACCACCCAATTTCTATAAGAAATACCAGTATTGCTATACTTAATTCTCTGTTCTGTTTCTTCTTATCCCTTTCCAAAAAAACCATTACAAACAATGCAATCACAATAATTAACCCATACCTACTAAGTTGCGCTAAGACAGAAAAATAAGGACTAATGAATTGAAAATCCGATGTATGTATTTGATAATAATACCCTTTTTGCAGCAATATGATACGACTAAACCATATTAAAACAATTAAGGGAGCCAGCACTATAAACATATTGCCCATTTTTATATGTCTCAGGGTCTTATTTACAGGCGGAAAATTAAGGCCTTTTCTTATACTTTCATACCCACAAAAAAACATGATTTGGCCTAAAAACACGGCAAAAGAAGTAAGCGCAAATCCGTAACGATGATTCCAAATGTCCATGTTAGGATTCGTATTATAGTACGGCGCCAAATAAAATACGGGAAGAAGAAATTGCGCCAGCGTACTGATGCTTATTATCATATCTGCCTGCAGGGTTAGCCCTTTCAAGTAACGCCTATACAGATAGTGGCATATGCAAAAAGATGCAATCAGCGTTATGGAAATCGACCGAAGGACAAACTGTTCCTTGGGAATCAGCACCAGTAACATAAAGCTGGAAAACATTCCGGAGGATAAAACTATCCAACGATTAATTGTAGACAAATTAGCATGACGTAGTTTTCTCTTTAACTCTTGCATATTATTTTATTAATCCTGCCATTTTAAATATAGGAAAATATCATACTTAACGTTACAAAAAATAATTGCCGTTTTGAAACAAGCTTTTGATTACGTTCGATAGAGGATTTTATAAAGTTCTTCATTTTATATCAAATTGAGATGATACTTGTGCGCCTTAATCAACTTACGTCTTGCCGTTAAAGCCAATTTCCATATCCTTGAAGCCATAACAAAGCTTCCATGTCGTATAATTTCTAATATCAGACGTAAGGAGCTCTCTCGATAATGACGTAACCGCGCCTCCCAGAATATACGCTCGACAGTACGCTGTTCTTCCCAGAAAGGCAGTGTAAACTCCTGAGGCACTATTTTTTTACTCGGCAAGGAAATAAGAGGTTCGTTAATGTAAGCAACATGGTATCGATCAGCAAGTCTCATCCACATATCAACATCGGAAAAAAATCCAAACCGTTCATCAAAAAAACCCGCTTCCTCATATACTGAACGTCGTGCCATCACCGTACCAAATACAGGGGAGTCAAACCGCCAGCGCTTGAAAAAAATATCTTCCAAAAGAATACGGCCAGGAAAACACTCCGGCAGCGGCTCTCTATAGGTCGCTCTCTCCTTTCCGTCAGTGTCAAGATCACGGTATGCGTTGAATACAAATGCTGCCTGTGGGTAAGTATCCAAGGCCCTAAGCCACTTCTCTAAAAGGGTTGGATCGTAAATATCCCCATCAAAAAGATCTGCTATACACTCTCCTGATGAATCATGAATACACGCATTTAGGTTGCCTGTCATGCCTAAATTTCGTTTGTTACGCCGGTACCGAATCCGTGAATCCCGTTTCACGTACTCAAGACAAACTTGTTGCGTATCGTCTGGTGAACAATTATCGCTAATGACAAGCTCAAAGTCATCAAAGGTTTGTACCAAAAGGCTATCTAGCGTCTTGCGTAATTGAGCAGAACGATTGTACGTTATTAAACAAATACTTACTCGAGGAGCATTGCTCATCCAGCGCATCCTTTAAAAGGGCTTATCCCCATAAACCCGCATGATAGAAGAAGTATTCCTGTATAACGAATGCATATTTTACAGATACTTATCCTTTGCCTTTTGTACATAGATCCTCTCTTAAATTTTATCAAAAAACGTTCGTTTTATCCCTTCTTCAAGACCTATTTCAGCCTTCCATCCTGATAAAAGATTCCCCTTACTCCAAGGTATCATGACCTCTCTCTTTCGATAGGACCGGGCTCCCCATGATATAGGTATAGCTTTATTAACAATTTTCTCACAAAGCGCAACAAGGCGTTTTAGCTTTATTAATTTCCCGGATGAAACTGCAAACTCCGCGTTTTTATCAATTGTGTTCAAACTAATTATTTCAGCAGCATGCACAAACGCTATAATCACATCGTCAATATAAACAAGGTCTAACATTTGGTCACCTGGTGACATGGCGATCTCTTTCCCATCTTCAGCCACTCTTTTTAAGAGATTAAAGAGCTTGGGGCGAGCATCGCCTGATCCGTATGTGTCGAAAAGCTTTAAAGTAATCGCCTTGAAACCTTCGGCCTCGGTGTAAAACCGCAGAATATCGAAAAATGCTTGTTTCGTGGCAGAATAAAGACAAACTGGGCTGTATTCACCATCCTCAAAATGTTGCCACGACGTTCCTGTATTTATTATAAATTTACAACAGGAAGAGAGCATTCCTTCAAGAACTTGTGTACCAAAAAGGATGTTGCTGCGGATTAAATTTTCAACATCCTCTGCTTTGTGCTCGACCAAAAACAATGAAGCTAAATGAAAAACAATATCGGGACGACTTTGGGAAAATATTTTGAGCATTCCTTTAGTGCTTCCGTCATGAGGATAGATATTATATTTTGAAATATCAGGTTTTAATTGTGACAGATTGTCTTCGATCACGGTAATTATATTGACAATCCATCCATTCTCGATTAAATAGCGCGACAGTCGCGATCCAACAAATCCGCTACCACCTGTAATTAGCGCTCTTCGAGGAGAAGTCATTTTGTTTGCCTCGTGTAAACAAATGGACTAACATACATTTTTAAAGACATGAATTTACTATCACGAACAGATATAATCGGATCCGCGTCGGGCCACAAAATACCCGCAGAATTCCAAAGAATGCCCCAATCATGTTCTGGCGAATACGATATTGAGGTTTTATAAATCATAATGGCATTACCACTCGTAACATAAAACCCATGTGCAAGCCCCGGGGGAATGTAGAGCGCATTGCCTTGTGCGGCACTTAATCCAATCAATATATGATTCAAATATGTTGGCGATCCAACCCTTAGGTCTACTACTGCGTCAAGCACCTCTCCACTAACACAGTATACAATTTTATAACAATCCCGCGGCGGAACCTGAAAATGCAACCCACGAAGCACGCCTTTTTTTGAACAAGAATAAAATTCCTCGGTAAAATTTGATATTAAACCATGCTCATTAAACGTTTCTTTGTGAATGATTTTAACTAGATATCCTCTATAATCCTCGAAAATATGTGGAATAATTTCATAGCAACCGGATATCTTTGTTGTTACGATCCGCATGATATATTTCCGTTCTTAACTACCATGTTTATCTTCCTCATAAACGCCTATTATGCGAAATAGCTTATCAAAGCGCTGTTCCCAAGTATGCTCCCGTAAGGATCGGGTGAGTGCCGCTTTACGAATTTGCTCACTTTGGTTCGGATTTTTCAATAATCTTCGAATTCGTTCGAGACATTGTTCTCTTGAGTCATAAGTCAATACTTCCTGACCTACCTTGTAAACACGGTGCAAATCAGGCTGCTCACAAGTCAAATAGACTGCGCCTGACATAGGCACTTCAAAATCACGCCCTTTAAGGCAAAATTCCCTCATAGAATAACCAATTCCACTAAACCCCAGACAAATATGTGAGCGGGCATAAATCTCAACCATCTCTTTAGTAGAAAGTTCTCCCCCCGGCCAACCTGGCCCAAAAGCTGTCACTTTTACGCCTTTTTGGCGCAACCACAATATCCAAGCAGCTCGTTGACCATAGCCACTTCCGACGAAAGAAACCTCGAATTTCCGAGTTAATTTAAGAGGTTTAAAAATTTCTGGATTTGCTCCAGTTGGCCAAAAAAGAGGCCGACCGCCTTCTACTACATATTTGATACGCGAAGCCATGCTATTTGTCAAACATAAATCAAAGGATGCCGCAACTGCCGCCGGACCGGTCCTAAGACCATCAAATCTTTGGCCTCGAAAATAAAGTCGATCGTCCATGTGATAACCACAGGTAATAATTCCAAGCCGGTTAATTGCCTCAATTGTTTTGGCAAAAAAAGTATATCCCGCAGCACACGTAAAAAACAAATGTATGGGGCTGCGCTGATGAATTGCTTTTATATGCTCTAATAACTCGCAATTAAAACGCTTGCGATCATTCAACCAATGGGGCGTATATGGACGATAACCTCTTTGCCGCACATGAAATTCAGACACAGGACCAAATAACTTAACCGCGGCTAAGGAGTTGTGTTCCTCCCAAATATCCAGACCACCGCAATAAAAAGTATGTATTTCTCCTTTTTTCAGACCAATTAGATTAACTCTTCGATGAGCTAAGCGTTTTGCCAGGGCTTCGGATAACGATGCTTCCGTCGGGACAAGTAACCCCCGTTGTTTGGCAAGAGTTTCATAATAACTCTGCTCTCTACGAATAATAGTTTCTTGCTGCCAGCTACGCAAAAAAGCCCACGGGGACCTGACAGGGTTAAAGCTCTCTAAATTACTAGATAGAGATGGAAAAGATTTTTGTTTGTACAATATATTCTGTATCATTTCATTGCTATCCGCAAGTTTATCAAGAGGTTTTGCACTACGAAACACGCTTTCGATTCTCAAATATAAAACCTTGCCCGTCCTGAAATTTATCTCGCCTGGTAGCCACACAATAGTAATCGAATGACATTTTCCAACTTTACTTTTTACCAGGAAGCACCGCTATTGTTGTACCGCGCAAATGCACCAATTTAGGATAAATTTTATGTAGCTCACGCACACATCTTGTGACGCCAGACCACCAAGCAGTTTTACGGTAATCATGCCATGCAATCCAACCGCCAGTCCGACAAAGTTTAAATGCAATCTCCGAATCTTTTTGTACCCATTTATAATCATGACATGCATCAACCCAAACAAAATCACATTTGCCGTAAAATGGAGAGAAATCAAACACTTGACTATCACCTTTCAATTGAGTAATACGCTTACTTTCAGGCGTCCCTTGGAACGCTTCTCCAATTTTGTGTTGCACAAGTTCGGGAGGAAGATCTAAAGTAAATATCCGACTCGTTGGAGGAGCATTATTAGCAAAAAGTCGAGTAGCTCTGCCAACAAAAGTGCCAATTTCAAAAATAAACTGCGGTTTTAAAGCTTGCATGATATATGCCAAATTTGCAAGTTCCATCAGCAGCCCTGTGCCACCGCTGCGTCTATTATAATAAGAACCTACAATCTGTATATCAATCACGTTCGACGCAGGCAATAGTTCAGAAATATCGTGACTGCCCAACATTAAATCATCCGATTCTAAATCTTGCGCATTTAACACCTGATGAATAAAACACTGCGATTCTTTTGGATTAGTAATCAAGGAAATTGAGGAGCGATATATTATTCGTGGGATAACCGTCAGCCAAGTTTTCAACAAGTAACAACACGCATTTATTTTCATTTTGATGCTCACTTTGTATATCTCCTTATTGCTTGGTTTGCTTTTCAAATAAAAACAGACCGCAACCGAAATTACCTTGCATCACCCTGGGTAAGCGCATCCAGTTTCTATAATATTCATATCATCCGGATTTTTAAAACTATTCTTTAATATCTAACACGACTTTAATATATCTAGAGTTGTCGATGAAAACCATCCTATGCCATACTCACAAGATTATATATAAACAATTCCTCCGCGTACAAGTCGAACAAAAAATAGCCAATATAGAATAGTAGCATATTTTGGTTAAAAATCGGGTGTCGCTTGTCGTATCCTTTGAATTGAAATTCAAAGTACTCGCGCATAAGGATTGTACAAAACAGTGAATTTTCTGGCACGGATTGATGCTCAATGCTAACGCTGTCCAATCCCCCACATTTGCGCCAACATCAAACGCAACTGAGCATTGCGGCAAAACAGAACGCATGAACCACAGCTCACCGTTGGTATACATATTGTCATCGTTTTCGACGTTTTGGCGATCAACATAGCGTTTTGCGGCACTATACACACACTTATTGTATGGCATCAATGCTAGCAATTTCCTTTTTATACTTCTCATTTGATATTCCCTTCGCTTCTTTTCTGAATATAAAGTCGCGCCAAAAAACACTGATGTTCGCCAGAAAAAATGGTCACACAAGATCAGGCTCTGACAACATATCTATTAAACACACGTATCGAAAACTCTCGCAAACTGCTATCAACTGAATAATAGAAGATAAAGGTAATAACAGAATAGACTGTGCTAAAAACAATGAACCCTACCAAACCCGTAGGCGACCACAATAAGCGCACCAGCAAACCCAAACCCAGGGGAACAGACGCCTTGATAAAAAGAACCGACAGAGACCTGATAACTTGATGCCAGGACAAATTCAGAATTCTAAATAAACAGCGAGTCTGCATCAGCAGGCTTGTCGGTAAAACAGCAATTATACCTGCCAGCACAACCCCCTTGATACCAAAATAATAGCATAAAGCGATGCTTAACGGAACCCGGACAATAGCTTCAAGCATTGAGGCTTTAGCCGTGGTACGAATCTTGCCTTTTGCAAAAATACTGTTAGACACAATAGTATTACAAATTATGATGAAGCCGGATACACAAATAAGACCCGTAAGAAGCGCACCCCCGTAATAATCCTGTCCGACCCAGAGCCGAACAAATTCCTTATTTAAAAGAAATACACCTCCAACCCCAAATATGCCAATAATTAAAGATATTTTCATCATTCCCAACATGAACTGTTTAAGTTTCACCATGCCCAAGTCCTTTTCTCCGGAAAGGTGGGCAAGGCTTGGCATAAAAGCTGAAGAGATGCGCGAGGCTATAATCGTTATAATATCAGATGATTTTTTTGTCAGGACAAGGGTAGTTGTTAAGCGGGGATCTATCATGGTGGCAACAATTAAACTGTCTGATTGAGTTGCGGCGACATTTGACAGTCTGGACATAAAAACCCATGAAGACGGGCGAAACAAATCCCGGAAAAGTGATTGTTTAAAACACAGGCTTTTAAGAGGCAGGTTATTTCTTAGCCACCACCATAAATATATGCAATGACTTGCGGCAAGGAGCGCCGCCTGTGTAAGAAGCCCCGAAGGTATAGACACTATTCCCCATCCGATATGTAAAAATAATAACGTGGCCATAATTCCAATAAGGCTTGATATAACAAATTGAATGCTAACAACCCCTACTCTTTGAAGCCCTAAGAATGTTCCTCCAACACCATATGCAATCAACATCAAGGATGTTGATACTGCAGCAACCAAAAAGGCCTTGGCAATTTGATGTGCTTCGACTCCTCCCATATTGACCCAAGCGGGTACTTTTGTAAACAAAAGAATGGCAAGTAAAATAGGCAATAAAGCCACTATACATGTAATCACCAAGCTTGTCCCAATCATTTCTCCCAAACGCTTATAATCTCTTTGCCCCGCTACGACTGATATTTTTTGGACTATTACTGAGCTAAAGCCCAAGTCAAGCAAGCCCATATACGCCACAATGCTTCCTGTTGCCAGCCAGGCGCCATAAAGACGGGCATCAATATAATGTAAGTACAGAGGAACTAACACGATTCCCTGAATAACAAGAATGGTCATCGACGCATAATCCCGAATTAAATTAATAATAGTCGCTTTTTTTCGCGAGGGTACGAAAGAAATACTACTACTACCTGTAGGCATTGATTTTCCTCATGTGAAGTATCTCAATATTGCTAATGGTTATGCACCCACATAGGCTTTAGTGAGCTTGCTAAGTAATTCTTTGCTATTTGTGAGCGTTTCAAATGTTTGACGAGCGCCATAACCAATTTTTCGCCTTAAATCAGCATCTTTATCAAGTTCCAAAATCGCTTCTCCAAACGCCTGTACATTGCCTCTGGGTACAACCATAGCATTTTTGCGATTAACAAGTATCTCCCGGTGAGCTCCCACATCAAACGCTACTATCGGTTTAGAAAGCCCCATTGCCTCCATTAGTACATACTCAGTAGCAGTTGGCCAAAGAGATGGTAACAACACCCCCCGGCAGGCAGCTACACGTTCGGCAAGACCACTAAACCAATTTAGTCCAATATCCACCCGGGCATTGTGCAATTTGCTCTGACCAAGTACATGTTTCAGATTTTGTCCTTCCGAAAATATCGCTGGATACAAAGAAAACATGGCTACGGGACAATATGTTATGATGCTTTGCAGTAAATGAGCGCCTTTAAAGTCTCGAATCTGGCCATAAAAAATAAACTCTCTCCCATCACAAACCGGCAACTCTTCTGTGCGTTTTGGATCAAACGGTAAAGGTACGCGTACTATCTTTTCCTTTGAAAACCCATACCTTTCAAGGGATACATCCATTGTTTTATTGGTCGACAGCACAGAGTGACAACGCAACGCATTTCCTCGCAAAAGATATCTGCTCAGCACATGAATAAACAGGTTTCTTGGTACACCACAACGATTAAACACAGAATGCAAAAAATCCCCTGAGCTACATAAACCGCAAGGCTGTCCATTATGGTAATCGTACATTTGCTCACACAAAAAATCATATATCCATGGCTGCAATACAACGCGAACACCAGCTGCGAGAGCATGACTGATAAAAAATCTTGATTTTGTATATAAGAACGAGCAGAAATGAACCACATCGGGTTTGAAATCATCAACTACTTTCCGAAATTCTGTAATTTCTTCGCCAGGCCAGATGTGCCTCAGAGCATTCGAGACTGAATATTTTTGATACCAGTTAATGTCCGCTTCATCACATTGCTTTGAATTGGCTGGCCCAGCGCAATAGATACCAACTACATAGCCGGCTTTTCTAAGTGTTTCGGCTGTGCGATGTGCAACAAGACCCCCTGACGTGTGTTTTGAGTACGAGTCCACAACAAGCAATATGCGCATTAATATTCCCTATCTACAAACGTGCTCATAATGTCAGCGGAGAAATCCCCGAAGCCAGTGATCCCTATGGATCTTCTCAACTTCCAAGACAGGTGTTACTGATTTACCCCCCAAGCTGTACGTACTATCGCGCCTGGGGAGAATACGGATTATATTATCTATTACCGTCATCTTTCGTGTTGGAAATAGGCGAGTTACAACCGCAAATAGATTATCCAGACTTGGATAGTCGCCTTCTCCTGAGAACTCATGCGCATCATCTATCAAGATAACATGAGAAAAAGGATGTGTGAGGATCGTGTATAATTCGTCCAATATTGGTGTTTTTGTTTGACCACAGGATGTGCCCTCCCCCGAGAAGTGTCCATCCAACCAAAATAGACAGGGCTCCTGCAATTCTGAAATAAGCTCTGGTAGTACAACCGAACTATCGCCATGTATCATACGAACATGTTCATAAAATCGACTATGGAATCGCGCACTAGAAAGGCTGTATAAATCGTTATCGATCTCGATAGAGATGATACGTTTAAAGTGAGTACGCATAGCAAACACCATATCGCCCAGGTAAGTGCCTGTTTCGATTAATGTAGCTAATGAATACGTCCGCGCATACGTTTGCACCACTCTCTGTTTTATAAAATGGGGAGGCGATATTGGACGACCCTTCAGCAACCAGTTGACCGCTAGCCACCGGTCCCGTAACCAAATATAAAATAGATATAAGTTGCTGTCTTTTTTTATATATTTTTTTATATATTTTTTAATCAGTTTCATGAACAAGCTGCCTTTAACATTTTATTCAAGCCCCTCGATCCAGCGTACCATCTGAGCAATCCCCTGGCGTGTGCCCACCAGCGGTTCCCAGCCAAAAAATTTCTTTGCTTTGGCTATATCCGCCACAAATACCCGCTGATCGCTTTTACGCGGGGCAAGTTTGGTATACACAAGTTTTACACTATTAAATTCCTCCAGTAATCCGAACAGTTCAAGCAGCGAGAGGCTATTGACAATACCGCCTCCCACATTGAAAGCGTTTCCCCGAGCAGCCTGTATATTATCCAACGCGGCAAAATAAAGAGTAATCATGTCGTCAGCATGCAGCACGTCACGCACCTGCTTGCCGTTACCGAAGATGGTGAACGGTTCTTTAAGCGCCCCTTTTTTCGTTGCAACAGCCTGTTGGCAAAACCAACCTATCCACCCCTGGTCGTAGGTGGCAAACTGCCGCCCACCATACATGGAGGAATGACGGAACACGACCGTGTTGAGACCAAAGATGCGGGCATAATCCAGCATGTATTGATCGGCAGCGCCTTTTGAACAACCATATGGAGAATGAAAATCCAAGGGCGTGCTTTCATTTAAGCCGCTCGGCTTATCAATACATTCGTAGCGAGTGTCGGTCTCCCTATAAGCGTATTGTTCAAGATCGCCATAAACTTTGTTGGTAGATGAATAAATTACAGTAGCATTCGGTGCGTGAAGCCTCACCGCCTCCAACAAGTTATGCGTGCCAACCACATTAACTTCAAAATCCATGCGCGGATTAACAATCGAAGTGGTCATTGCCACCTGGCCAGCCAGATGAAACACGGCTTCAGGGCGGAAACCCTTTACGAGTCTAGTGATATCGTTCTGATTGCGGATATCACCATGAATAAACCGAAACCCTCCTTTGTTCTTGAGCCAGTCCAGATTAGCGCCTGAACTGTCACGATAAAGGTTATCAACCACAACAACCTCCAGGCCTTTTTTAATGGCATAAGCAACCAGGTTGCTCCCCAAAAAACCGCATCCACCAGTAATCAATAATTTCACGTGGTTCTTATCTCCCGTTCTCGTGCAATCATCTTTGAAAGCCCTTCAGTAAGTGACGTACCAGAGCTCCAGCCTAAAGCACGTATCGCGGCAGTATTGACTATCATATCCATGGTTTCATTTTCCCGATAAGGAATGGCGCCAAAATTGAGTTGAGTATGAGTGTTGCCAACAATTTTCTTTGTCAATTCAACAAAACCTCGTATGCTAATAGTGACCCCTGTTCCAATTTCGTAGTCAAGGTAGCCGGATTCCAACAACGAACAATTGTCAAAAATCAGGAGAAAAGCAGAAACAATATCGTCGATATAAATAAAGTCACGCTTCTGCTCTCCCCGCGTCAAATCGATGCTGTCAATATCATCCAAGAGTTGTTTGACGATGTAACTGACAAACTTCGTAGGATTATCATATGGCCCATAAAAATGCTCCAGTGCCACATTGACACAGACCATTTTCTGAGAAAATTTACCAAGCCATTCACGAAATTGGCTTTTGGATAAGGCATAATCATTAACACCTTTATCGAGAATAGTATCCGTATTTATAAAACAGCGAACGCCGGAATTGCAGCCAGCTTGTAACAGCTGGAGGGGCATGATAAGGTTTGCATCTAACAGTTCTGAAGGATTAACTTTCCCGCGCCCATAATTTGTAGCACAGTGAATGATTGTTTCTATCTTATTGATGTTGAGTACATCGTAAAAGTTGCCGCCGCTAATAGTGTGAATACTGATACGGCGGAGCAGTTTTGCAATTCTGCGCAATGAAGAGGATGGCCGCACAAGTATGCAAACAGCGTGACCATTTTTAACCAGACTTGCCGTAAGATTACTGCCAAGAAAACCGGTTGCGCCGGTCAAAAGAATATTCATAGCTGACAAAAAACTTCTAGGACATCCACAATATATCTAATCATCTCCTCCACCATGCCCGGATAGACGCCGACCCAGAAAGAGTCGCGCATAATCCGATCAGTATTCATCAATTCACCAACAATCCTATAACCCCTGCCTTCTTTGCGCATTTCATCAAAACAAGGATGCTTGATCAGGTTGCCGGCAAAAAGCATGCGCGTCTGAATGCCTTTTTTCTCGAGATGAGCCACGATTTGATCGCGGGTAAATCCAGCATCTTCTTTTACGGTCAACAAAAAACCAAACCAACTTGGCTCTGAGTTCTTCGTAGGCTCAGGCAAAATGAACTTGTCTTTCATATCAGAAAGCCCCTTATGAAGCATCATCCAATTTTTTTTGCGAGCCTTAATAAAAATGGGCAATTTCTCCAACTGAGCGCAGCCAATCGCCGCTTGCATTTCGGTCGCTTTGAGATTGTAGCCAAAATGGGAGTAAACATATTTGTGATCATAACCGCGCGGCAGTTCACCAAATTGCTGAGTAAAACGTTTTTTACAGGTATTATCTTTTCCGGAGGAACACCAACAATCACGGCCCCAGTCGCGGAACGATTCCACAAGCCGCTTCAAAATTGGATCGTTGGTATAAACGGTTCCTCCTTCACCCATAGTCATGTGATGCGGCGGGTAGAAGCTCGATGTACCTATGTGCCCGATAGTGCCGGTATATTTCCACTCTTCGTTATAACAATATCTCGATCCCAACGCGTCACAATTGTCCTCAATCAGCCAGAGATCGTGTTTATCACAAAATTCTTTCACTGCTTGCAGGTCAAACGGATTACCCAGAGTATGCGCCACCATAATCGCTTTTGTCTTCCCGGAAATGGCGGCGACAAGCTGTGTCACATCGATATTATAAGTCGGCAAGGAAACATCCAAAAAGACGGGCTCCGCTCCATATTGAATGATCGGGGCCACTGTCGTAGGGAAACCGGCAGCTATTGTAATCACTTCATCTCCGGGGGAGATTCTGCGCTTTCCTAATTCGGAAGAGGTTAAGGCCATGAAGGCTAACAGGTTCGCGGAAGAACCCGAATTAACTAAAGAACAATATTTTACTCCTAGAAAAGCTGCAAATTCGCGCTCGAAGCGTTCCGTATACCGGCCGGTTGTCAGCCAAAAATCCAGAGAGGAATCCACGAGCGCCACAAGTTCTTTTGAATCAAATACCCTGCCGCCGTAGGCAATACGATCGCCAGGTGAAAAAACCGGAGATTTTCCAAAAGCCTCACGATAATAATCTTGAACCTTCTCCAGAATTATCTGACGTAGCTGCTCCGGCTTGCTCATTTTGCGCAAGCCTCCACATATTCTTTTATCTGACCCAAGCAAACTTTCCTCATATCTTCCTTATTTTTCCAGGCTTTGTGAAAATATACAACCTTCTCTACCGCAGTCTCGCTGCTCCATCTCGGACTCCAGGCCAACAATTCTTCTGCTTTGGCGATATCAAGTCGAAGATAATTCGTTTCATGAGGATGCTTCCTATGATCGATCTTAAACCTTGCGTCCGGGCCCCATTTTTCCGTCAGGCAATTTACGACCCACTTTACAGGTCTGGCATCACGAGCTTTTGGACCAAAGTTCCAGGCGCTCGCGCATTCGACATCCCCGCGCAATAACCGTTCTCCTAGCTGTAGATATCCCGCCAAAGGCTCCAGCACATGCTGCCATGGCCGCACAGCCTGAGGATTACGGATTGATACCGGCGTGCCTGCCTGAAATGCTCTCAAGCAATCAGGAACCAATCGATCTTCGGCAAAATCCCCACCGCCAATCACATTCCCTGCACGGGCACTCGCGATAAGCGTCCGATGTTTCTGCCCATAATGAGCTCCGTTAAAATAGGCGCTCCGGTACGAAGTGATCACGATCTCTGCCGCCGCCTTGGAGGCACTGTATGGATCATACCCCCCTAGCGGATCCGTTTCTTTAAACGGCTTATTGAGCTCTTGATTCTCATAGACTTTGTCGGTCGTTATCATGACCACCGCGCGAACGGCCGGGCAGTGCCGAACAGCTTCAAGAACCGCGGCACTCCCAATAACATTTACTCGATGAGTCTCGATCGGATCACGGTAAGATGCCCGAATTAATGGTTGGGCGGCCAGGTGAAACACTATATCCGGTTTTACTCTCTTGACCACTTGTGTAATTTTCGAAACATCCACTACATCACCCCATACCATGGGGATATTGATCCTGGCAATTTTATAGAGAGAGGGCCGGGTCGGAATATCAATTGAATATCCGTAAACCGAAGCTCCTAGCGATTTTAACCAGAGGGTGAGCCATGACCCCTTAAATCCGGTATTTCCGGTAATCAACACCTTTTTCCCGGTATACGCTTTTGAAAATCGCTTTACCATTTTTTCCAAGGTGCTTTCCCTGTCTGCCACAATTCATTCAGCGCCTGCTTATCGCGTTGGGTGTCCATGCATCGCCAGAACTGAAGATGACGATAAGTGTACAGTTGTCCATCGTGGGCCATTTTTCCAAGAGGTCTCTTTTCAAAGATATCCTCGTCACCCTTAATATAACGCATCACTTCGGGCTGACAGACAAAAAAACCGGCGTTGATCCAGGCATTATCCCCTTTCGGTTTTTCAATAAAAGAATCCACTTTCCCGTCCGTTCCGGCATCCAGGGTGCCAAAACGACCCTCCGGCTGGACCGAGGTCATCGTAACATATTTACCGTGTTTTTTATGAAATAGCAGGAGCTTATTAAGAGGCACGTCCGAAACTCCATCACCATAAGTCAACATGAACGGTTTTTTGCCAATAAATTTCTCTGCTCTTTTGATCCGACCCCCGGTCATCGTATCGTTGCCTGTATCTAAAAGAGTTACTTTCCATGGTTCCGCGGTATTGTTATGAATCTCCATTTTATTATTACTCAGATCTATAGTGACATCACTCTGGTGAAGAAAATAATTCGCGAAGTACTCTTTGATCATGTACCCCTTGTACCCGAGCAAGATCACAAAATCATTGTGCCCGTAATGAGAATACGTTTTCATGATATGCCAAAGAATGGGTTTACCGCCTATCTCAATCATAGGTTTGGGCCGTAGCTCCGTCTCTTCACTTAGCCTCGTACCCAATCCGCCTGCTAAAATAACCACTTTCATAAAATACTCCTTTAAGTTCTTAATTTATACTTCTATACCATTCAATAGTCTTTTTTAATCCTTCTTCAAATGGTATTTTTGCCTTAAAACCAAATTCTTTTTCTGCCCTTGTCGTATCTAAACATCTGCGCGGTTGGCCGTTGGGCTTAGCTTTATCCCAGATAATCTTGCCCTTGAAACCAGTAAGTTTGACGATAAGATTGACTAAGTCTTTTATGGATATTTCGAATCCGGTGCCGATATTAACTGGTTCAGATTTATTGTATTTTTCAGTAGCTAAAATAATAGCTTCTGCGGCGTCTTCAACGTATAGGAATTCACGGGTGGGTTTGCCGGTGCCCCAAACAGTAAGGTCAGGGACAGTCCCCTTTCCCTCGGCTGCGCTCGGGACTCCCTGCGGTCGCGGGAACAGTCCCTTCTGAGCATCAACACATTTGCGAATTAGCGCGGGAATAACATGAGAACTATTCGGATCGAAATTGTCTCCCGGGCCATAAAGATTAACCGGTAATAAAAATATACTATTAAATCCATATTGTTGGCGATATGCTTGCGCTTGCACTAAGAGCATTTTTTTAGCTAAACCATAAGGAGCGTTGGTCTCTTCCGGATAACCATTCCAAAGATCTTCTTCCTTAAAAGGTATAGGGATGAATTTTGGATAAGCACAGATAGTTCCTAAAGCCACAAACTTTTCTATTCCTGCCTGCCTGCCAATCTCCATCATCTGCACACCCATCATCAGGTTATCATAAAAGAATTTACCCGGATTCTCGCGATTAGCACCAATCCCTCCTACCTGGGCAGCTAGATGAATAACGATATCCGGCTTTGCATCAGCATAAAGCCGCTTAACCGCTTCCATATTAACCAAATCATAATCTTTAATAAGCGGGATAAAGATATCTTTGCAGCCGCATTCCTTTAGCTTGGCAACAAGATGCTTGCCTAAGAAACCTGCGCCGCCGGTGACTGTTATTCTTTTATTTTCTAAGTTAATCAACCTTCCACCACCTATGAGAGAATTTCTTTTGAAGAATATTGTCGCCTTCTCCTATTGGCTCCAATCCGCAAGCCCTCATATCAGCATCAATCATTATCTTTACTAAATCATAAAAAGTTACCTTCGGGCGCCATTTAAATACCTTCTTTACTTTCTTAATATCAGCGATAAGAGTACTCACTTCTGTCGGACGGAAATAGCGCGGGTCAATTTCTACATATTTCTTCCATTTTAATCCGACATAACTAAAAGCTTCTTCTACTAATTCTTTTACGGAATGAGACTCGCCTGTACCCGTAACATAATCATCTGGTTTATCCTGCTGTAATATTCGCCACATCATCTCTACATACTCAGGGGCAAAACCCCAATCTCTCTTTGCATTTAAATTACCAAGAAAAAGCTTATCCTGCTTACCCGACAATATACGCACTACTGCCTGAGTAATCTTTCTGCTTACAAAAGTTTCTCCTCTGCGCGGACTCTCATGGTTAAAAAGAATTCCATTAGAAGCAAATATTTTATAACCATTACGGTAGTTTTTTGTCAGCCAGTAGGAATAGAGCTTAGCGCAGGCATAAGGACTTTGCGGCTGGAAAGTCGTATTTTCTGATTGAGGCGGAAGCGCCACTCCAAACATCTCGCTTGAAGAAGCCTGATAGAACTTTATTTTCTTCTTACTACGGCGGATTGACTCTAAAATTCGTGTCGTGCCTAAAGCCGTGATATTCCCAGTATACTCCGGGATATCAAAACTCACTCTTACATGACTTTGCGCGGCTAAATGATATACCTCATCCGGCTTCAAATTAAAAATAATATTATTTATCTGCTCGGCATCTGATATATCTCCGTAATGCAAGAATAACTTTGCTCCTTCAGAATGCGAGTCAACATAGATGTGATTAATCCTCGCGGTATTAAATGTACTCGACCTACGGATTATACCATGCACTTCATAACCTTTAGACAAAAGCAATTCCGCTAAATATGAACCATCTTGTCCGGTAATACCGGTAATTAGAGCTTTTTTCATGACCTGACTCCGTTTATTATCGCACTTGTTGCATTGTTTACGTTCTATGTGTTAGATAAGTTATCTTTTCCGCTTCTTCCTTTAATTCAAAATACTCTTTCTCTTTTAGCTTAAGATAATAATATGTAAGATGCGCTTGCTGATCTATGCCTTTTGGGGTTAGGATATACTTTACCTTATTAAGCTTTTGGTCTTTTGAGATAAAGCTTTTTATCTTAACAAGGCCTTTTTTAGCAAGGGCTTTAAGCAGATAATTGGTTTTGCCTAGCGAAATGTTGATGTGCCCGGATATGTCTCTTTGAGACAGGTCTTCCTGCGAAGATAAAAGGCGTAATACCTTAAAGATATCTTCTCCTAATTGGCCTGCGGGGGCTAGGTGTTCTACGTGGTGTTCATTCATTGAACGATATATTATTATATTTTGGGGTTTTTGTCAAGGAATTTTATGTCTGTGGCGTCTATGGCGTTTTAAGATTGCCCTTTTGCCAGAACTCCATAAAAAAGGCAATGAATATGCCGATCATAAGGCTGAGTATGCCTGCGATAGTAATATTTAGCTTTTTGTTTGGTTTTATGGGAGATCGTGATCTTTGCGGTTCGATAATTAACACTACATTATTGACATTATTTTTAGATGCATTTAACTGCGTTATTTGATTTTTAATTTCGCTGACTGCATTATCTTGATTTAGTATATCAGTTTTTATATTTTCTTTTTCGATAATTACGTTAGTAAGCGAGGTCTGCAGTTGATTATAATAAGCTATATTCTGCTGTATAATATTTGAATATAACAACGATGATTTATTATCTGCACGGTTTTCGCTATTAAGTAAAATACCTCTTTCAGCAATGATTTTTTCTGTATTAACTTTGACCTTATCAATTTCTTCTATCAAACTCTCTTTTCTTTGTTCTAAAATATCAAGCTGTCTCCCTACCATGTCTTTCTTGTTATTTATTGTTTTCATATCATAGGAAAGCCCGAGGATTTGCTGGTCTATATTATTTTTTATATGCTCTATTATATTTTTGTATTTATTCGATAACTCAATAAAAAGTTGATTTAATATATTTACCCCTAACTTTATATCTTTTTCCTGTTTTTCAATAACAATTTTTATTAATGAGCTACTTTCTTTGGAAGTATTAAAATTAAAGGTGCCTGTTTGTGGGTATAAATTTAATGCCTTTTCTATATTTTTATCAAAAATATGGCTATCAATACTTGACATAATATCTTCTAAAGAGTCAACACATCTTATAACAAGACCCTGATCCGTAATTCCAGTGGTAGGCGACTCTAAAACCATTGAAAGCTGATAAACTTTGGGCGTTAAAAAACTTATAACTGCTGTGATAACAACAGAGGCGAAAAACAGCCCTAAGATAAACTTTTTTCTTTTTACGATGACATTTATGAGTTCGCGCAGGTCTATTTCGTCTTCATGCAGGTTTTGATTGTCGTTCATGGGGGCTTCCTTTTCGGTTTGCGGCGTTTATAATGTTTGTCATGTGCTTTTTTTATATGGGCTTCGGATTGCTTCGGGCTGCTACGCAGCCCGAAGCAATGACAAGTATCGTATATTAATTATACATAGTGTAAATATTACTATAATTG
>Ga0268276_1000827_pt1 | contig 33583 bp, 25 predicted proteins | sample saktaG_4_FD_190145 | JGI IMG/M metagenome (GOLD analysis project Ga0268276, IMG submission 190145) | Saline water microbial communities from Sakinaw Lake, British Columbia, Canada - sak_2010_1_5_45m | ecosystem: Environmental > Aquatic > Non-marine Saline and Alkaline > Saline ...
CCAATCAGCCTCATCTTTTGTGGCTAAATCTCTTAATTTTATTTGTATTCTTTCAAGTTTGCCTTTTTCTTTTTCCGGTTCGGTTAAGAATTTTCTCCGAACAATATCATTCATAGCTAGAGTTGGGCTATCGCCAACAATTCTTCTTAAGTGGTCGGGAGACATCCTGGCAGCTGCTTCTAGCGCCTTATTTTCAAAGCCCGGATCGGTTTCTCTCGCCTTGAATAACCCCACATCACCCTTTTCTTCAGAAATTTTAGCTAAAACCGCAACCATTCTTTGATCGCGTTCCATAGCATCTTTAGGACTATTTGCCCAAAGCATTGCCCCATCTAGGTCGTCGGTTTTGACCATGTCGGTCAATCCCTTGTCTTTCATTAAACTGTCAATTCCTGTGGGCATTCCAGCTTTTAATTCCTTGCCCTTTAATGATAGTTGTCTTAATAATGGATTTTTTGATTGACCCATTCTATCGAAAAAACCTCCTTTGCCCCCTATTGTTTCAGAAGATAATATTTCTCGGCCAGCCCTTTCCCCTAATGCCCCCATGCCCTTTTTTGCTTGGCCTATAGCTCCAGTTCCTTTTTTCCAGCTACCTACAGCAGTTTTGCCCCAGCCCTTAGTGGTTTTTATAACCGCGTTAGCCCCAGTGGCGCCGCTAGACAAAGAAGCTAGAAAACCAACGAGAAGAAAAACGTCAATAACCGCGAATTTCAATATTTCATCAAAGCCCAGAATCGAAAAGCCGGCATTTACCCAAATCATGTCTGGAGCAGTTCCAATAACCGGGTTCGCATTAGTAAAAACCAGGAGCTGTTCGGCCAGATAGAGGAAGAAGGCGGCAGTTACGCCGACAATACACCATTGGAAGAATTGGTCCCACCAGGCCGTGAAAAGTTTTTTGGTGTTCGGCAGGACATTAGCAAAAAAAGCCAGAGGAGATAGGATTACCAATACCCAGATTGCCACATAACGCATAATAAAAAGAACCGAAAACAGGAAAAAGAAAAACGCAGTTAAAATGCAAAAAGCAGAAAAAGTCACACTTCTGGCAATCAAATCCATATGCATACTTACCCATCCATCAATTGTGCTAAGAGAATGCATAATGGCAGCGAGTTGGCTGGCGGCCAGGTTGATCATCGAAGAAAAACTGGAGATTCCTTCGATAAAAAAATTCATAATAATATTGGAAGCGTCGACAACTAGCCCGCAGATAACCGGAGTGAAATTAATCAGTAAGATCATGCCGATTAATCGAGGCAGAGTTTTCTTGGCATGATATTCTCCGATTCTCAGAGCCGTGGCCAAGCCAATAACCAATAGGGCAAAAGCAAAACCCATATTGGCAAAGTTCCTGGTTATTTCCCAGCCAGGACCAACAATGCCGCCAGAAGTATACGGCAGGTTGATAAAAGACGGACTGGTAACTAGAGATAAGAAAATATAAGAGACTATAAGGATACCATAAGAGGCGATAACAATAATCTGAAAAACCAAGCCAGCGATGGCACCAGCAATTGATGTGGCTAGAGCAAGAAAAAAAGCCTGAGCTTGATGCAGAGGCAAGACCAGACCGGCGATAATAAATATAGAAGCTAAAACCTTTATTGAAAAAGAATGTCTTTTTAAAAATGAGTTTTTCATTTTATTCCTTAATTTTAAATATGTCCGTAGACTCCGAAGGAGTTGTATTTTATATCTTTTAAATTGAAACTCGATTATTTATTCTAACATAAAAGCTTTAGCTAGCGAAAGCTTCAACTAGCGCCAGCCAGTTTTCAAGACTTAGGGATTCAGCCCTGGTATCCGGCCTTAATTTATTTTTTAAAAGCCAATTTTTGGTTTCCTCTTTTGATAATTTGAGTCTGGAGGCCAGGTTATTTGCAAGCTGTTTTCTGGGCTGGGAAAAACCAGCTTTGACAATTTTAAAGAATAAGATTTTATTAAACTTTAATTCCGGGTTTCTTGGCTCCAGTTTAATAATAGCTGAATCTATTTTTGGTTTTGGCCAAAAAGCATTTTTGGAAACATATCCGATAATTTGCGCTTTAGCATAGATTTGAACAGAGACAGCCAGCAATGTCATATCTGGTGGCTGGCTACAAATTCTTTTGGCTACCTCTTTCTGTACCATTAAAACCATTAATTTTGGTTTATTTTCTAGCTCTAAAAACTTTCTGATAATTGGAGTAGCAGCATAATATGGCAGATTAGCAATAACCTTGTAGCCCTTAAAGTTTTCAAAATCAGCCTTTAAGGCGTCTCCGCCAATAATTTCAACATTTTTAAATTCTCTAAGATTTGTTTTTAAGATCGGGATTAAACTCAAGTCTTTTTCAATGGCGATTACTTGTTCTAACTTTTGGGCTAGTTCCGCGGTGAGAACACCTAAACCAGGCCCAATTTCAATAACTAAATCCTTTTTCTTAAGCTCACCAGCTTCAATAATCTTATTAAGAACGCTTTTTTGCCTTAACCAATGCTGGCCAAGTTGTTTTTTGGGTCTAAAGACCCGATCAACTTTGTTGATGTATGGCTTAACAATCTGTGGATTGCTTGAATTTTTTAGACCTTGACCTGATGCTTTTTTCATGATATTTTAATTAATATCAGGCAATTTTGATATTATACTAAAAAAGCTTACTATTTGGTATTTTTTTAGGAAAATCTCCGGTTTTTCCAAGCTGGGGAAAAAAAATGTTTGCAAGCTGATGAAGTTAACGAAGTTAACGGAATCTCGACAAGACCCTTTGTTTTATTGTGGGTGTTTTGCTTTTGCTCTGCTTTTAATCACTCCTGTTCTTGGCGTACCAGTATCTAATAATATTTTTTCAACTGGATTATCTGAAGAAACCTCTAAAGGTAATCCCGATTCGCTCCTTGCTCTGGGGCCTTTTACCGGTGTTTTTCAATCACCAGATTTTTATTTAATCCAGAAAAATAGTTTTAAGGCTTTGCCGCCCTCAGGAACAATAAAGCCTCAGGTCTTAGCCACTTTATCCGAGAACGAAGAAGACTTAATCAATGGCTTAAGCGGAGATCGCAGCGGTATTATTGAATATGTTGTTAAGGCCGGAGACAGCCTTTCTTCAATTGCCGATCAATTCGGTTTATCTTTAGAAACGATTTTTTGGGCTAATAATTTGACCAAGAATTCAACCGTAATTATTGGTAAAAAACTGGTAATCTTGCCAACATCCGGAACTATGCATATGGTTAAAGCCGGTGAAACCTTGGGAGAAATTGTGAAAAAATATAAAGGCGACTTAGTTCAAACCATCAGTTTTAACGATTTGGACAACGAGAACCAGGTTTTTGTTGGGGATATTGTTATTATTCCTGGAGGAGTTTTACCGCCTAATCCGGTTGTTGTAATTAAGCCGACTTCGGGCTTGGCACCAACCACCGCCGGTTATTTTATCTGCCCGGTTTCTGCTCCTTGCCGGATTACTCAAGGGCTACATTGGTATAATGCTATTGATTTTAGCCATGGAAAATGCGGTGAACCGATTTATGCAGCTGCTTCAGGCGTGGTTCAAAAGGCTAAAACAACTACGTCAACCTCAAAGTGGGCTTTTGGGGGCGCGGGCAATCACATCAGCATTTCTCATCCAAATGGCACAACCACTTTATACGGCCATCTTTTAAGCATCGTCGTTAATCCGGGAGATCATGTTTCTAAAGGGCAAGTCATTGCTTATATGGGGGGCACTCCGGGCACTCCTGGCGCCGGCATGTCTACTGGCTGTCACTTACATTTTCAAGTAACTGGAGTTAGAAATCCTTTCGCCCCGTAGCAATTCTGTAGATTGCGACGATGAAGATAATCAATCTGCTTTTGTGAGAAATCTGCCGTTTTTTGTTAGCGTTTGCAATTTTGGCAAACAGCAGTTTCTGGGATAGCTTCCAGTCTTTCTTTACTTATCTCCCGGTGGCAGATCTTACAAATGCCATATTCCCCTTTTTCCATACTTTCTATTGCTAAGTTTATTTGTTCTAATTTTGTTTCTAAAGTTTTTTCTATAGAAAGAAGGTTTTCATATTCTTCGACTTCATCAGCCTCTTCTTCAAGATTACTTCCTTGAAAATTAGGAAAGCGAGCGTTCCAATCGCTTTTCAAATTCTTCTTTTTATCAGCAAAAGAATCAAGCTCTTTTATAAGGCTTTGTTTTTCCCCTTCAAGCTTGGTTTTAATCTTTTCAATAAATTCTTTTTCTACCATAGATTGTTTATTATTTTGTTATGTCTAACTTGGAATTAGATCCATTGTTTTAGTCATAATTTCTCCAGAAGAAGTGATAATCAAATAGTCCCGATAAACAGACCAGCAAATCCCAAGGTTGCTTTCCTTAAAAGAGAGATAGCGGAAAGCGCCGCTGGCATAATTGGCTTGTCGGAATAGGGTGCCGACTAAAGTAGTTTGCTTACTTAAGACAATAAAGAGATTGTTAAGGTCTGAAGGCATGGTTGGCTCCCAGGATCCTAGAAGATTTAAAATAGAATTATTATCTTTGATTTTAATAACTAGCCCAAAACCTTGTTTTGAACCACCCTTGCCGTAAACGAAAAAGTCAAAGTCTTTGGTTTGGTCAGAAACAGAAGTGAAAAAGTTTTCCGGGAGACTCAGTCCAAGTTCTTCGGCCATGGTTTTTAGTCCCCAGAATTGGTCATCTTTTTTAGGCAAGATTTCAAAGAATTCAACACTAGAACCAGTTAAAACAATGTCATTAACAGCTTGTTTAAGCTGTTCTTGGGCGCTTTCTTCTTGGTTAAGGTCAATAATCTTTATTTCTTTAACTGCAATAATCGGTATTGGCGGAATTTCCGGGCTTATGGATTCTGTCGGCGACGGAGTTGGAGATTCAGGAGATGGAGACATAGAAGCAGATGCCGATGGAGACAGAGATGGGGATGGCTGGGGGCTTTGCTTCTTTCTTATTACCAGATACCAATAGGTAAAACCGATTAGGAAAAGAAAAACAAAAAACGAAAAGACAATCGCAATCCTGACTAAAACCTTTTTCCACGGAGAAATCTTTCCTATTCTGGAAGATATTTCTTCTTCAGCGCTTTTTTCTTCTGGTTCCGGAACCGGGTTTTCTCCGGGAATCATGGTTTTAATGATTTTTTCTCGATGAGAAGCTTCTTCAGATAGTTTCTCTTCAAGTTTTAACTTAGAGATTTTTTCTTTCTCTTTGGTTGCCTCTTCTTCTTGAAGCTTGGCCAAATCTTTGGCCATAGTTCTAATTTCTTCTCTTTTCAGGAAAACTAGTTTCTCTGCCATTGTTTTTATCTTTTAACATTGCCTTTAAAGAAAGATTAGTTCTTCCCTGTTGGTCGATGCCGATAACTTTAACTGGGACGCTGTCTCCGATTTTAACAATGTCTTCAACTTTTCCTACTCGATAATTAGCAAGTTCAGAAATATGGATCAGCCCTTCTTGATTGGGCAAGTATTCTGCCATAGCGCCAAAATCAAAAAGTCTGGTAATTTTGGCCTGGAATGTTTCGCCAATCTTTGTTTCATGGGTAATATTTTCAATCCATTTTAAGGCTTTTTGGGCCGAGTCTTCAGTTTCAGCGGTAATGAAGATTAGGCCGGTTTGTTCAATATCAATAGTGGCTCCGGTTTGATTAACGATTTCATTAATAACTTTACCGCCAGGCCCGACTACTTCCCTGATTCTTTCTGGATTAATTTGGATGGTCAATATTCTGGGAGCATAGGGAGACAGTTTTTCTCTTGGTTTGGCAATGACTTTTTCAGTAATATCTAGGATTTCAAGCTTAGCTTTTTTTGATTTTTCCAGTGCAATCTTTAAGATTTCCGTAGTAATTCCTGAAATTTTAACGTCCATTTGGATAACCGTAATTCCTTGTCTGGTGCCAGCAGCTTTAAAGTCCATGTCGCCGTGGTGGTCTTCCGGCCCCTGAATATCAGTCAAAACTGCGAACTTTCCGGTTTTTTCATCCATAACCAAACCAATGGCAACGCCGGCTGCTTGACCCTTAATGGGCACGCCTGCATCCATTAAAGCCAGAGAAGCTCCGCAAACAGAAGCCATTGACGAGGAGCCGTTGGATGACAGAATTTCTGAAACAACTCTGATAGTATATGGGAAATCTTCAGCCTTAGGAATGAGGGGTAAGAGGGCTTTTTCGCCGATCATGCCATGACCGATTTCTCTCCTTCCGGGTCCTCTCATTGGTTTAGTTTCGCCAACAGAATAAGGGGGGAAATTGTAATGAAGCATAAATCTTTTTTTACCTGAAATCTCCATGCCTTCGAGTAGTTGTTGGTCCCCGGGAGCGCCCAGGGTTAAAATTGACAAGGCAGTTGTCTGCCCCCTGGTGAAAAGTCCTGAGCCATGGGTTCTTGGCAAAACATTAATCTCGCAGGAAACGTCTCTTAGTTGATCTGGACTTCTGCCGTCAGGCCGTTTACCTTCTTTTAAAATGTTTTCAGTCATAATTTTGTCGGTTTCGCCCTCAATCAGAAACATGAGAACCCTAGAGCTGATTTGGCCTGGGTATTTTTCTTCAATAAGATTAATCAGTCCTTCCTTAAGACTGGATTCTTTTTGGTATCGGACAACCCTGTCTCTTTCAAAAAGGATTGGCGCCAGTTTTCCATCTAAAAACTCTTTAGCTGTTTTAATTATTTCCGGATTATCCGGAACTATTTCTACCTTCTTTTTGCCAAAGTTGTTAATGATTTGTTTTTGAAAATCAATGATTTGTTTTAAATAAGGCTTGGCAAAATCAACTGCTTCCAAAATCAGGCTTTCAGGAGATTCTGCTCCCTGGCCCTCAATCATGTTAATGATTAGCTCGTCATTTTTAAAGTTTCCGGAAACAAGCAATTCAAATCCGTTTTCTACTTCAGCTTCAGTGGTTGGATTTAAAATGAATTCATTGTTAACTACACCGACTCTGACTGCAGCCAAAGGGCCATTCCAGGGAATATCAGACAAGGACAGAGCCATGGAAGCTGCAATAATTCCCAGGGTATCTGGTTCATTTTGTTCGTCCCAGGATAGGACAGTGGTCACTACCTGAATTTCTCGGAAAAACCCATTAGGAAATCTTGGCCTAATGGTTCGGTCAATTAACCTGGCATTTAAAATGGCCTTGTCAGATGGCCTACCCTCTCTTTTCATATACCTTGATCCTTTTATCTTTCCAGCCGCATAATACCTCTCTTCGTAGTCTACAGTTAAAGGGAAAAAGTTTTGATTAGGAGTGTTCGGGGACATAACAGCCGTAGATAGGACAACTGTGTCGCCATATCTGGCAAAAATATTTCCCGAGGCTTGTTCAGCTAAGTTTTTAATTTCTAGGGTTAAATCGCGACCATTAAGTTCTAGCGTAAATTTCTCTGAGCTTTTATTCATTTTGATGATTTCTTAAGTAAGTAATTTTGTAGAGAGCTCCCCAGGTCAATAAATTCGTCAGCTTCTTCTTTTAATTTTGCCGAAGCTGATCGGCCAAAAGCAAGAACCTCAGTTCTTTTGCCTTTGTTTTCCAAGTATTCTATTAAAGGAATAAAGTCTCCATCTCCAGAGCAAAGGCAAACAACATCACAACTAGAGGCTACCCTAACAGCATCAATGACAATGCCAACATCCCAGTCTCCCTTTTTGGCGCCGCCATAGAATTCTTGAAGGTCTTTAACTCTGGTTTCGATCCCCAGTTTGGTTAGGGCCTCAAAAAACATTTTTTCCTCGCCGGATTTAGTTCTAATTACATATGCAAAGGCCCTAACTAGCCGCCGATTTGAAACCGCAGTTTTTAAGATAGCTGAGAAATTAACCCTTGTCCCGTATAGATTTTTAGCTGAATGATAGAGATTTTGAACGTCAATTAAAACTAAAACCCGCTGTTCGGCGTGCTTTAACGAGTATTCCGGCGCGCCGGATTTCTTATCCTTCTTCGTCCCGCTTTGCGGGACTTCGGCGGATTTCGCTCCGCCGAAAGAGGAGAAGATACCGCGGGCGTTAGCTCTTTCCAAGTCCGATTTTTTTGGTAATTTCATTAAATCTTTTTTCGTCTTCATTTTTTAAATAACCAAGCAGGGTTCTTCTCTTAGAGATCATTTTCAAAAGTCCCTTCTTGGCAGCAAAGTCTTTTGAGAATTTCTTGAGATGTTGGGCCAACCTGTCTATTTCCGCAGAAAGGATGGCAATCTGAGCCTCAGGAGAACCCGTATCTTTTTCATGAAGCTTAGCTTTATTAATGGCTTTTTGCTTTTCTTCTGGTGTTAACATAATGTTTAATTATTATATATATTATATTATACTATACGATACGCTTTTTAGAAATCAAATTCTGCGGGCGCCGCAAATAATTCAACGCTTCGTCTTGTAATAAAAAAACCTTTGCCAGACCGACCTTAAAGGATAATCATACCCTACAATACAAAATTGGATGCGTCAAATTATTTTTAGCTTACCTTTCCCTTTTTCTCAAAGCGAATAAAATTCGATATATCGTTAGGCTTATTAAAACAATCAACCCAATGAACAAAATCGAAAAGAAAACATATTCTATTACAACTTATGGTTGCGACATGAATAAGTCAGATTCCGAAAGATTGGCTTCGGCTTTGGAGTCTTTGGGCTATTCTTTAGTTAAAAAGAACAAGGTTCCGGATCTTCTGGTTTTTAATTCTTGTTCAGTCAGGCAATCTGCCGTTGACCGCATTTACGGACAGATGGGCAAATTCACTTCTTTTAAAAAGAAAAATCCTGATTTTAGAGCCGCAGTAACTGGCTGTATTTTGCCTAAAGACAGAAAAAAGCTTTTAAAAAGGTTTGATTTTATTTTTAATATTAAAGATTTAGATAAACTAGCTTTGATTTTGAAAGAACCAAAGAAATATTATAAGCTGAGCAAGGAGGAAATAGCTTCTTTTCGAGTCGCAGCGAGAAAACAAGATTTTAAAGAGCGAAGCGATGAATGTTCTTCTTTTCGAGTCGCAGCGAGAAAACAAGATTTTGAAGAGCGAAGCGATGAATGTTCTTCTTTTCGAGTCGCAGCGAGAAAACAAGATTTTGAAGAGCGAAGCGATGAATGTTCTTATTTTAAAATTAGGCCCAAGTATCATAATAAGTTCTCTTGTTTAGTGCCGATTTCTTTTGGCTGCAATAGGTTTTGCACTTATTGCGCTGTTCCCTATACTCGAGGCTTGGAGATAAACAGGCCCTCAAAAGATATTCTTAACGAAGTTAAAGAGCTGATCTCAGAAGGACCAAAGGAAATAATCTTACTGGGCCAAACAGTTTCCAGCTGGCAAGATCCAAAAGATAAAAACTATGTTTTCGTTGATCTACTTAAAGATTTGGAAAAGCTTCCGGGTAAGTTTTGGATCAGATTTAATTCCCCTTATGTTTTAGATTTTAATGATAAGCTGATTGATTTTTTAGCTGAAGCTCAGAAAATCAATAACTATCTTAATTTACCTATACAGTCAGGCAATAACCAAATCTTGAAAAAGATGAAGCGCGAATATTCGGCTGGCCAATATCTCAAAGTTTTATCTAGCTTAAAAGATAGAGTTCCGGATTTTAGTTTTTCTACAGATATTATTGTTGGTTTTTGCGGAGAGACTGAAAAGCAGTTCCAAGACAGTTTTAATGTTTTTAAAAAGATTTCTCCGAGCATGGCCTACATTGCCAAATATTCAACCAGGCCAGGAACAGTGGCTGCCAAGATATTCAAAGATAGTGTGCCCTTAAAGATTAAAAAGCAAAGGCATGCTGAATTAACCAGGCTTTTGCGTCAGACGAGTAAAAGTAATCTACAGAAAGAAGTTGGCAGAACCCTTGAGGTTTTAGTGAATGATTATTTGCCAAACAAGAAAGAATGCTTGGCAAAAACCAGAAATTTTAAAGCAATCAGATTTAAGGGAAATAAAAAACTCTTGGGGAAATTCGTTAAAGTGAAAATAGTTAAAACCAGAGAGTTTGAACTAGAGGGAAAACTATTTAAAAATTGACATACCTTGAGTTTCAAGATAAACTAGTATTATTATGTTTAATGGATTACTGCAGACAACTATCACAACAACTACAACCGTTTTTAACGGCTGATGTTTGTTGTAGGATCAATTTGAATCTTAAGTACAACCGACCTCAGCTGAAAGGTCGGTTTTTAATAAACAACATATGAAATTATCAAGGCAACAATTCAGCAAATTACTCCAAGAAAACAAGTTGGTTTTGAGTTTGATCGGTATGTCTAATATTGGCAAGACCTATTGGTCTAAGGAACTGCAATCTATGGGATTCAGGCACTTTAACTGCGATGATTTGATTGAAACAAATCTTGCCCCAGTTCTTAAGGAGTTTGGGTTCTTAGGGCTTGAGGGTGTTTCTCGCTGGATGGGCCAGCCCTACGAAGAGAAGTTTGCTATTAACCAGCAAAAATATTTATCGCTTGAAAAGAAAGCCATGGAAAGTATCTTTAATCAAATAGGAAACGATATGGTACAAAATACGGTTATTGATACTACCGGAAGTGTGATCCATGCTGACAAAAGCATATGCGCCAAGCTCAGGCAATGCTCATTAGTCATTTATATTGAGGCAAGCGAAGATATAAAAGAGGCAATGTTTGATCATTATATCAGCGAGCCAAAGCCGGTTATCTTTGAAGATATATTTGAACAAAAAGAAGACGAAACAGCGAGCCAGTCTTTAGAAAGGTGTTATTGGAAATTACTTAATTCAAGATCTAACTTGTATACTGAATATGCCGATGTCGTTATTCCTCGTCAAGCCATTAAAGAAAATGCGCGAGTTGATCACTTTATTTCACTGATAAAGCAATCATTATGAAATTCTGTAATCCACGATCGTTGAAAAAGTGTAATCGGTGGTGCGACAAAAAAATAAGTTTTAGCTTAAAAGGCCTAGTAATTATTGTTGGTTTGGACTGAACAATAATTTTTGAGACCAAGGGAACACAACAGTTCATCAAAAGAAAAGATTCCTTTTAAAATGATCTTACCCTCATAGATGGTGATTTCCTGGAGCGCTAGGTCTTTCATCTTTGTGGCGATTCCGTTAATTTCCTGCTGGGCAATATTTTCCAGCTGGACAGCGGTTTCTAAAGAAGCGGGCTGGTTATCAATCAAAACTTTTTCAAATTTAACATCAAAATTTCTCTCATCTCTTAAGGAAAGCGTTCCCTCAACCTCAATCTTTCCTTGAACTGGTTTTAAGAGCTGAGCTTTTGCTAAGTATTTACCATCGCTAAACTTAATTTTAAAATTGCGAAAATACTGGCAAGGCAAAACAATCATTTTTAGTTGAATTGGCGTCGGCTCTTTGCTACCAGCCAGATTTTTCACGAAATTTACTCCCTGGATTATTGGATTGTTCAAACTGCATAATAAATCCAGCCCTGCGTTAACTTCTTCTTCGGTCAGCTCTAGGGCTTGGGGTTGGGGCGGATAGGCTTGGATTCCGCTTTGGCTGACAGAAATTCTTTCTAATAGACCTTTAACTATTATCGCATTTCTGGCAGCTTCCACACCGGATTTGATTATAAAAACGCCGGCGATAGCAAGGACTAATAATACGACAAAAAGAATTTTCTTTTTCATAGATTTTTAAATTAATTTTTAATTTTGTCTTTTGCCTTTTGAATTTTATTTCATTGTGCCATGTAATAAATTGAAGAACAACGTTGAAATTTTTGAGGAAAATTTCTTACATTGTGCCCCCACTAGGAGTCGGACCTAGATTTACTGCTTAAGAGGCAGCTACTTTACCATTAAGTTATGGGGGCTCTATATTATAATCGTTCTATCAATTTTAACTCTAGCTTGTCTGTTCTTGTGTCGTAAACCGCAAAAGTGGCCTTATTAAACACTCCTGCCAGGGTTCCAGGGTTAACTAATCTAGTTTTGCCAACCTTCTCTTCCCAGGGGCGGTGGGTATGGCCATAAAAGACAAAATCATATTTTTTAGAAGCGGCTAAACCTTGAGCGGTCAGCGGGAAATGGCAAAAAGCAATTTTTTTGCCGGCAATAGTAATTTTCCCTGAATCTCCGCAAAAAACAACATTTTTAAATTTCCCTTTCGTTTTCGGTTCTAGCATGTTAGAGAGATCACCGTCAACATTGCCAAAAGAAAGATAAATCTTGCCCTTAAATAGCTTGGCAATTTCTTTAAGCGTGCTTGGAGAACAAACATCTCCGCAGTGCAAAAGTATTTTTATCTTTTCTTTGTTTAGCCAGGTAATCGCTTTCTGGATTGTAGCCAGGTTATCGTGACTGTCAGCAACAATGGAAATTTTCATTATACGTTTCCGCGAAGCGGAAAGGCTAAGCTTCGCTTATTCCTTGATTAGTTAGAAGTTTCGTCATGCGTCTGTTCGAGCATGCCGGTTCCGATCTGTTCTCCAGTTTGGGGATTAAAAACTTTAATTTGCCCTTCGTAAAAATAAAATCTATTAGCGAGATTGCTTTCTTGATTAGGAGCCAGAGTTTCAAAAAGCAGTTCGACTCCAGGATAGATTATTTTCCATTTTTTTAGATATTTTTTGTATGGGCTTTGCCAATATTCTAACTCGATAATTTCCACTTTATCGATTTGTTTTTGGCTGGCTGTCATTTGCGGATCTCCTGGAATTAAAAGGTCAATGTTAGTGTAGCCGCCCGGTTGTCTTTGGTTGTTTTCGTCCAAAATTTCCCAACCAAGGCCAACGGTGCCGGCCTTCAGGGGGCCGATGCTTTTATCTAGTATAAAACTCATCCAGCGGTGGTTAGCTGGTCGAAAAAATATTTGGTCGGGATCAAGATTGAATTTTTGAAAGTCAACCCAAAATCCTTGATCAAGGGCAAGCGAAACATATAAAGAATCCATATCTGGAGATATAGGAATAACACCGTCCCCGCTTTCAAAAAGAATTGGTCGTGAGAAAGTCAAAGTTTTTTGAAGTTGAAAAGTTTCCGGCTGACCAATGACCAAAGGCAGATAAACCTTTAATTCAAATTCGCTGTAATCATTTCCTATCTGGTTGAATCTTAAAAGTTCGCGACCGTCTTTTTCATAATAGAGGTTGATTTCCTCCGCATTTTCAGAAAACAAGCCATTTTCAATCATGCCTGAATAATGTTCGCCAGTAGAAGTATCGGTGATTCCATAGAGAAGCTGAGCAGTGTTGTCGTCTGGTTGGGTTGACAAAGACCGTACTGCCGCAGCCCAGAAAGACAGATTGTTTTCCGGGATTGTTTGGGCGACATAGAACCAGCCGGAATTTTTTTCCGGGTTGAAATATAAAACCGACTCAGGCGGGATATGGTTACTATCAACTCCGAGATCAAAGTTTGTTTCTATTATTGTAGAAAGCGTATCTTTCTTGACGGTAAAAGGAGCATCACTATAATCAACTAGTTTACCTTGGCTAAAAGGATATTCATAAACGCCAATTCTGTAGTTATCATTCTCTGTGAACTCGAATCCTGGCGTCCAAGTAATTTTGGCGTCAGAAGCAGGAATATTTCTGGCAATCACGCCAATTAATTGTCGATTGCGATACAAAACTAAGCTTATTTTTTCAATTATTGGATCGGCTTGCCAGCAGATTTCGTAATTCTGTTCGACTTTCCATTCTTCATTGCCGTTGGGGGAAATGAGTTGCAGATTACCAGTTGCTTGGATTTTCAGGGGTACAAAAAGACAGATACCAAGAGAGAAGATAATCAGAAATTTTTTAGTCACAGAAATTTTTTAAAAATTAGGTTCAGGTATTTCTTCATTAGCCATTGGTTGAGTAATTCCTAAAAAAGCAGCTGCTTGGTTTGGCGCTGTTGGTTGTTGATTTGAATTTTCGATGGCATAGTTTAGTGGAACATAAGATGTCGAGCAATCAATTTGCCACCAATTTCCCTTCAATCCGGTCCAATCAGCAACACCGATGACACTAAAGAATAAATTAACTACTAACCAGGAGCTGTAAATAATTAACAACCCAATGACAACTGACCAAATTACAGCCTTAGCTTTACTTATTAAAGAAGAATCATAGCCAGCGCCGAGAATAAAATAGGCGCCGCTAATAACGGCAAACAAAACCGCTAGAGGCGGGATGATTCTTAATAAAAGAGTATCAACAATATTTTTGCCCATAACCAAAAGGTGGCAAAGCGTACATTTTACAGTTTGATCCCCATCTTGGTCCGGGTCATCTACGCTGAGCCCGCAGGGAACAATGCCGGCCGAGACGCTCGAAGCTAAGAAAACCATTAATAGGGAAATAAAAATAAATTTTTTCATACTCCTGTTTATTTTTAAGATATTATTACCTGATTTATTCTAACAGACTTTATTTATTCTTTAAAGAGAGTTGTTTAGGAAACAGCGCCCCCGGGAAGATTCGGTCACAAGTTTCCGCTTCCAGCAGGACTCGCGACCCCGCCTCCTTCACTGCGTTCAGTCCGGCTTTCGAATCTTTTTTTAAAAACCAATATTTTTAAGATAACATGAGATATACTTTAATAATCCAATAATATTGGTGCCCCCGGGAAGATTCGAACTTCCATAACTGGTTCCGAAGACCAGGACTTTATCCATTAAGCTACGGGGGCAATCTTTTTTTACAATATCCTGATTTTTGTTTTGAATCAACCCCCCGCTAATCTTTTACCAGTTTCTTTATTTATTTTATGTTGAAGCTAACAAGTGATTTAAAGAATTTTATCAATTAAGCGGATTAGTGGTGGGGGGTGAATTGAAGAAAAACCGATTTTAAGCTATGGTTTAATTGAATTCGTATATTCGTACTAATTTGTAATTCGTAGAACTTATGACAATTCCAAGAGAAGTAAAATCAATTGTTAACAAGCTGGAAAAAGCAGGCTTTGAGTCTTATATTGTTGGCGGCTGCAGTCGAGATTTTCTTATTGGCCAGGATCCTAATGATTGGGATGTGGCTACTTTAGCTAAACCAGAAGAAATTCAAAAGGTTTTTCCAGATAATTTCTATGAAAACAAATTCTTGACGGTTACAGTTCGAACCAAGAGCCGGAAAGCTAGTTTGAAAGAGATTGAGGTGACTACCTTTAGGGCTGAGGCCAAATATACTGACAAGCGCCATCCAGATCAGGTTAGTTTTAGCAAGAGCGTGGTCGAAGATTTGGCCCGAAGAGATTTTACCATTGATGCCATTGCTATTAGGTTAAAGCCCAAAAGTAAGATTGAGATTATTGATCCTTTTGGCGGTCAGAAGGATCTCGAGGCTAAAATTATTAAAGCAGTTGGCAATGCCAATAATAGGTTCTCTGAAGATGCCCTAAGATTAATGAGGGCAGTCAGGTTGGCGACAACCCTGGGATTTCAAATAGAACCAGAAACTAAGGCAGCGATTATTAAAAACGCCAACTTGTTGAAATCAATTTCAATCGAAAGGATTAGAGACGAACTGATAAAAATTATTGATCCGGACAAAGCTGCCGAGGGCATCGAGCTTTTAAGAGAAACAGGGCTTTTAAAACATATTATTCCCGAACTAGAAGAAGGTTATGGAGTGGCTCAGAACAAACATCACATCTACGATTGTTATAAGCATAATCTTTTATCTTTAAAATATGCCGCCGAGAAGAAATTCAGTTTCGAGGTAAAACTGGCCAGTCTTCTTCACGATATTGCCAAACCCAGAGTTAAAAGGGGCGAGGGAGAGGAGGCTACCTTTTACAATCATGAAATGGTGGGGGCTAAAATGACAAGCAGAATTTTAGAAAGATTAAGATTTCCCAGGAATCAGATTGAGAAAATATCCAGACTTGTCAGGTATCATTTGTTTTATTACAATGTCGGCGAAGTTGGCGAAAGTTCTGTCAGAAGGCTTTTGAAAAACGTTGGCCGGGAAAACATTGAAGATCTTTTAAAGGTGAGAATGGCAGACAGGATCGGTTCCGGTGTGCCCAAGGCCGAGCCTTATAAGCTACGCCACTTGAAATATGTGATAGACAAGGTTTCCCAAGATCCCCTATCTCCTAAAATGATCAAGGTTAATGGCAACGAGGTAATGAAGATTTTGGGAGTAAAACCAGGGCCTCGAGTCGGTCAAATTCTGGAAATTCTTTTAACAGAAGTTTTGGAAAATCCAAAGAGAAACAAAAAGGTATTTTTAACCGGCAGAATTAAAGAGCTGGCCAATCTTTCAGATAAAGAACTGGCAGGATTGGCCGATAAAGCTAAGAAAGAAGTTTCCACTATTGAGCAGAAGAAAGATGAAATGACAAAAGAAAAGTATTGGGTCAGTTAGTTAAAGATACAGGGCGTAATATAACAGTAGTATACTGGCTTCGGGAGTCAGCTGTCCCAGTGCAAATCTGGGCGCCCTGAAAGGTATCTGCAATAGTTATTATACTGGGACAACTTTCTTTTGAGCCTAATCTCAGGATAAAGATCTTTAGGATAAGTTTTGCCATTCCTATAGACCTATTGCCCTCTCTAGACTTACTTTGCACTAAATTGTATTATGGGGCTAGTTTATTCAAGATTATTATGAACAGAGAAGTAAGAAAATTCGGTAAGAAAATTAAAGAAATTCGCTGAAACAACTCTTTTTCATCATCGCAACGGTAGTAGTAATTGTCAGTCTTGTGGTACTCGGCTTCACTCTCTGGCAAGTGCAACAACAGCAGACATCATTAGTTGACGATTTGCAGTTTCGCACTGCACTTTTAGTCGATAGCCTTAAAGAATCTATCCGGCCTTCATATCTAAATAGTGCAACTACAACCCTGCAAAATGTGCTCGATAAATTTACAGGACAAGAACAGTTACTGGGTTTTGCAGTATATGACAATAAAGGTGTTTTGTTTGCTACTTCAACTGGATTGTCGTCAAGTTTGACTCAAGATACGGTTATCTCTAAGAAGGCAATGGATTCAGACAGCGCTCAAGATGATTTTTCTACGTTTGACAACGGCAAGGTGTATGTTTTCGCGACACCATTGCATGAGAACGAACAAGTTATAGGAGTATTAACAGTATTTCAGAAAGCGGATTATATTAGCGCTACTATCAATCAAATTTGGAAAACCAATTTGTTGCGTTTATTTTTACAAGCACTATTGTTTTCTTTGGCTGTAGTATTGATTCTAAATTTGATTATCTATAGGCCCATTATGAATCTGACGGAAGTTATTCGGCAGGTCCGTAGCGGAAATATTGAGAGCGATTTTGAAATGCAAAAAAAATCTGGTTTTTTTAAACCAATCACCACTGAAATATCAAAAATGGCTCAAAGTTTAATTTTGGCTAGGGTATCAGCTAGCGAAGAAGCCAGAATGCGTTTGGAAAAATTGGATTCACCATGGACAGCCGAACGACTAAAAGAATTTTTTAAAGCTTATTTAAAGGGTCGTCGAATTTTTGTTGTCTCTAATCGCGAACCCTATATCCATAAAAGAATTAAAAATGAAATTCATTGGGAGGTGCCAGCGAGCGGAATGATTACGGCTTTAGATCCTATTATGGAAGCGTGTGGCGGCATGTGGCTAGCTTATGGCAGTGGAGACGCAGATAAGCAGACGGTAAATGATCAGGACAAAATTGAAGTTCCGCCAGATGAACCAAAGTACACTTTAAAACGTCTTTGGCTCACCGAGAGGGAGATAAAAGGTTATTATAATGGTTTTTCAAACGAAGGATTGTATCCGCTATGCCTCCTGGCCCATATTCGTCCGTTATTTCGCAAGCAGGATTGGATGGTGTATCGCGAAGTAAATGGTAAGTTTGCTCAATCGCTTTTAATGGAGATTAAGAATATACAAAGACCGATTGTGCTAATTCAAGATTATCATTTTGCTTTGTTGCCCGAAATGATTAAAAAAAGCCGACCAGACGCGGAGATAGGGTTTTTTTGGCATATTCCTTGGCCAAATGCGCAGGCGTTTAGTATTTGTCCTTGGCGCAAGGAGCTATTAAAGGGAATACTGGGGGCTGATGTTTTAGGTTTTCATACTCAACAATATTGCAATAATTTTTTCGAGACTGTTAACAAAGAAATAGAATCTCTTGTTGATTTAGAAAAATTCGCGATTACATATAAGGAGCATACTTCGTATATAAAATCCTTTCCTATTAGCGTTGCTTTTACAAACAACGAAATAACGGAAAAAGAGCCAAAATCAAAACTCCTAGAAAGCCTAAAGCTGGAATCTAAAATTTTAGGCATAGGCATAGACCGCTTAGATTATACCAAAGGACTTCTGGAAAAGTTTAAGGGCGTAGAATTTTTTTTCGACACGCATCCAAATTATATAAGACAATTTACTCTCCTGCAAATTGCATCTCCTAGCCGTGAAGGCGTAGAAAAATACCGGCAGTTTAATGAAGAAGTAACTCGAGAAGCAGAAAGAATAAACCAAAAGTTTGAAAAGAATGGTTGGAAACCCATAGTTTTTTTAAAAGAGCATCATTCTCATGAAGAAATTTATCCACTCTATCGGGCAGCTCAAGTGTGTTTAGTCACTTCGCTAAGCGATGGCATGAACTTGGTAGCACAGGAATTCGTAGCCGCCAGAAATGATGAGTTGGGCGTGCTGGTTTTGAGCCAATTTACTGGCGCGGCGCGAGATTTTAAGCGCGCGATTACTATTAACCCTTATAGCGCTGAAGAAACCGCCGAGGCAATTTATCGGGCGATAACAATGCCAGCATCAGAACAACGCCGCCGCATGAAAAAAATGCGCGAATCTGTCAAAAATTATAATATTTATCGTTGGGCAGCGGAATTTTTAAAGGCCATAACCAGCTTAGGTTAATTTATAATTAATAGGCGAACATGAAAAATAAGTCACTCAAGATTCTATTTATTTGCAACGGAATTTTTGTTTTTGCCGGCAGTTTATTTGGACCCCTCTACGCCGTGTATGTAGGATTATTGGATAAAAACATTCTTTCCGTCAGCATTACTTGGTCAGCCTTTTTGATAGCCACAGTCATTTTCACATGGATAATTTCTAGAATTGGCGATCGCATAAAAGAAAAAGAATATTTATTGATGGCTGGTTTTCTTGTCCGCGCAATAACCTGGTTTTTGTTTATTTTAGCAACCAATATTTTTTATTTGATTTTTTTGCAAATACTTTTAGGATTAGGGGAAGCCTTGGGCACGCCCGCATTTGATGCAATTTTTGCCGAACATCTAGATAGCGGTCGGCACATAAAAGAATATTCTGATTGGAAGTTGGTTTTAAATGGGGTTACTGGAGTAGGTACGATAGTCGGGGGTTTAATTGCTACGGCGTTTGGATTCCAATGGCTTTTTATTTTAATGAGCATATTAGCCATTGTCTCGTTTGTTGGAATGTTAATACAACCGAGAAAATTATTATAAAAGAATTTACCGTCAAACCCCAGTAGTAGTCTGCCTCAGGCGAACACTACGGGGCAGGGAAAAATTTGAAATCGTTTTTTTCTTTTTTGCATTTTAATCTTTTTGAAATATGAAAGTAGCAATCATTTGTACGAATCTATTCAATATGGACGAGAAAAATAAAACAGGTAGCGGTATTTTTAATTTTATTTTGATAAATAATTTGGCTAAATTCAAGAACTATAATATCACTGTCTATGCTTCTGGCGCATCTTCTTTGCCTTTTAAAGTTGAAAGTGTCGGCCTTGATCCTTCTTCGTCGGATCCGAAGATAATTAAAAATGGAAAGCATATCATGTTTGAATTAGCCCTTATTTCCAAGGCATTTTCGAATCAGAATAAATTCGATGTCTTTCACGTAAATGTCGGCGACGGTGATTTAGTCCTGCCATTTGCCGCTTTTATAAAAAAACCGATATTAATTACTCTCCACAATATTATAGATGAGGAATTTACAAGAAAATATTTTTCTATTTTTAAAAGTAATAAAAATATTTTTTTTGTTTCCGTAAGTAATTATCAGAGAAAAATTTTGCCGGAATTAAATTACATCGATACTATCTACCACGGCATAGACACCGAACAATTTAGTTTTCATCCAAGAGGAGGAAAAAATATTATGTGGGCCGGTAGATTTATTCCGGGGAAAGGTCCGGACATAGCTATCCGGTTGGCCAAGAAAACAAAAAATAAAACAAAATTATTTGGCATTATTAAAAACGGATTTGAAGATTGGTTTGAGCAAAATATTAAAAATAAAATTAAGGCAAAAAGAGACAATTCTTTGATTTCTCTTTATGTCGACTACGAACGTTATCGTTTGATTAAGCATTTTCAAACCAGTAAGCTTTTTTTGCTTCCTAATTTATTGGAAGAAGCATTCGGATTCGTATTTATTGAGTCAATGGCTTGCGGCACTCCAGTGGTGACTTTTGCTAGAGGGTCCGCTCCAGAAATTATCAAAGACGGTCAAACTGGTTTTTTGATTAATCCATCCGACAACGATATTCGTGGCGCTTGGATTATTAAAAAAACAGGTTTCGCCGGTTTATGTGAAGCAGTAGAGAAAATATATTCAATGCCGGACGAAGAATATAAATTGATGAGACAAGCATGCCGCAAGCATGCAGTTGAAAATTTTTCTGCAGAAAAAATGACAAAAAGATATTTGGAGGTATATAGAAAAATTACAGATTAATTTTTGATCCTAAAAAATATGAAAATATTTACAAATATAACCAGAGAATATTTAGGAGGCATAACAACTACAAATAACGCGTTGCTGTCATTTTTGATCATTGATAAAAACGAAATTGTTGGTTTAGAGTTTGACACAGTACGTTGCATGAAAGGTCCGATTATTCTTCAAAAATTGGACCCAAGGTTTTTTGAGCATTATATTTTAAATATTCATGATTTGCCATTTAAAAAAATAATTAATACGGCTAAAAATTTGAATGATATTAAGAAATATTATCTGTCAGCTATAAAAGATATTAAGGATTTAATGAGAAAAACAAGCCCGAATGTGATTTTGCTTAATGGCACATCTTATTTTCCTTGGTTGATTTCTATTGCCGCGCATGAGTTAAAAATTCCGATCGTTTTACGATATCACGGTATTTATTCCGTAGAAATGCAATATTTACATAAAAAAGCTAATGAAATCATTTTGGGTATTGAAAAATCTTTTGAGAAAACAGTGACCGCGTTTATTTTTCCTTCTAATCTTTGCAAAAATATAGTTGAAAAAGAAATTTTTAAAAAACAAATAAAAAACGGTTATGTCATTCCCAATCCCGTGCAAGTGCCAAAAATCAGCAGCAGAAGTTTGGCGAAAAGAAAAATCGCAATGGTTGCGCGTTGGCTTGCGATAAAAAATATAGACGTTTTTTTCCAATTGCATAAAATACTTAATGAACAAGGTTGGAAACATTCAGCTACCTTTATAAACGAAAAAGCAAATACAGAAATGATTCCCAAGACAATAAAACAACTTACTCCAATGAGATATGAAGAACTTTGCGATTTTTACAAATCACAAGGATTAATCGTCGCGCCAGCCTATTTTGAAACTTTTGGCAACGTGCCTATGGAAGCTGTTTGCATGGGTATTCCCGTCTTAGTTAGTAATAACATGGGTTGCGCTGAAATCTTGATTGCTGTCGGCTTAGAAAAAATGGTTATAGATTTTTCGGATTTAGCAAAGGTTGCTTCAAGAGTAAAAGAATTATGCGGACAAAAAATATTGCCAAAACAATTAAACGCTCTTAAAAAAATTCTCGACAATCGCTTAATAAACACGGAAATTAACAACGTGCTGATCAATACGTCCAAAAAGGTTGTAAACGGATAAGCAATTGATTAATATTAAGGTGGTACACCAACTTCGTTGGCACTACTCAGGACAAGTTTCGGCGATGGCGAAAGCGAGGGCAGGGCGGGAATTCCTTTCCCCCTCGCCTTGCTGAAGCTCCGGCGAAGCGGGCCAACCCTCTTACTTTTGCTCGCCCGAGCGCTTGTTCCGATTTCTATAAATTTTTGATAAGACTTGTTTAAAAATAGTGAATCCACGATAATTTTAGCGGGCCCGTAGTAAAGTGGTAATACGCCGCCCTCCTTCGTTAAAACTACGGAGGGCAAAACTATTCGCATTGCGCCGGCCGAAGTTTCGAGGGCCCATAGGTAAGTGGCATACCGGGTCATTCGCATTGACCAGTCGCCAGTTCGATTCTGGCTGGGTCCACCACGAAATAAATTTGCAAAGCAAATTTAAACGTTGTAGGAACGTGGAAATTGTCAAATAATTTTGTACCTTTCACCTAAATTTCTAACGCGGGGGTTGTTCAAACCCTGAAGAGTTGCTGAACTTCGGAGTTTTAGCGAAAGAGGGTCCTATTCAAAACCAAAAGAATGATAATTGCTGTAGGTTCTCAAAATCCAGTTAAAATTGAAGCGGTAACTCAGGCTTTTGGCAAGGTTTTCGGGAAATGCCAGGTTATTGGAGTTTCCGTCTCCTCGGAGGTGTCAGAAATGCCAATCGGATTTGATGAAATAGTTGCTGGAGCCAAAAACAGGGCGCAAAAAGCCATAGAAGAATTGAAGGCGGATTTTGGCGTAGGGTTAGAAGGCGGATTGGAGAAAACAGAAATAGGTGTTTTTCTTACCGGTTTTGTTGCCGTAATAGATAGAAATGGGATTTGGGGTTATGGCCGCGGTAACGGGCTTTTAATGCCCGACGGTATTATTAAGGAAGTAGAACGGGGCAAAGAATTAGGAACCGTTATGAATGAAATAATGAAAGAAGATAATGTCAAACAAAAAGGCGGCGCAATTGGTTTTTTCACCAATAACCTTATTCCCCGCCCTAAGGCTTTTGAGATAACGACTATTAATGCCTTGGCCAGGTTTATGAAGAAAGAATTTTATTAATACTGATAATCTTTTACAAGGTTACAGGGCGACTGTTACTTTCCTTTGTGCTGGCGACTCATTGTTTTTGTCAGTCTGAGCGTTCATCTTTAGTTTTACCATTTTGCTAACGATGAGAATAATCAGCCAGAATTTTGTTTAAAATGAATTTTGATTTTTTCTAACAAAGATCGCCAAAATTTTAAAAACACCAATTTGCTCGGCGGCGAGCCTGTCGGATTATTTTTGTCAGATACAAAATAAAATGGTAATAATAAATATTATCAAAAATGCCAAAAAGATATAGGTTATAAACAAAGTCATAAATTTAAATAAAAAATATGGAAAACCAAAATTTTAATCAACCAATGTCGGGAAATCTTCAACAAATGCCGCCGGTTGTGCCTGACCCAAAGCCCAAGAAAAAACTCTTAATTATTTCAGGCATTTTGGGAGCAGTTATTATTATTGTTTTGGCCATTTACTTTGTTTTGCCGAAATTCGGGCAAGAGATCATAAAGAAAACTGCGGAAGATATTTATAATCCCGCTGTCGCGTTCGCTTCTAAGTTCGCAACATACGACGAAATACCAGTTAATGTGAGCCCGAAAGTCCCAGCTTATTCTGTTAATAACGATTTAAGCAACATTTCAAATGCAGGCAATTTCTCTTTTTCCGCAGAGGCAAAAAACCTGCTCGTGAAAAATGCTTTTGTGGTTAAGCCTTCTTACAATAATGAATTTTTCCCACTTTACGAATCGAATCGGTATAGTTATACGCCTAATTTCATTACTACCGACTCGATGCTTCACAATTACCATTTAATGTTTGATTTTTTATTCGAGCAATTAGAAGAGCAAAAATTGGCGGCAGAATTAAAACAACTTAACGCTAGCATGCTTTCTGAATCTTTAAGCCAATACAACAGCTTAAAAGGAACAGAATGGGAAAATGCCGCTAAAAGAAATATCGGCTTTTTTGCAGTTGGAAGCAAGCTTTTAAATCCATCAGTAGATATTCCTTCAATTGTTGCAAACGAAGCTAATCAAGAATTAGCATTGATCGAAGCACATCAGGGCATAGAAAAATCTCCTGTAATGAACATAGGTGGCGGGCAGGATACGATGATTGATACCCCACAGGGACCACAATCATTAGAAGCGTTAAAAGAAGATTATTCACAATACATACCGAGAGGCCACTACGACAAAACGGAGCAATTGAAAGCCTATTTTAAGTCAATGATGTGGTATGGCAGATTGACTTTCCGCCTGAAAAACGATGACGAAATAAAGTCAGGAATTTTAATCACACTTGCTTTAAATAAAGAAAATAATCAAACCAGCTGGAATAAAATTTATGAGCCGGTAAATTTCTTTGTCGGTAAAAGCGACGATATTACTTATTATCAATTCAGGGATTTGGCCGAAGATGTCTATGGCGCGAGTGCGACAGTTCAATCGGTATCAAACGACAAAAATAAATTTACCGCTTTTGTAAATAAGGCAAAAACTTTAGAGCCGCCACAGATAAATTCAATGCCGATTTTCCAAGTGTCAATTCAGCCAGATAGAGAACAAGAAATTAAGGGATTTCGTTTTATGGGACAAAGATTCACCATTGACGCCTCTATTTTCCAACGACTTGTTTATCGGGAAGTTGGCGATAAAACCAAATCTTGCCAAGCATTTAAACCAGAAGAGACAGGATGTTTATCAGGAGCAAGATGTCTTCCAGAAGGATTGGATATCCCGGCGGCAATGGGCTCAAATGAAGCAAAGAATATTCTAGAAGGAATGGGCGAAACTAAATACGCCTGCTATTCCGAAAATATGTCCAAGATGGATGAATATGTTTCAGGACTCAATACAGAAATTTGGACCCAAAACTTATATTGGGGTTGGTTATATCAACTTCGCCCGCTTCTTGATGTAAAACAAACAGGTTATCCGACCTTCATGCAAAATTCTGCTTGGGCAAGAAAAGACCTCAACACGTTTTTAGGCAGCTGGTCACAACTAAAGCATGATACTATTCTTTATGCCAAACAGGTTTATGCTGAATTGGGCGCAGGCGGCCCGCAAGAAAAAGATGATCGCGGATATGTTGAGCCGAACCCATATGTTTATGCGCGCCTCGCCTCGCTTCTGAAAATGACAAACGAAGGTTTGGAAATTCGCGGACTTTTAACGTCGAGCATGAAAGACAATTTGAGCAAAATGGAACAACTGGCAATGTCGCTCAAGACAATATCCGAAAAAGAATTGAATAACGAAAAATTAACCGATGATGAATACGAACTTATTCGCTCATACGGCGGTCAATTGGAGCATTTCTGGCTTGAGGTCAACAAAGACGAACCGCAATTCAAAGAATCATCAAATCAGAGAGATTACCTAAATGAAAATCCGGCCGCAATTATTACTGATGTTGCCACCGATCCAAACGGCCAAGTGTTGGAAGTAGGCACGGGCAAAATTTCCGAAATTTATGTTGTGGTTCCGGTTGACGGAAAATTAAAAATTGCTAAAGGCGGAGTTTATTCTTACTACGAATTCACTTGGCCGATGTCAGACAGATTGACTGATAAGAAATGGCGAGAATTATTAAATTCCAATCAAACTCCGCAGTTACCTGAATGGACTAATGCGTTTGTGGCACAATAAAATGAATGCAAAGAAAAATTATATGGTTAATTTTATTTCTTTCTATTATCGCTGTTGCCCTTTTAATCAGTAGCTATTATTTGTATTTTTCTAAAAATCAAGAAACGCCAAAAAACCAGACACAGGGCGAAAAAGAGTTTTTAGAGTTTTCCGTACAGAAAAAGAAACTTCCTCAAGAAAGCGAGGAAGTTTCTTTGGTTGCGGTTGGCGATATTTCTTATTCGCGGGGAGTGGAGAGAACAGTTAAAGAACAAAAAGATATTAACTATCCATTTTTGAAAATACAGGACTATTTGAATAGCGCGAACTTGGTTTTTGGCAATTTAGAAACGCCAATCACCCAAGGAGCGGAAATTCCTGACTTTGAAATGATTTTTAGGTCAAATCCGGGCACCGAGCAAGCATTAAAACAAGCCGGTTTCTCTGTTTTGTCTTTAGCCAATAATCATACTCCAAATTTTGGAGAAAAAGGATTAAAAGACACTTTCAATTATCTTGCGGAAGCGGGTATTAAATATGTTGGGGCTGGAAACAACGAACAAGAAGCTAATCAACCCGTTTACATTGAGAAAAGCGAAATAAAATTTGCTTTCCTTGCTTACAACGATATTGATATTGTTCCGGCATCTTACGAAGCGTCCGACAATTGTGCGGGAACAGCATTTATGCGGATTGATAAAATGAGGGGAGTTGTAAAAGAAGCAAAACAAAAAGCCGATTTCGTCATTGTTTCTATGCACGCCGGAATTGAATATACCGACAAACCGAACGATTCGCAGGTGAATTTTGCTCATGCGGCGATTGACGCTGGAGCTGATTTAATCATTGGCCATCACCCTCATGTTGTGCAGGCATTAGAAAAATACAAAGGGAAATACATCTTTTATAGCTTGGGAAATTTTGTTTTTGACCAGCCGCAATCGCAAGAAACAAAAGAAGGGTTGGCTATCAAGGTTTATTTTACAAAAGACGGAATTAACAAAATTTCCTTCTTGCCGGTGGTTATGGAAAATTTGGCCCAGCCAAAAATGGCGGATAACAGCGCAGCGGAAAAAATATTAAAAAGATTAAATTTCCCTTTGGATAATAGAGATGTTTATTTTTGGGACAGCGACAAAACCAATTTTCAAAAAACTTCTAAAGCCACGATTTATACGGATAATTTCCAAAATAACGGCAATAACGGTGCTGTTTCAAGACAAGAACATGCAGATTTAGACAACAATTCAATCGAAGAAACTTACATTTTAGAAAATGGCAGATTAACAATTTCAGAAAATTCAAAAATAGTTTGGCAATCGCCAATCGAATGGTGGATTGATAATTTTGTTCTTGCCGACTCAAACAATGATAAGATTGCAGACATAAATTTATCTTTATGGAAAGCTGGAAATTTTGGCTCCTCGAAACCTTTTTGGATTAAAGAAAACGATATGAGTATAAAAAATCATTTTTTCACCTTGGATTTTACGAATGAGGCAGTAAAACAAATTTGGGGCTCTTCCAATCTCGTTGAGCCGAATTGCGAATTTCAAATTGCCGACGTTGATAATGACGGGAAAAACGATTTAATTGTGATTGAGGGAGATTATTCACAGACGCCGAAATGTAAAGGAGATTATGTCGCAGTTTGGAAATGGAATGACTGGGGATTTTCAAATGAATGGCGGAGTGAAAAAGGGTTTTTCTTCAATCTTGAGATTGAAGAAAATGATGGAAAAAACTATGTTATCGTCAACTCCCTTTAAATACGTGCCTTTGCCAGCGCTCTCGCTATCTCAAGGAGTATACAAAGGAGCTAAGATCCTTTGTAATATGCTGGCGATTCCCCTAAGACAGGCAACATCGCCACTGAATCTTGTCCTCTTGCCAAAGGATTTTGTCTGGCAGACACCACCCTGTTGATAATTTCTTATCTATTTGCTATCCTAAGTTAATTATTATTTAGACCTTTACCCTAAAGGTTTTTCTATTTTATCATGGATCTAAAATCATTCGCTCTTGCCATTTCCCAAATCTCCGAAGAGCGGGGCATTCCTCGGGAAAGGGTGATCGAGACAATTGAACAAGCATTGGCCTCTGCCTATAAAAAAGACTATGGCAAGAAAGGCCAAATTTTAAAAGCAAAATTAGAGCCGGACAGCGGTGAACTTAAATTTTGGCAAGTTAAACTGGTTGTTGACGACTCAATGATTTATTCAGAAGAAGAATTAGAACAGATGAAGACGGCGCTAAGGCCTGATTTTTCAGAGACAAAAGAGAATCTTGGGACTGAGAAAAAGATTAGGTTTAATCCAGAGAGGCATTTAATGATAGATGAAGCCAAAAAAATAAATAAGAAAGTAAAGCCCGGAGAAGAGCTGGAATTTCCCCTTAAAGACAAAGTTACTTCTTCTTTCGGCAGAATCGCTGCCCAGACTGCCAAGCAAGTGGTTTTACAAAAGATAAAGGAGATAGAGAAAGACACTATTTTTTTGGAATTTCAGGAAAAAGAGGGTGAAGCTATTTCCGGAGTTGTCCAAAGAATTGAAGGCAGAAATGTTTTTCTAAATATTGGTAAGACCCTGGGAATCCTAACCAGAGAAGAGCAAGTTCCGGGAGAATTTTATCGTTTAGGCCAAAGATTGAAAATTTATGTTTTAAAAACTGAAAATACTTCTCGGGGACCAGTTATTTTTCTGTCTCGGTCTCACCCAAGGCTAATTTCCAGGCTTTTTGAATTAGAAGTGCCAGAGATTGCTTCGGGACAAGTGGAGATAAAGGCAATTGCCAGAGAACCAGGTTCTAGGTCAAAGATTGCTGTTTTTTCTAATGATGAGAAAATTGATCCGATCGGCGCTACCGTAGGGCAAAGAGGCACCAGAGTTATGGCTGTCATTAATGAGCTTGGCGGCGAAAAAATAGATATTGTTAACTGGGCCGAAGATCCTCAAGAATTAATTGCTAATTCTCTTAGTCCCGCCAAGGTTCTAGATATTAAGATCAAAGATAAAAACATTGCTCTAGCTATTGTGCCCGAAGATCAATTGTCTTTGGCAATTGGCAAAGATGGTCAGAATGTCAGATTGGCAGCTAAGTTAACCGGTTGGAAGATCGATGTTAGAAATGGTGCTGATGCTGATATAGAGAAGGAGGATGATAAAGTTGATAACGATACGCCAGTTTCTGAACCAGATAAAAAAGAAGTCAAGAAAGCAGTTAAAAAAGCCGCCAAGAAAAAGTCAACTAAAAAGACTAAATAAAGTTTTTTAAGTAACTTCGGGATAATATCATAGTTGCCAGCACTCCTATCTCACTTTTTGATTTTCATGGCTATGCCATAAAAATTAACAATTAAAATATAATATGATTATTTTTCCATTTTTAGCTTCTATTTTTTCCCTAGTTTTTGTTTTCTTTCTGGTTAAAAAGGTTAATCAGGCTCCAGCCGGTTCGGGTCAGGCGTTAGAGATTGCTTCGGCAATTCGCCAAGGAGCTATTTCTTACCTGAAAAGACAGGGAAAAACTATTTTACCCGTAGCCATAGTCCTTTGCCTAGTTATACTGGCTTCTCTCGGTTGGAAATCCTCAGCTGCTTTTTTAATTGGTGCCTTAGCTTCGGCTTTGTGCGGATTCTTGGGAATGATTGTTTCTACTCAGACCAATAGCAAGGTGACTGAATCTGCCAAAAAGGGGTTGGCAGCAGCTCTAAGCCTTGCTTTTAAGGGTGGAGCAGTGACAGGGTTTTTGGTGGTTGGGGTGGGATTATTGGTAGTCTCTGGATTTTATCTCTTAACTAATGATTTAAAGGCTTTAATTGCTCTAGGTTTTGGCGGTTCGCTAATTTCTGTTTTTGCCAGGTTAGGAGGTGGCATTTACACTAAAGCAGCTGACGTTGGCGCTGATCTGGTTGGTAAAGTTGAAAAAGGCATTCCTGAAGATGATCCCAGAAATCCGGCCGTAATTGCTGATCTGGTTGGCGATAATGTTGGCGACTGTGCCGGTATGGCGGCTGACCTTTTTGAAACTTATGTTGTCGCCCTAATTTCGGCCATGATTTTAGGATCAATGCTAACAACAATTAATTCAATGTTTTTACTCATGCCCTTGTTTTTAGGAACGGTGGCAATTTTTGCTTCAATTATTGGCAGCTTTTTTGTTAAATTAAGTCGCCCTTCGAGTGCCTCGGAAAAAGGCAAGGGCAATATTATGGGTGCTTTATATAAGGGGTTGGCAGTTTCTGCAGGCATTGCCGCTTTGGGATTTTATCCGGTTATCAGGAAGTTTGGTCCTTTGGGAGAAATATCTACTAATAGGCTTTATTTAGCCTCTTTAATGGGATTGGTGGTTGTAGCTGGAATGTTTGTTATCACTGAATATTTTACTTCTAAAAAATATCGGCCGGTGAAATCAATTGCCCAGGCTTCACAAACAGGCCACGGTACTAATATCATTATTGGCCTGGCCGTGGGAATGCAATCAACGGTTTGGCCGGCAATTTTGATTTCTTTAGGAATTTTAGTAAGCTTTCAGCTGGCTGGGATTTTCGGAGTGGCTTTGGCAGCCGTAGCTATGCTGTCTCTAACCGGAATGATTATTGCCATTGATGCCTTTGGTCCGATTGTTGATAATGCTGGCGGCATTGCTGAAATGTCTGGAGCTGGCGAAGATGTTAGGCAGGTAACTGATGCTCTTGACGCAGTTGGCAATACGACTAAATCAGTAACCAAGGGTTATGCGATTGCTTCAGCCGGCTTAACCGCTATTGTTCTTTTTGCCAGCTTTTCTCAGGAATTGGCTTTGGCTGGCGCCAAACTTAACTTTAACCTTGATGACCCGAAAATAATTGTTGGTCTTTTCTTGGGAGGTTTACTTCCCTATCTTTTTGCTTCTTTAGCCATGACTTCGGTTGGCCGGGCTGCGGGCCAAGTGGTTAACGAGGTCAGAAGGCAGTTTAAAGAAATTCCCGGAATTATGGAAGGTACCTCTAAACCCGAATATGGGAAATGCGTTGATATTGTTACCAAAGCAGCCCTGAAAGAAATGCTATTGCCAAGCTTGATTCCTGTTTTGGCTCCAATCTTGGTTGGTTTAATTTTGGGCCCCTTGGCTTTGGCAGGAGTTTTAGTCGGGAGTATTTTGACCGGGCTTTTCTTGGCTATTTCCATGACTTCCGGAGGAGCAGCTTGGGACAATGCTAAAAAATATATTGAAGAAGGAAATTATGGCGGCAAAGGCTCTCTTGCCCATCAGGCAGCAGTGACCGGGGACACGGTTGGAGATCCATATAAAGATACAGCCGGTCCAGCCATTAATCCCATGATCAAGGTTATTAATATTGTTGCCCTATTGATCGTCAGCTTCTTAGTTTAAAAGACTCTTTTTCTTCAGAAACTGCTGGGATTTACTTTTCAGCAGTTTTTTGCTACAATGTTTTTATGAATCTGATTCCAACGGTTATAGAAAAATCTCAATTTGGCGAAAGGGCCTATGATATTTATTCAAGGCTCTTGAAAGAAAGAATCGTATTTTTAGCAGGTCCCATTAATGACGCTGTTGCCAATTCGATTATTGCGCAAATGTTGTTTTTGGCCTCTAAAGAATCGGGCAAAGATATTCAGTTATATATCAATAGTCCCGGGGGCTCGGTGACAGCCGGCCTGGCGATTTATGACACCATGCAATATATTAAACCAGATGTTTCTACGGTTTGTGTTGGCATGGCCGCTTCAATGGCCGCAGTTTTACTGGCTGCCGGAAAAAAGGGCAAAAGATTTACTTTGCCCAATTCCGAAATCCTGCTGCATCAGGTTGCTGGTGGAGTTACCGGTCAGGCAGTTGAGATAGAAATTACTGCCAAGCAGATCTTAAAGATTAAGGAAAAAATAATTCAGATTCTATCAAAACACACGGGCCAGACATTAGCTAAAATTGAGAAAGATACTGATCGAGATTTTTATCTTTCTTCTCAAGAAGCTAAATCTTACGGCCTTATCGACAAGGTCATTAAAACCAAATCTTAAAATTTTATAGATCCGGTCTTGATGCAGCTCACCAGGTCATTTTTAACATGAACCAATTATTCTATATTGTGATTATCGTCCTGTCTTTAGCCTTAGGCGCGGTTTTGGGATATTTTACCCGTCAATCAATTGCCAAGAAAAAGATCGGCAGCATTGAGGAGAAACTTCAGAAAGTAATTTCTCAGGCTAAGGCTGAAGCAGAAATAATTCTCTCCGAAGCAAAAGCAAAATCCCAAAAGTTAATCGAAACAACCCAAAAAGATACCGAGAGGCGGCGCCAGGAGATTTTTAAGGCGGAAAATCTTCTTTTAAAAAGAGAAAATCTTTCAGACCAGAGAATGACTCAGTTGGAAATCAGAGAGACGGATTTTTTAGGTAAAGTTGAGAAATTAAGAGAGGTCAAGAAAAATATTGAAGAACTCGAGGAAAAAACAAAACAAGAGCTAGAAAGAGTTGCTCGTCTTTCTATCCAAGAGGCAAAAGAAGAACTTCTTAAAAAAGTGGAGAATGATTCTCAGCGTGAAATCTTGGAAAAAATGAGAAGACTTGAAGAGGGTGGTCGGGATCAATTTGAAAACAAAGCTAAAGAGATTTTAACCTTAGCCATTCAAAAGCAGGCCATGTCTCAGGCACAGGAAATTACCACCACAACCGTGCCTTTGCCCAATGATGACATTAAAGGGCGCATTATTGGCAAAGAGGGTCGTAATATTCGAACATTGGAAAGAATGACCGGAGTCGAGGTTATTATTGATGAAACTCCTCAAGTTTTAGTTATCTCGGGATTTGATCCGATTAGGCGTCAAATTGCCAAGACTGCTCTTGAAAAACTAATTCAAGACGGCAGGATTCAACCAGCCAGGATCGAAGATGAGGTTGCTAAAGCTGAAGCAGAAATCAATAAACAAGTCAGAGATGCCGGAGAAAATGCTGTTTACGAAACCGGCATTATTGGCCTTGATCCAAAGCTGATTCAAATTTTAGGAAGGCTGAAATTCAGAACCAGTTACGGCCAAAATGTTTTATTGCATTCAATGGAAGTTTCCTTTTTAGCAGCTGCTCTAGCCGCTGAAGTTGGCGCTAATATTAAATTAGCTAAAAAGGCAGGACTTTTACACGATATTGGTAAAGCAGTTGACGGACAGGTTGAGGGTTCTCATGTTGATATCGGCGTTAAAATTTTGGAAAAATTTGGAATTGAGAAAGAAATAATTTCAGCTATGAAATCGCATCATGAAGATTATCCTTATGAAAGCATAGAATCAATGCTGGTTCAGGCGGCTGATCAGATCTCAGGAGCCAGGCCCGGAGCCAGAAAAGATAACGCCGAAAACTACTTAAAAAGACTGGAGGATCTGGAAAAGATCGCTGTTAGCTTTCAAGGGGTGAAAAAAGCTTGGGCATTACAGGCTGGCCGGGAGATAAGGGTTTTTGTCAGACCGGAACAAGTTGATGATTTAGCGGCTAGGAAAATGGCTAAAGATATTGCCTCTAGAATCCAGGAAGAGCTTAGATATCCCGGTGAAATCAAAGTTAATCTTATTCGCGAGTTAAGGGTTACCGAACATGCCAGGTAGTAGAAATCCGAAAATTAATAATCGGTTCGTCGAAGACGAACCGGGCGACTAGCTTTGCTAAGTCGCGCATTCGGGTCTTCACTACCTGGCACGCCAGATAAAATGACTATAATGCGTAACAGTATATCGGGCATTCTGCCCACTATAAAAAAATTGTTAAACAGCAAGCAATCAGGCTACATTGCTTCAGCCATAATTTCTTTAATAGTGGTTTTTCTGGTTTGGTATTTATCCGAACGCCGCTAGTGATAAAAGCGGCAATAAAAGTAAGAATCACACAAAGAAGCTCGCTGTGGCGAGCTTCTTTTGGCAGATTTTGAGCAGGTAAGGGGAGTCGAACCCCTGTCAACAGGTTGGAAACCTGTAGTAATGCCGTTATACGATACCTGCATCAAGCTTTTTTTATCATAAAATCGTTTTAAAGAAAAGCGGATTTGGGAATGTTTAGATAATAATGCTATAAGCGAAGCTTTCAAACTTGTTTATAAGCGAAGCTTTCAAACTCGTTTATAAGCGAAGCTTTCAA
>Ga0268276_1000828_pt1 | contig 33548 bp, 37 predicted proteins | sample saktaG_4_FD_190145 | JGI IMG/M metagenome (GOLD analysis project Ga0268276, IMG submission 190145) | Saline water microbial communities from Sakinaw Lake, British Columbia, Canada - sak_2010_1_5_45m | ecosystem: Environmental > Aquatic > Non-marine Saline and Alkaline > Saline ...
ACAGGTAATGCAATGGCGGTTAATAATACAGTTTATTCTAATCCTGATGATTTTACTGACTTGGTTACACCACTAAAAAAGGTTCAAGTCCACGTAACCAGTTGTCCTGATAAAATGACATATACAAAAAAATGTGTATAAATAAATTAAAAAATAAAATGGTGAATATATGAAATTAAATAAAAAAAGTGTTTCTGCACTTATTGCAACAATCCTAATTATTGTTGTTGCTGTTGCTTTGATTGCAATTATCCTAACCTGGGGTAAATCATTTACAACTGGAAATCTTTCTGACACAAGTGGGGCAGTTGATTTAAGTTGTACTGGTGCTGCAATTACAATTTCTGATTGTAAAATAGACGCAGATGGAAATTTAGAGTTCTTTGTTAAAAATATAAGTTCAACCTATACTTTTCTAACAGCAGATGCTTTTAAGGTTGATTTATCTGATAATGCAGGTAATTTTGATGCAGGAGTAACCATGTCAACATATACAACAACAACCTGGGCTGGTCTTGCACCTGGAGAAATGACAAAGATAGATATGGATGTAAGTGCATTAACAGATCCATTAACAGGCACATTAATTGATGTAACTGTTAAATCAACATCTTGTGTTAGTGATGCAGTTGCAACAATGAAAAATTGTCATAGTTAAATATTTAACTTAATATAAAAAAATATATAATTAAATGGTGAAATGTATGAAATTAAATAGAAAAGGTGTTTCCGCTCTTATTGCAACTATCCTATTAATCGTGGTTGCAGTAGCATTAATTGCAATAATCCTAACTTGGGGTAAGTCATTTACTACTGGTAGTCTTTCTGATACTTCTAGTGCAATTGATTTAACCTGTACTGGTGCTGCAATTACAATCTCTGATTGTAAAATAGATACAGATGATAATTTAGAATTCTTTGTTAAAAATATAAGTTCAACCTATACTTTTTTAACAGCAGATGCTTTTAAGGTTGATTTATCAGATAGTTCAGGTAATTTTACACCAGGTATAACCATGTCAACATACACAACAACAACCTGGGCTGGACTTGCACCTGGAGAAGTGGTTAAGGTTGATATGGACAGAAACGTGGCAGGAATTGCTATAACAGGTGACAACATTAACGTAACTGCAAAATCAACTGTTTGTAGCACTGATGCTGTAGCAACATTCAGTAATTGTCACAAGTAAATTCTTTTTTTGAATTTACTTTTTTATAATTTTTTAAATAAAAAAAATAAAAGGAAAAAGTATGAGTAAAGCAATTTCAGGAATAATTGCAACAATTTTGTTAATCGTTGTTGCTGTAATACTAGTTGGAATTCTATTATCCTGGGGACAAAACTTTGTTCAAAAGGGAACAAGTAATGCGGACAATGTTATAGATACTAGTTGTACAGGTGCATCTGTTAACATTATTTCCTGTGATTATAACTCCATTGCAGAAACAATTAAGTTTACGTTAGTAAATGCAGGATCTGTTCCATTTAGTACAGATACTAATTTTAATGTGCTGTTGATTGATGCAAACAATGATTTAAATAGCTCCAACTTAAATGTGCTTGATTCTGCTGCACTTGGACTTGGAGAATCAGCAGTAGTTACAATTAGCGACTATGTGGGTGTTGTTCCCATTAAGTTAGAACTTAGAAACACCCAATGTGCTGGATATTATTGGGCAAAAACCTGTAATTAAAATTAGGGATGACTACTTATATCATCCTTTCTATTTTTATTTTAATAATTTTATTATCTTGATCAATTATTGCTAGTATGTATGTTGTGTGTATGCTGTTTGCTAATCTCTCTGATTTGATTAACTCATTTATGGTTTCTTTGTGACTTCTTTTAACATCAATAACATATTTTGTGTGTGTGTGTTCTTTTTTGGGATGTGCCTCATAAACTCTAAAATCAAACCCAAAGATAGCTCCATCTTTTACAACGTATCCCTGATCCCTAAAATTTTTATATACAAGATATTTGTCTTCAAAGTTTTTAATTTTAGTTATTGCATATTCTTTTAGTTGTTTTTCAGATATCTGTTTTTGTTTAGAATCAATTAATTTTATTTTTTTATTTTCTGTTAAATAATATACTTCAAACAAATCCAAAAGTAACTCATTATTCTTTAACACTCCAAAACTTTTTTGTATAAGCTGGCTTTTAAGATTGTTTGTGGTTACAATTCCATTTCTGTTTTTTAAGATAACATTCATACCTAATCCCATTATTTATTTATATAGTGTAAATAATTTTCTATCTGTTCCATAAAATAGTCCAATTCTCACTCCAGCATCAATCCACGCATAGGCGTAGGAATAGGATGCTAGTGCTCTTGGATGGTCCTTCTTTTTTTCAAGCACTTTTCCATCCGCAAGATAGTTTTTTGCCATATTTAAAAAGTCCTCTCCCATGTCTTTTAAATAAGAGTCGTTTTTTATGTTTTGTTCAATTGTATTAAGTGCTTTTTCTAATATTAATCTATACTTGGTTGTGTATTCTTCAAGTTTAACAATTTCTTTTGTTTTAGTTTTTGAATTCATTTAACCCATCTCTTTCAAATTCATTTAGATTCCCACAAATAATTAATGATTGTGGGAATTTATTTATATTTATCCTTTTATAGTCTTTAAATTTAAATACAATTATTTCTTGATTATTTGTTCCCATTTCACAAAGCCCAATGCAATCTCTGTCTTGCAATGTGTTACTGTTGGTTGTGTCTATTTCATCAAGTAGAGCGCATGCTTCTCCAATGCTCATAAACCTATTCTCTTGTGTTTTTATGTCCAATAGGCAAAGAGTGTGTGCTCCAATGGATATATTTTCAATGAGTGTGGTATAGAAGCTTGTTGGTTTGTAGTTTCCATCTGGATAAACAATGGAAATGGTTTTCCCAAATTTATATTCATAGAGCCCAGTATATCCTTTGTAATTAAATATTGAGATTCCAGGAATTATTTTGGTTTCTATTCCTTTGTTCTTTGCATCTTTTATTAATGTGAAATGTGTTGTTGCAGAAAATGGATTTCCAATAACCAGAAGTACTGAATTGTCTTTTAGAAATGTTTGATTTGTTTCAAGATCTTTTCTTTCAAGAGAAATGATTTTTTTATTTATTATTTTCTCAAGTTCTTCTATCTTACCATTAGCTAATATGTTAGTATAATTATCAATGTATATTTCATTTGCTTTTGCTATTATATCAAGAGCTTCTTTTGTGATTTGATTTATTGAAAGCCCAAGTCCTATTATATAAAACATCTAATAATATACTCCTATCTCAATATATATTTCATAGTTAGATATATTAATATAGTTAATCCTTTGACTAATTAACTTTGTTTTTTTAAAATCATCTATGTTTATTTCAACTTTATTGTTATTTATAACTATATACCCTTTTTTATCTCCCAATAGCATTCTATAGTTAGCTTCTAATTCACTTAGATTATCAATTGATAATTCTTGAGAAGTGACTAATATATCTCCAATTAATGTATTGATTTGATGCTTCTCCATATTATTCTCAATATCGTGAGCTTGAAGAACAATAACTAATAGTCCTATGAAGGCGAGAGCAAGAAGTCCATCAATTGTAAATATTATTCCTTTTTGAAAGTGCTTTCTATTCACAAAAACCAACCTCCAAGATTGTAAACCTTCCTCTGTAAACTATTCCTCTTTTGTGTGTGTTTTCTACAACCCCCCTATCAAGATAATCTAACCCATCCATGGTTATTTTACAGATTTCAGGAGGGATGTGATTAATATTTTTAATTTCTATAACATTTCTTTGGCATACCTTTGTGTGTTCATTCGCTATTGCAAAGAAATTACAATCAGAAACTAATTGTTCAACAATTAGGCTTTCCTTTAGTAGGTCTATCTCTTCATTCCTATTAATAATATCTAGTTTATAGTTACTAATTGTTTTTTCTTCAATGGATATTATTAATATTACAATTATGAGTAATAGCAACAAATCAAGAACTATTACTTGCCCTTTCTTTTTGTTCTTTACACGAATCATTTATAATAACCCCTTCCTTTTGATTAAGATAGGTTTCCTTTAGAATGCAGGTGGTTTGATTATAGTTATCATAGTTTATTTTTGTTTCAAGTTTATTCTTGAATGATATATTTGTTTTTAGAAATAATAAAATTATAATTAGCAAAATGAATATAGATAATATGAATTCAATGGATATTTGTCCGTTCTCTCGTTTAATTATATACAATCACAAACACCTCATAGGCTTCAGGAAAACTATATTTTGTTACATATTTGTTTGTTTTTACTTCAAATGAAATAAAATTATTTTTGAAAGAATCATTGGTTAATATGTATCTCTTTATGGTTGTGTATTCATTAGGTTTGAATACGATCACTCTTGATAAATTATTTAGTTCTGAAAAAGTAAGTGGTTTTTGTTTATTTGTAACTATATTATAAACAAAAAAGTCTTTTTGTTCCAAGTAGCTAATTAATTTAGTGTTAACTAAAATTTTTAAGAGTTCTGGGTTGTCTTCAGGTACATTAAGAGAATAGGATACTATTCTTTCAAAATCTTTAATGGTTGTTGCTTTTTGAGTTTCTGCTTGATCAATTATAATGAAATCGTTTATTGATTGATTTGGATTATCCGTAAACGTGAATAAAAGAAAAATAGAGATGAAGAATAAGGTAATAATTGAAATAAATGCTTTTTTTGATTCCCCATTAAACAAACATATATTCATGCCTACTTATTTTAGTTGGGGATTGCCTTTTTATCCCTTTTCTTCTAATTAATAGATAATTAATTGTTTAGTCTTCTTGAATCTAGTTCTGATAACACATCAACAAGCATGTGAGTGTAGTTTTTTGATAATAGTTTTTCGTCTTCCGCTTTCTTAAGAATTGAGTGTTTCATTCTTAGAAGAGTATTTGTTGTAAAATCTACTAATTCCTTTCTATATATTTTATTCATTATCATATTTGATTCCTCCATTAATTCTTCTAATTATATGGATTTACTTTCCTATATGCCTATGGGAGGGGGGTACGTGTCCAATCAAAATTTCACTAGATTATGCCGAAATAAACAAAGATATAAATACATTTTCATTCACTCTAATATCTAGTTACTATCCTGATTAAATTAACAGAGTAGACTTTTGTGTGTAATTCTATGAAAAAAAACATATTTTCTGAAAAAAATGATATTGAAGGTAAACCAATCTTTAAAGATGAGTCTGTATTTTATCCAGATTATTTCCCAATGAGCATTCCATCTCGTGAACCTCAAATAAAAGAACTTACCTATCTATTAAAACCACTTTTACAACAGAAAAAAGCAAATAATATTTTAATTTATGGCCCACCAGGTACAGGAAAAACATTAACAACTAATTTTGTATTAAAAGAACTATGTGAGTATAGTGCAAAAGCAAAATTTGTTTATATAAATGTAATTAAAGAGAATACAAGGGTTGCTGTTCTTTCAAAAATTGTTTCTTTTCTTGGAGGAATTCTTCCTAGACGTGGACTTGCAATTGATGAAATTTTATCCAGAGCACAGGAACTCTTTTCCAAGTCTGATTCATCTCCAATTATTATTTTAGATGAGATAGATAAGATGAACGCAGAGGAAACTTCTAAGCTTTTATATGATTTATCAAGATTTAATTCTGGAAAAAAATATTTTACAATCATACTTGTTACAAATTATAAATCCTGTGTCCTGGAGTTGGATAAGAGAACCCAAAGCACTCTTTTTTTATCAGATCTTGAATTCCCAAAATATAAACCACAGGATATTAAGTTAATTCTAAAGGAAAGAATAGAATTTGGTTTGGTTCCTGGTTCTATTTCAGAAGATTTAGTGGGTTACGTGGCTGGCTTTTCTGCAGGGAGAGGTGGAGATGCAAGGATTGCAATTGATCTACTTTACAAGGCAGGAAAGAATACAGAAAAACAAGGACAACCAGAAATCACAAAAGAAATTCTTTTATCATCTGCAAGGCTTGTTGATTCTGTTAAGCTTTCAGAGAAGATAAGGTATCTTCTTCCTGAGGAGTATGATGTTCTTCTTTCAATTGAGGATGGCATAGATGTATCTACTCTTTATTCTAAATTTAAGTTATCAGAAAGAACAATTAGAAGGTACATTGAAAATCTTGAAAAACTGGAATTAATAAAGATAGAGTCCTATAGGATTGGTAAAGGAGAAAAGAGAAGAATTAGTTTAAGGGTTGATCCTGAGTTACTAAAGAAAAGAGATTAAATTATGCTTAAAAAAATAAATAAAGTTATTAAAAATTTAAAACCTATTTTAAAACCAAAACATAGTATAAAAACATATAAGTATGGTAATTCTTTTTACGCATTTAAACTAAAAGCAAGGAATGTACGTTCTTTGAAAGATCTTCGTGATATTAAAAGAAGCTTTGATAAAATTGTTACTAAAGTCTATAAAGATAACCCCAGAAGTCAATTAGATTTGTCTTGTTGGATCCTGGCTATGCACCCTGGGATTGCAGATCACTATAATGTTAGATACCATAAAGGTCAACTTGATTTATTCTATCAATTTCTTAAGGAAAAAGGTATTAAACAAATAATTAGCTATAAAGAGTATAGCCCATTAATTCCTGAGTTTGAAATTATAACACTAGATGGTAAAGTTAAACATCTTCATAGAAAAGAAGCATCTGATGTGTTGTTTGCTGTTCCTTCATTTACTCTTGAATTAGAAAATGAAAAAACCAGAAAGAGATTAAGAGAACTAAAACTAATTCAATAAAAAATAGAAAAAAAGAGTTGATTCATTATTCTGAATCTACTCTTGGAGCAAGGAAGTATCTTATTGCTGCCTTACCTATGGTATAACTTAATTCAAGTGGCATGTCATCTTTAAGCTTAATTGTGATGATTCCCTTTGAATTCTTAATCATGTTCTGTAGATAATCAAGTGGATACATTGCTTTTGCCTTGTTTCCAGAAATCACTACGTTCTTTGATTCTGCATCTATGTCCTGCTTGAACTTACCTTTACTGCTTTGTGTTTCCATGCTGAACTTATTATCTTCTGCCTTTAATGTTATGTGTGAAGAAAATAAGGTTGCATCCTTAATTCCAGAAAGAAGTTGTTCTCCATTTATTTGAACAGTAACATCTGATTGGATTTTGGGTATAGGTTGTTCCTGATCAGAAACATCAATTAAAGGTATTGTAAATGCTCTTCTTGATTTTCCAACAAGTTCAATTAATATATTTGATTTATTTTCTTTGATCTCAAGTAGAAGCTTATCATCAGCATTTGAATGAGATAATATTTGTAAAAGATTATTAATATTTATTCCAAATGAAATTTTTAATTCAGAACCTAGATCAACAACAAATTCATCGAATGCATCTTTTGGCATTACGAAATCAATTAAACTAATTTGAGATGGATCTGTTGCTCTTAAATATATTTTTTCTTTATCAACAACAAATAATCCTTCATTAATTAATACACCAATAGCATCTATGCTCTTATTAAATTCTTTAATATCCTTAACACTTAATCTAATCATAATATTAACCCCCTAATTATATATATGTAACATCAAATATATATACCTTAACAAACTTCCTATAATGTATATTATATAGTGCAGAAAATGGTTTTTAAATTGTTGTTTTTGATGAAAATCAATGAATTTAATGATTTATATTTTGATATTCAAACAAGATATTCCCTATCTAACTTCTCCTATCACCATCTTTAAATTAAAAATATATATATCCAAACAATTATTAAAAGTAATCTAAAAAATAAAGATTCATCTAGCAATCTAAATAACCATGAAAGGATTAATACAATTAGAGTTATTGGAATTAAAATTATCTTGTATAACCATCTTAGAAGGGATTGCTTTTTTGTATAGCTCTCCCTAACAGAATCAAAAACATTCTTTGCATCATCCTTGCTTGGTAAACAAAAAAATAATGCACTCCCCCCGATCCAAAGCAATAACACTTTTAGAACAGGTCCAACTCCCATGGTGAATAATAGAGCGCAGGCAATTGCATAAACAATATTTAAAAAGAAAGGAATAAGAGAGATAATTATTGTTTTATATGATTTATTATGTTCATGAATAACAAATCCGCCTTCTTTGCTTATCCATTTGATTTTCTTTATCTTCACACCCAGAGCCACACAGGCAATTGCATGGCTTAGTTCATGCAGAATTATTCCAGGAAAGAAAACACGAGATAATGTTAAATTAATATCCATTTCATTTTACCTTTTCAATATTGATATATATCTTATTATCAATCTTATTAATAATTATTTCTGATTTCTCTGAAATACTTTTTTTCTCAAGATATATATCAGATATGGATGAAATAGGTTTTTCTTTGTTTCCATTTGATAAAATTATTGTTTTCTTTAAATAATCCTTATACTCTATTGTCCAAGTCCATTCAGGAATTACAATAATCTTTTCTGTTCCTGTGGGCATTAGCTCTAGAGTGTCCAAGATATTTTGCAATTCAGCTCCAGTTTTAATCAACTCTCTGTCATCGATTGCAGAAATGTTCTTTTTATAGAGCATACTAGAGCTAGTTACAATTATTAAAAGAAGAGAAACGACTGCTCCAACTATTAGAATGTATTCGAGTGAAACCTGACCCTTTACTTTATGCATTTTAATTAATTTCATCAACCTTATCAAAAACTTTGTCTGCTTGGGTTTCTACTTTTTTATTTGCCTTATCAGTTGTTTTTTGTAATTGAGTAACAACAACAAGTACAATTGCAATGATTGCAGCAAGAAGAATGATCATTTCAGCAGATATTTGTGCTTTTGAATCAGATATTAGTTCCTTTAGTTTCATATCCATCAAATATTTAATTTACTGAGGCATTTAATTTAAATATATTCCCCTATAACTAAAATATAACCTAAAATAAAGAATTATTTTTTATAACTATCCACCTAGTATATATCTATGATAACTTCTATTTATCTTGAGAATTTTAAGACACACCTTTCTTCAACTCTTGATTTCTCAAATGGTACTAATTTACTTATTGGTAAGGTTGGTTCTGGAAAGTCCAGCATAACAGATGGAATATGCTATGCTCTCTATGGTACCTTTCCTTCTCTTTCAAACAAGAAACTAAAAACCACAGATGTAATAATGTTCAAACCAGTTAAAAAAGAAAACACAAAAATAAATTTAGTTATTAATCTGGATTCAAAAGTATATAAGATAGAAAGAGAAATCACAGATAAGGGAATAACTAGTGCTAAATTATATTTAGAAAATAAATTAATTGCAGGGCCTAAGCAAACAGATGTAACCTCTAAGATTGAAGAGTTGCTTGGGGTTGATTATGAATTATTCACTAAGATTGTTTATTCTGAACAAAATGAACTAGATTACTTTTTGAAAATTCAACCAAGCAAGAGAAAAGAAAAGTTTGATGATTTATTTGGAATACTAAAGCTTGATACAATCAAAGATGGAGCGAGAGCTCTAGATAGGTTAATTGATAATGAAACAAATACCATAACCCAATTAATTTCTCAAATTAATTCCCAAATACTTTCATTTGATTTAGAAACAAAGTTCGCTCAAAAGAAGGAAGTAATAGATACATTGGATAAATTAAAAAAAGAATTAATTCTTGAAAAAGATAAAGAGAGTAATATAGTTTCTGAACTTGCAATTCAAAAAAAGAAAAAACAAGATAATGATTCCTGTGTAAAAGAATTAATCTTTAAAAAAGCTAAACTCGAAGATATTGATAATTACCTAACTAAAAATAAATTGGATGAGAATTATTCTACAAACACTTTAGAGGGTGTTGAAAAAGAAAAAGTGAATTTAAATAAAGATTTTGAAAGAGTAAAAGAAGATATTAATAAAAAAATAAAACTAACAAGTGAACGAGCTTCCTATGAACATGAACTTAATCGTTTAGATTTGGATTTGAAAGAAAAACAATTATATTTCTTGGACACTAAAAAGCAATCACCAACCCCTCTCCACGACCTTCTCACTTATAAAAAAAATCTAGAGGATAATCTTTCTAAACAAAAGCAAGATAAAATAGTTATTCTTTCATCTATTTCCGAACTAGATAAATCTATAGCGGAACTTAAGAAAGGTTTTTCAAAATGCCCCATATGTGATTCTCAATTATCTGAAGAGGATATTCAAAACAAATTGATTAATAAAGAAGGGCTGTTGGTTACTCAAAAACAAAATCTTGAATCAATAGCTAAAGAAATAGATAAGCTAAAGCAGGAAGAAGACCAGCAGGATAAGTTAATTACCAAACAAAAAGAAAATGAACTCAAGATTAAACAATTAGAAACAACCATTTCTCAGAATAATAAAAGAAAAGAGGAAATACAATCAGAAATATTGAAATTAACCACATCAATAACTGCAATTAAAGATGATGATTCATCTCTTCAAAAAATAACAACTAGCTTAAACCAAATTTCTCTTTTTATAACCATTATTGAAAAGAAAGAAGAAAAAGACAAACTTCTAAAGGAAAGTTCTATTCTTGATATCAAGCAAAAATCAATTGGGTATCAGGAAGATGAATATATAAAAATAAATTCTAGTTTCATAAATCTAGAAAGCACAATCAAATCAATAACAGAGAGAATAAATTCAAGTACTTCTTTATTGGATAATCTAGAAAAACAAATCACAAATTTCCAAAAACTTGAAGCCCAAAGAAAAGAACAGGAAATTAAAAAAGAAAATTATTTAATTAAAAAGCAGGATATCTCAAACTTTATTAAATCAATTGAAGTAAGTCAACATCAATTAAGAAAAGTTCTAATTGATAACATAAATGATGCTCTTTCAATTATCTGGCCAAAGGTTTATCCATACAAGGATTATTTATCTGCTAGACTAAAATCAGATAATGATTATATTCTTGAGGTCCAAACAAAAACAAAAGACTGGATCAAGGTTGAAGGATTCCTAAGCGGAGGAGAGAGAGCCTGTGCAGCTCTATCCATAAGAATAGCAATCGCATTAATCCTAACCAAGAATCTTGGATTATTAATACTTGATGAACCAACCCATAATCTAGACACAAAAGCAGTTGAAATGCTATCCCTGGTTCTTGAAGAGGACATTCCACAATATATATCTCAAACAATAATCATAACCCATGACACAAAGCTACTTGAAACCATAAATTCTCATAAATACATAATAGAAAGAGATAAGGAAAATGATGGGATTTCAGAGATTAGAGAGCAATAAACTTCTTCTTTTTAATTCTTTCTTTCTATATATTATGTATGTCCAGCTCTGATTCAACTTATTTTAACTCCTATGCAGTTAATTATGTTAGAAACAAGTTCAAAAACTATTATCTTAATAATAGGGTGTCCTCTGTAGTTAGTCCAGAAGCAAGAGAGTTTGGAATTGGAGATTTTGGAAAGAAGATAAGCGCTCGTCATCTTTTTTTCAATTCGATTACTGATTTTAATTTCTATCTTAAAGCGAATGTTCCTTTTCACATCTCCTATTCTGTTGGTTATTTTAAATATCCAGAAAAAAGACCAATGGAAGCTAAGGAATGGACAGGAGCAGACATAGTCTATGAATTTGATGCTGATGATTTCGATCTCCCCTGTAAAAACGAACATGATACATGGGTGTGTAAGAACGAAGTCTGTAACAAAACAGGCTATGGTCACCTTGATAAGTGCACAGAATGTGGTTCCCCTGTGGAGGTTATTGAATGGACATGTGAAAAATGCCTAGGTAAAGCAAAAGAGGAAACATTAAAGCTAATTGATATGCTGGTTGAAGATTTTTCCTTAGATCCTAATTACTTTATCATCTCTTTTTCAGGATCCAAGGGTTATCATGTGAGAATAACAGATCCAAAGATAATTCCTCTATCAAAAGCATCAAGAGCAATTATGATGCATTATATACTTGGTAATGATATTAATCTTGAAAAGCTAGGGTTTACAATTGATAAAAAGCAGTGGTCCATCCCTTCTCCTGATAAAGCAAAGGGCTGGGGGAAGAAAATACTTAATTATCTAATAACAATTATTAGGGATTCAAATGAAAAGGAACTTAAAAGTAAATTAAACATAACTTCTCAAAAAGCAAAGCTTATATATGAAAATAAGGAAGTCATTTTAAATAAGATGTATCATAATAGTATACTGTGGAGTGATTTTACCTCACAGGATAAATTTTGGAGTAATTTTCTATATCAAGCAATAGAAAACATAAAACTTAAGATAGATCCTTCGGTTGCTCAGGACATCTACAAGATTGTAAGAGTGCCTGATACAATTCATGGAGGAACTGGTTTTTTAGCGAAATCAATTAAAGATGAAGAAGAACTTAAAGGATTTGATCCATTTAAAGATCCCATTGTCTTTAAGTCCGATATTAAAAAAACAATTAAAATCTTAAAACCAATTCCAAAATTTAAATTATTAAATAAAACCTATGGACCATATGAGATTGGTGAAATAAAAGAGCTTGAAGAACATATTTGTATTTATTTTATATTAAAAGGGGTGGGAACATTTGAGTGATAATTACAAGGTTGACTATGATGAATTACAAAAAATATATAGGCTTGAAACCAAGTCCCCCAGGTTATCAAAATTAGATTCCTCTTTTTATAAGGGATTAAAAAAATTCCTAACAGACGAGAGACATAAATATATTTCATCCATTGAAGATTCTTTTTCTACAAATACTTTGAAAAGATTTGAAAACCTAAAAAGAATAACTGAGAAAATAAGAGAAATAAGAATTAAAAAAATAATGAATAGTTGTTTAATGTACAGCAGAACAAATGATTTTGCTGATGAGGGATTAGTGGATTTTGAGATTGATTTCGCAAAAGGAATTCTAAAGCTCATTGATAAGCAAAACGAGCAAACAAACACAATTTTTGGAGTTTCAAAAAAGCCACAGAACACAGACACAACAACACAGGTTAAGGTAAAATTTCTACAGGACATTCCTGCATTCATTGGTGGGGATATGAAGGAATATGGGCCTTTTGAAATCAATCAGCTAGTGGAAATCCCTGAGGATATTTTTAAAATCCTAGAAACAAAGGAAATAATTGAGAAAGTAGATTAAACTCGTCTCTACTTTATTCCTGTTATTTAAACAAGCTTGCTCTTTATTTAATCAAATAACCATATATTTCTAGGAAAGATATACATTAAAAACAGTTTGTATATATTATATATAATACAAAAGAATTTTCTTTTTATAATAATTGAATATAAATGAGTTGAAAAAAAAATGGAATACCCTAAATTAAATGATGTAGTTGTGTGTAAGATTACAAAAATAACTGATTTTGGAGTTTTTGCAAATATTTTAGAATTTGATGATATTGAAGGATTTATTCACATATCTCAAGTCTCATCAACCTGGATTAAAAACATTCATAATCATGTTAAGGTTGGACAGATTAGAGCTGCAAAGGTTCTAAAGGTTGATGAAGAAAAAAAGCACGTTGATCTTTCTTTTAGTAGAGTGACATCTGCTGATGAAAAAAGAAAAATATCTGACTATAGATTGTTTTTAAGAGCTCAAAGCCTAATGGAAGTAATTGCAAAGGAACTAGAATTAACTTCTGAAGATGTTTGGCAAAAGATAGGGGACCCAATTCTAGAGAAAGAATCTAGTCTCTATAAAGGTTTTATTAATTTATTAAAATATGGTAAAGATTACTATCCAGGTATTGAAGAAAAATATAGACAAACATTGTTCAATTTATTATCGAAAAACATAACTGTTAAAGACAAGATAATAACCGGAACAATAAAGGTATCATCAAGTGAACCAAATGGAATTGAAATAATTAGAAAAGCACTACTTAAATTACAAAAGGATTACCCTAACTCAAAGTTCAACTACGTTGGACCAGGGCGTTATTCCATAATTGTGATTGCAAAAGATTATAAGATCGCATCAAAAGACTTTGACCTAATTTCAAAGGACATAACTAAATTCTTGAAAGGAGAAAGTGTAGAAATTATTAAAAATAATACTGATTAAATTAACTAGAGGAATTGATTCAAATGAGTACAACCATAGATATAATCTTGAAAAAAAAATTAAAAAACCCAGTTCTTATAGCTGGCCTTCCTGGCATTGGCCTTGTGGGCAAAATTGCTGTTGATTATTTAGTTAGTGAGCTTAAACCAAAACCAATTCTCCTGGCTAAAGTTTATTCAGATTCATTTCCTCCTGCTGTTCATGCAAAGAATTCTGTTCTTGAAATTATTCACGATGAATTATACGTTTATTCAAGCAAAAAAAGAGATTATCTTTTCCTTGTTGGACCTGTTCAACCAGCACTAGGTAATGTTCCAAACTCTCAAGATCACTATGAGTTTTCTGAGAGTATAGCTGCTTTTGCAAAAAAATCAGGAATAAAAGAAATATATACTTTTGCAGGATTAAATATTGGGGACCAGAGAATGAAAACAAAACCAAGAGTTGCCTGTGTCACCTCTGATGAAAAAACAAGAACAGACTTAGAAAAAAAGAAGTTAACTAATATTTATTTTGATAAAAACAATAAGGATACTCTAATTTCTGGAGTAGCAGGACTTCTCCCAGGAATTGCCTATAAAAACTATAAAATATCTGGTGTTTGTTTAATGGGTGAAACCGATAGCAAGCTTACCTATGGGGATCCAGCATCAGCAAAAGAAATACTTGAGATAACTCTTAAATTATTTTCTGAGCTTAAGCTAGATCTTAAGTCCATACTCGATAGTGCAAAAAAAATAGAAGAATCATTTTCAAAAATTTCAAAAGATATTGAAAAAATGAACAATCCACCTAAGAGTGATTCACCTGCGAGAAATAATTATATAAGATAGGATTAGGAGTAGCAGAACATGGTTGAAAAATATAATAAAATATATTTGTTAGTTCACCCATTATATGATCTTTTTCTTATGCAAGGTTTTTATAAGCAGGTCACAGATAATCTAATTGATAATCCAATTATTGAAAAACTAAATTCAAAGCACAAGCCCACAACAAATGAATTTAAAAAAATTATTGGAATATATGGAGATCAAATAAATAAAATTTCAAAAGAAGAAGCATCACTTCTAATTATTTTCACTCCCCAAATTGGGGTCTATGATAGATATGAACACAAGATGAGTTTTGAAAAATATTCTGAACTAAAAAAAGAATTTTATAAAACTCTGAAATTACAAAAACAAATTCTTTCAAAATTCACAGAGTTCACTAATAGAAATTTAAAAAACAGGGTGGTCTATAGTAATTATAACCCACACGCCAATGGAAATCCTGATGTCATTGGTACTCCAAAGTTTATGACAAAAACATTTATTAATAAGTTAAGCAAGGACGTTCGCATTCTTGCTTTTGGGGAATACAGAAAACTTTGTGTGTCCACCTGGGCAACAGCAATACAAAATAGGCTAGCATCATTTGGTATCCATTCAAAGATTCACACAATTAAAAGAAGAACCATAGATTATAAAAGCAAATTAAATATTCAGAATGCAGTTGGTTTTGAAAAAGCAATCCTACCAAAAACAGAAAAACGAAAGGTTCAACAAAAATTAAAAAAACAAAAGCTTAGGTTTAATCAAATGGTTAAAAAACAATTAGCACATATATAATAAATAGGTAATTAATTATGCAAGAAAATGAATTTGGAATTGTGATATCAACAGATGATTCTCCATCCACTTCTAAGATAAGTTTTGTTTGCATAAATAAACTAGTTCATAAGGGACAATACGTTCAAATAAATTATTCTCAAGGTAAGTTAATTGGATTAGTTGTTGATGTTCTTAAAAGAAATAGATATTTTGAAAACAATGAATCAATAAAAGAATTTGAACTAAATAACATAAATATTTTTGAACAATTCCCAGCAAATGAATGGGAATTTCTAGAGGGTATTATTAAACCTCTTGGTGTCCTAACAATAGAAAATAGATTTGCAAGATCAACTCTTCCTGTTTCTCCAGGAGATAAGGTTGAGGTTTGCGACAAGGATGTTCTTTCAAAGTTTCTTCATTTCAAAGAGGATGGACTTAATCTAGGAGAAATAGAAAATCCATCTCTTCAGGTTACCTTTGATCTTGATCGCCTTCTTCAAAAGCATTTAGCTATCCTTGCTCAATCAGGTGCAGGTAAAAGTTATTTAACAAGTGTAATCCTTGAGGAGCTTCTTGATAGAGCAGAAGACAAAGGAAGAATAGCAGTAGTGCTTGTTGATACTCATGGAGAATATTCTAATTTCTCTGAACCAACAAAAGATAAAGAAAAGAAAGACTATTCAACAAAGACCATTAAAATAAAATCAAATGATATTAAAATTGGTGTTACTGGTTTATCAGATCATTTCCTTTCCAATCTTTTAACAATTCTTTCTGCTGCTCAAAAAAGAGAACTTTCAATTGCAATAAAGAAATTAAATGAAGACAAAAAACACGGTGCTGGTCCTTTTGATTTAAAAGACATAATTAGAGAGATTGAATCATCAGAAATTAAGGATACAATTTCAAAACCACTAATCAATGCATTGTATGAGTTATCTGAACTTCGTTTATTTGGAAAGGTTGATTCTCCAAGCGTCTATGATGTGATTCATCCAGGTAAGCTAACAATTTTAGATTTATCAAACGAGATTAATCAAAAAAAGAAACAATTAATTCTCTATTATTTTGCTCACAAGCTCTTCCATGGAAGAGTAAATAAGGAGAGAGTTCCTCCCTTCCTTCTGATTGTTGAGGAAGCCCATCAGTTTGCTCCAGAGATGGCACAAAAGGATAGAGCATTAGCAAAAAATATACTTGAAACAATAGCAAGAGAGGGTAGAAAGTTTGGTGCTTGTCTATGTTTAATTTCTCAAAGACCAGTTAGGCTTTCAACAACTGTTCTTTCTCAAGCAAATACACATATAATTCTAAGAGTTACAAACCCTTACGATCTTAAGCATATTGGAGAATCAAGTGAGGGTCTTGATTCAAAATCAATAGAAATGATAACTTCCCTTAGAGTTGGTGAAGCACTAGTTGTTGGAGAAGCAAGCAACTATCCTGTTTTCTTTAAAGTACGAAAGAAGAGATCCCAGGATTCAATTCTTGATGTTACATTAACTGGTTTAGCAAGGAGCTATGAGACTAAAAAAGAAGAAGAAAAGAAAGATATTGAATCTTTCCTATAATCCAGCTATTTTTCTTTTTGTACTTTTTTGCCCTAGAAGATTAACGATTACTCTGTCTCCATAAATAAGCACTTTTTCTCTTTTTTTGCCAGCTTCACGTAATATATTTAGCACATCAGTTTTACTAATATCATCCAGTTTCTTTTTGTGTTTTTTAATATATTCTTGGTAAACCTCTATGAAATTAATTTTTGCATAATTTCTTGCATCAACTGCTACTTTCCTGTATTCCCAATGAGTTGGAGTGTATTTTGCTACTTGACGGAGTGCGAATACATCTATATCTCCTTTAATAGAGATTGCTGAACCCAGATTCCTAACTTTACTTTCTAGTTTATTTATTATTTCAGTTGCTAATTTTAATTTTTTTTCTGCTTTCTGAAGTCCTCTTCTAACCATGAACTTTCTTTTTTCTAATAATGTTAATTGAAAATCATGCTTATTAGTTTTGTCTTTTTTATTGAGAGTGATTTTTTTTAGGTATCCATTCCTCTCAATTCCAAGTCCTTCACATTTTTCTCTAAAGGTTAATGATTTTCCAAATAATTTCTTTATAGCAATTTTTAATGGTTTTGGCATAACTCATCTTCTCCTTGAGATTTTAATTATAACTTTGTAGATATATAAAAGTAAGTTGCATTTTTAAAACTAACTTTTTAAAGTTTAAAGATTAGAGGTTTATATCACTCTTTTTATAACTTTTGTCCATATTATATATAGAGGTTATAGGGCATATGTATTATACATCTTGGAATGAGTTTGAATCTCTAAGTCTTGAGCTTGGAAAAAAAGTAATTAGTTCAAATAAGAAATACTGTGCTGTTATTTGTATCTCTCGTGGTGGACTATTGCTTGGAAGAATTCTATCAGGCATATTAGATGTTCCTCTTGGAGTAATTTCTGCAAAACTAATAAACAATAAGTATGTTATTGATAAAGCAATTACTTGTCTCTTTGATCTAAAAGGAGATGTTCTTCTGGTTGATGATGTTTTTGAAGAAAACAGAGGAGAAGAAGTTGCAAAAAAAATAAAATTAATTAAAAAAACAATAAAAACAATTGATCTTGCTTGTATCTTCTATAAATCTGAGGGCAAGTTTGTTCCAAAGTATTCAGTTAACAAAATCAAAAACAAACTAACAATTGTCTTCCCCTATCAGGAAGCATCATTGTGTCAAGATTATGATAATTGTCTGGAGTGAAATAACTTGAAAAAGAAAATTACAAAAAAGAAGGTTGTAAGTAAAAACCAAAAATCAAAAACTGAAGTAATAATTAATCATCCAAGAAGTTCAAAAAGATTAAGTAAATTATCTTCTATTTCAAGGATTAAGATTTTCCTAGTTATACTTATAATTATATTATTTGTTTATTCTTTATTTTTAGGAATCTCTGGAATTGGAGATCAAGCACCAACGGACGAACAGGTTATACAAAAACTATTAAATAACGAAATTGTGGTTATTTCAAGCTACAAGCCATACATGATCGGAGATCCATTTGTTAACAAAATAAACAACTCTGATTATTATGTGATTATCTATCCTTCTCTGAGAATAACCTATGATTATAGAAATGATCAAGTTAAGTCAGTATTTTATATAACTGAAGTTATTAATGGATAGCTATTTCTATATATCGTAACAGATATTATATAGATAAACTAGGTATATTTATGGATGAAACAAATTTATTATTATTAAAAAAGAAATTAAAAGCAATTAAGAAGTTTAAAGGAACAGGAACCCAATTAATAAGTGTGTACCTTCCTCCTGATGCTGATAGAAGCACAGTTACTAAGCAATTAACTGATGAGCAAAGTCAATCATCAAACATAAAGAGCTCTCAGACTAGAAAAAATGTTCAAGCAGCTCTAAAAAGAATAATTAATTATCTAAGACAAATAGATTTCAAGCTTCCAGAAAATGGATTAGTTCTTTTTTCAGGAGACGTTTCAACTAATCCATCCAAATCAGATGTTACTCTTCTTGAAATTATTCCACCAAAGAGATTAACAACCAAGCTTTATTGGTGTGATTCTTCTTTTCATACAACTCCACTAGAAGAGATGGCTGAAACAGACGAAGTTTATGGTTTTATTGCTGTTGATAAGAGAGAAGCAACCCTTGCTATTCTTAGAGGGAAAGCAATTCAAATTATAAGTAATGAAACATCTGCTGTTCCAGGTAAATCACGTGCTGGAGGTCAATGTTTAAAAGACGCATTTGTTCAATTAGCTGATGGAAACATAATTGACATTAAAGAACTATCCAAGAATCAAGATGTTAAATCCATAAATTTTAATAATTATAATCTATTTGATTCTGTAGTTTCAAACAAATGGGATGTAAAGAAGAACAAAATTTATACAATTATAACAAAGGAACCAAGACTTGAAATCCAATCCAGCAAAGATCATCTCTTCTTCGTTCATACAGGAACTGAAGTTATTGAAAAGACAGCAGAAGATCTTAAAGAAGGAGATACTTTATTAATGCCTGAAAAAATAGATGTTAAAGGAACTATTCAAGTAATTGATTCAAAAAAATATTATAATTCATTTACAATCACAAAAGAAGGAAAAAGTTTATTAAAAAAAGAAAGAGAAAAAAGAAAGCTATTTCAAAAAGAACTTGCAAAAAGTTTAGGAGTTACCCAAACTGCAATTTCAGGTGTTGAGATTGGAAAAGTAAATATAAATAGAGAATTTTTAAAAAATATTTGTAATAAATTAAAAATAAACTATTCTACATTTTTAAAAAAATACACTATAAATACAATTTATACAAATATTAAGCTTCCAACCAAAATAGATATAGTGTTTGCTCAGTTTATGGGGTATTTTGCTGGAGATGGAAACTTTGAAGAGGATAGAATCTCCTTCTCTGAACAGAATAAAGATGTTGCTTTGGCATATAAAAAGAAATATGATTCTTATTTTTCAGTAAATTCAAGTTATAGATTCAGAGAGACAAAAAATTATCATCAATTAAGATTTACAAGCAGGCCTCTTGTAAGATTAATTAAAGAAGAATTCCCTGAGCTAAAGAAAGCAAGAGATACATTAATTCCAAAACAAATATTGTGTTCTCCAAACAGTATTCTTGCAAGCTTCTTAAAAGGATTATTTGATGCGGAAGGATATGTTAATCTTGATAGAGGAGTTGGTTTTGGAATAAATAACAAGAGATTGGCTCAGCAAATACAATTAGTTCTATTAAGATTTTCAATAATTTCATCACTCGTTGAATATGATAATTATATGAACCCATACACGGATAATCATAGATTTACAATATCAATTACTGAAAAAGCATCATTGCAATTATTTAAGAAAAAAATTGGATTTACATCTAAGAAAAAACAAATAATACTTGACAAAGTAATCACTAAAAAATCAAATATGGAACGATCAAGACAAATAATTATGTCTGGTAGTTTTATTAGAAAATTAATTGAAACAAAAGGATATAATCTTCAATTATTCCCAAAAGTTAGTGCTTTCTTTAATAACAAAAGAATGATGGGTAAAGCAACCTTTGAAAGTTCAATCTTAAAGAAAATCAAAGATAAAAAATTATATATAGATCTAAAAAAGATAATGGATTACCCAGTAATTCCTGTTAAAATAAGTAAAATACATATACAAAAACAAACATCAACCTCTATGGTTGACATCACAGTAAAAAATAAAAATTTTATTGCGAATGGGCTTGTTGTTCATAATTCATCACATCGTTTCGAGCGTCTTAGAGAAAAAGCTGAAGAGGACTTTTACAAAAGAGTTGGAGAAAAAGTAAATGCAACCTTTGTTGGTATTGAAAAGCTTAAGGGTATCGTGGTTGGTGGACCAGGGCATTCTAAAAATTGGTTTTTAGAAGCAGGAGATCTTGATCATAGACTAAGAGATAAGGTTCTTGGAACAATAGACACATCCTACACAGATGAATCAGGAATAAAAGAAATACTTGATAAATCTGGAGATATTCTAAAAGAAGTAGGAGTAATGAAGGAAAGAGCACTTGTTAATAAGTTTGTTGAAAAGGTTGCTAAGAATGAACTTGCGACCTATGGTTATAGAGAGGTAATGAATGCATTAAATCTTGGACAAGTGGATAGCATCCTCCTCTCCGAAGGAATAACCTGGATGGCAAACAAGTACAAGTGCAATTCGTGTAACAATATTGATTATAAAATAATTAGAGATCCAGAAAAAGAAGAAAAGAAAGAAACAATTGTTTGTTCCTCCTGTGGCAAGGATTCAGAATTAATTGAAGAACTAGATATCTTTGATTACTTTGTTGAGATTGCAGAAGAAACAAGCACTAAGGTTGAACTAATTTCAATTGAATCTCCAGAAGGAAAGCAATTCTTTGAAACATTTGGTGGACTAGGTGCTTTTCTAAGATATAAAGTATAAACTAAAAGAATCGATAACTCATGGAATTTAAATACATAACAACCACTTCTCCAATCAATGGAAGAATAAAAGAAATATCTGAAGACTTTATTGTTTCTGAAATTGGAGAAAACTATATAACTGAAGTTAAATATCTTCCTGATAAACTTCTCCCAGAGCTTGATTGGGATAAGGTTTTTTCAGAAAAGCAAGATAAAGAAGACTATCTTCATCTAACTTTAGAAAAAAATAATCTTGCAACAACTGTTGCTATTTCTCAAATGTCAAGATTTCTTCACACAAGTAAGAAAAGAATTGGCTATGCTGGGTTGAAGGACAAGAGAGCATTAACTAGTCAAAGAATATCCATCTTTGAACCAAGTCTTGAACGTTTAAAAAAATTCTATTTTAAAACAATTAAGGTTTATGATCCAACCTGGTCCAAAAAAAGAATAGATATTGGAGATTTAAAGGAAAATAAATTTGTTGTTACAATTAGACAAATTAAAAATTTAGCTGAAGAAGAAATAAGAACAATCACAGAAGAATGCATCTCCCAAATCCAAAAAAATGGATTAATTAATTATTTTGGAGAACAAAGGTTTGGAGGAACAAGAGAAATAACTCACAGAGTAGGCAAGCTTTTCATGAAAAGCAAATTCAAAGAAGGAATCATCTTATATTTAACAGAAACAAATGATTTTGAAACCGAAGATATCAAGGCAGCAAGATCTGCTCTCAAGGAAGATCTTGATTTCGGCCACCATGCATCATCCTTTCCTGCATCCTTTGGTTATGAATCAGCAATGCTTAATCATTTAGCAAAGAACCCTGATGATTATTTAGGAGCAATCCAGGTTCTTCCAAAAGCAGTTCAATATCTTTTCATACATGCCTATCAATCCTATCTTTTCAATGAACTAATAAACATGAGATTAGATAGAGGATATGGGCTTAATCCAATTGATGGAGATAGGATAGTAAATGGTTCTGTTCAATTACCTTTGTTTGGATTTCAATCAACCTTTTCAGAAGGTCTTGCAGGAGAACTAGAAAAAGAGCTTCTCACAAAAGAAGGAATAATGTTTGATGATTTTTATAATCGAGATTATTCAGTTCTCTCAAGCAAAGGAGAATACCGGGATATTAAAACAGAAGCCCACCAATTAAAGCTAATTGAAATAGGTGATGATGAGAGACATCTAGAAGAAGGATATAAAAAACTTATAATTTCATTTACATTATCAAAAGGAAACTATGCTACTGTTCTTCTAAGAGAATTAATCAAGCAGGAAAACATTGGATAAATTAAATTTAATAAAAGGAGATAGGTAAACATGAATAAAGAAGTTTTAGAAAAATTAAACGCATTAATTATTGCTGCGTTTGGATTGGTTGCTGCACTTGCATGGAACACAGCCATACAAGAAATATTCAAAAGAGTATTTGGAGCCGCAAGTGGTTTATTTGCAATGATCTTTTATGCTGTGCTTGTAACCGTGATTGCTGTGTGGGTAACCATTAAGATGGCCTCATTAACTGAGAAAGCTAACAAGCTCTCAGAAAAAAAGGCTAGGGCAAGATTTGCTTCAAAACTAAGAAAATAGGTTAATCTATTTTCTTTTTTAAGTTGTGAAAATATATAATTTAAATTAATTCAATTAGAAAGATTTGTTTTTAAATCATTAGATAACGTAATATATATAGGTTGATAGTGTATGGTGCTTATTAAAAAAATTCCTAAGGGAGGGATGGCAGAATTACAAGTTAGAGAAATCTATAAAAAATTACGTACACAAGAAATTAGAAAAAAATATGTAAAATACAATGCAAAGATTAGAAAAAGATATATTCCTGGTGATGGGTTTAAACCACTTAAATGGAATAAGAACAAGGGATTGCAAGAATATAATTATATATTTAAATCCTTATTTAAAGAAAAAAATTTAATTGAATTCATAAATGCTAATTTTAAACACAAAAAACTACGTATCATGGATGAAGGGCTTGGGGAAGGTAAATTTCTACAGGAAATAAAAAAAGAATTGCAATCCAAATACATTGTTGAAACCACTGGAATTACTATTGATCCAAGTGATACGAAGTTATCTTCAACAAAAAACATTGATCATATTATTGTTAATCCAATTGAAAGAATGAAATATGAAAATGGAACAAAAAGTATTGTTCCTGATAAAAAGCAAGACCTTATTTTTTCAACATATGGTGGTTTTCAGTATACACTAGATGAACTTAAAAAAAATGTGCTTTTAAAAACCGCATATTCATTAAACAAAGAAGGTTGCGCTTTTATTACATTTACAAAAACCGACTTAACTTTAACTGAACCATTTGATTATCTTCGAACAATCATTTTTAGAAAAAAATTAAATAAGTTTTATGATGAAGTCAAAGTAGCTTTTAAAAAAAGAGGATTTCAATTTGAACATCAATTTGATAGCAAAATATTAACAGAAAAAATATTTATAAAAAGATTGTAATTGATTTATTTTTAGTCTTTTAAGAAACCAAATCTTTTATTTTTTCCTGTCATTTTTATAAAGTAATTTAGTCTTTTTTCAAATATTTTCTTTTCTTGCTGTTCACTAGATCCAATATAGCTTATTCTTATTTTTTTATACCAGAGAGGCATTTTTTGAAAGTTTTTCCATGCATCTGGTTCTTTTTTTATTTCTGCAAGTATTTGTTTTGGAACAATAAACTTTTTTTCTTTTTTTGGATTAAATGCGTGCTGTATTGCTTTTAATCCCATGGGTGTCATTTGATTTTGTTTAATTAGCCTTTTAATCCTTTCTTTGTTTAGTTCAGAAAGTTGACTTGTTGGTTTCCTTGGAGTGAATCTCTGTGCAAACGAGTTTTCATCAACTTTTTTAATTATACTATCAATCCAACCATAACAGAGTGCTTCTTCTACAGCAACATTATATGGAATTCGTGATTTACCAGAAGATTTTCTATAGTACACCAACCAAAGTTCATTTTTCTTGTTATGGTTTTTTGCAAGCCATGCTCGCCATTCCTGTCTGGTCGTAACATATAATGTTTTTCCAAGTTCCATGATAATTACCATTGATTCTAAACACAACGTGCAGCTACCGAGATTCGAACTCGGGTCTCAAGCTTGGGAAGCTTACATCCTAACCACTAGACTATAGCTGCAATATTCTTTTCCTAATAATCTTTAAGAGAAGTTTGTTTTTTATAGCTTTCTTCTTTTTTATCTTTTTTTTTTTCAATTGGTTTTGAAACAACTTCTTCTTTTTGTTCTTTCACTTCTTTCCTGTATTCTATCTTTAGTTCTTCGAGTGTAATAAGACCTGGTCTTCCAACAATTGATATGAACTTATCTGGATCCTTTCTAATATCATTTGATGTTTTCATTCCTCTTGAAAATAATGCTCTTGCTCTTACTCTTCCAATATTTTTTAATTCTACTAGAGAAACTAATTCCTGTGAGATTCCATACTTTAATCTTAATTTCAAATCTTTAAACATCTTAAATAAATGAATATTCTTTCCAGTAAACTTGCACAACTCCAATATACAATGAATAATCCATTCACTTCTTGTTAATATGTCTCTTATTTGTCCAGGAGATGTGTTGTATTCATCAATTATCTTATCCTCAGAAACTTCATTTATCCAATCCTTTAACATCTTTGCTTCATAAAGCTTTGAAAGAAGGTAAATATCTTCATAATCAAAAAAGATTGTTTGCTTTAGTTCTTCAAACATTGTAAACAAATTATCCTCCTTATCATCCTTGTAATTAAGATAGGGAGAGAGCTCAGTTGTGTTAAGAAGAGTTAACAATAGAGATAAATCATTTATCTTTTCAAGCTTTTCCTGTTTAATTTCAAGATCCTCAATGATTCTATGAGCAGAGGTTGGATCAAGATAAAGCAAAGATACTTTTTTTCCAAGATCAGTTATTCTGATTTTGTTTTTTTCTTTTTTTTCAACAAACCCATATTCAATAAATTCATTAACTATATCTCTAATGTTTTCCTTAATCTCGCTTGTTGATCCAAATATCTTATAATAAAATGTTTTTGAAATAAATTTATTAATATCATCTATGCTTTCTATATTGTTTGTAATAATTATTGATAACAATTGTGCTCTTAGTTTGTTTATTTTAGATAATTGTGAATCAATGTTAGTTGGTTCTGCGTTAATATATGATCCATAGATTTTATTTATGTCCGTTTCCTTTGTTGCAACAATTAATGCTTCCCCAGATTTATCATATCTTGGTCTGCCTGCTCTTCCAACCATTTGCATAATCTCATTAACAGCTAAAGGTGCAGATCCAGTTAAGTTAAATCTATAGATTGAATTAATAACAACCCTAAAAGCAGGAAGATTTATTCCAGCAGCAAGAGTAGGGGTTGCAAATATAATTTTAATATTTCCTTTCTTAAATTCATCTTCAATTAGGTGCCTTTGCTTTGAAACAAGTCCTGCATGATGAAAGCAAACCCCAAAAGATAGAACATTTGAAAGAAGAGAGCATTGCTTGGTTGGTGATTCGAGAGCAGAGAGCGCGTTTCTTGAAACCATTTTTAATTTTTCTTTTTCTTCATTCTTTAATAAAGAATAAACCTCTCTTGAATATTTTTCTGATAAGGATATTGTGCTTTTTCTTGAATTACAAAAAACAATTATTTGTTTCTGTTTAATTAATGTATCTTTAATTATTCCATTAAGAGAATGATCCTTCTTAATGTTCTCAAGCTTGATTACTTGCTCTCCAAAATAAAGCTTATTATCATAGAGCACTCCCACTTCAAGAGGAACTGGCCTATAGTCTGATCTTATTAGTTTAGCTGATAACCATGAAGCAACCTCATTAGGGTTTCCAATGGTTGCTGATAACCCCAGCATCTTAATATCTGGATAATTTATTTTCACCTGTGTTAAAAGAACCTCAAGGGTTGATCCCCTATCAGATCCAATTTCGTGAATCTCATCAATGGTTAATAATCCAACTTCTGATAACCATGTGGGAGAATGACGAATAATTGAATCAAACTTTTCATAGGTTAGGAAAAGAACATCATATCCCTCTAAGTGCTTAACAGACTCATCAAGATCACCTGTTGATAATCCTATTTTTAAATCAAATTCCTTTGCGAACTTTCTCCTAGTTTCAAAATAATGTTCACTTGTTAATGCCCTGAGAGGAGAGATGTAAACTACTTTTTTCTTTCTATTTATGATTGTATCAAGTAAGTATAGTTCAAAAATAGTTGTTTTTCCAGAAGCTGTTGGAGAACACACAATTAAACTTTCACCAATGTGCTTTGATGCCTTCTCCTGAACTGGGTTTAGAGAAGAATATTCATTAATTTCAAGTATCTTCTCTATTATTTCATTATTATTCATATAACATATATATTTATGTAACTTAATATATTATTATGGTTTTTTATGTGTTTTAACCTAATTTGCTTGGACACGCACCCCCTCCAAAAAAGATATACATTCCTAAAACATAATATATATGGAGAGGTGAGTGAAGTGAGAGATAAGGAAAATGCAATAGCTGTTTTTGAAACAAAAAGAATTAGAAGAACATGGTATAATGAAGAATGGTGGTTTTCAGTTGTTGATGTGGTTGGTGCATTAACTGAAAGTTCAGAGCCAAGAAGGTATTGGTCAGATCTAAAAATCAAGATTAAGGAAGAGGGAGGCATTGAACAGTACGATAAAATCGTACAGTTGAAATTATTTGCAGAAGATGGTAAATTAAGAGAAACAGATTGTTCAAACACAGAAGGCCTATTTAGAATTATTCAATCAATTCCATCTAAGAAAGCAGAACCATTTAAATTATGGCTAGCAAAAACAGGTTATGAGAGAATACAGGAGATTGAAAATCCTGAATTATTATATTCAAGAGCAAAAAGGTATTATGAAATCAAAGGATACTCAGAAGACTGGATTGCAAAAAGAATAAGAGGAACAATAATTAGATTAGACTTAACTGATGAATGGAACAAAAGAGGAATTAAGAAAAGTAAGGATTATGCGATATTAACTGATGAAATCTCAAAAGCCACTTTTGATGTAACCACAAAAGAACATAAAATAATAAAAAACTTAGATCCTAGGTTTAAAAACCAAAATATAAGGGATAATATGACTGATGTGGAACTTGTTTTTACAATGCTTGGAGAACTAAGCACAAAAGAAATAACAAAAGAAAGAGATTCAAAGGATTTTCCAAATCTTAAGAAAGATGCAAATGATGGTGGAACAGTTTCTGGAAATGCAAGAAAGGAGCTAGAATCAATAATTAAAAAGAAGGTTGTTTCAAAGGAGAATAGGTTTGATCTAACAAACAGAAAAAGAATAGAAAAACACTAATACCTTCTTCAAAAAAGGATATACGTCTCTAAATAACCCCTAATTATTTGTATTTTCAGGTCTAGGGATAGCTTTTTAAGCTATTTGTTTCCTAAATATATTATTAAAATTCTAATTTTATGATACTAGTTTAACTTTTATATCTACTCTTTAGGTTTAAGAGGTTTATAATTAAATAAAAAGGAAATGATAGAAAATGATAACAAAAGGCGATATAATAGAGATTGACTTAATTTTAAAAGATAATGATTCAAAGGAACTACTGGATACAACCTTTGAAAAGTTTGCAAAGGAAAATGATCTTAATGTAAAAGCAGATTATAAACCAATTAGAGCTGTTTTTGGAACAAATGAACTTCTTCCTGCTGTTGAAGACAAGATAAAAGAGGTTGAAGCAGGAAAAACACATACCTTTGTTCTATTGAAAAAGGATGCTTTTGGAGACAGAAATCCAAACAACACAAAAATAGTTCCTCTAAATGATTTTAAAGAAGATAAGATAAAACCAGAACCAGGTATGCAGGTAACAATTGGTAACCAATCAGGAAAAGTTATTTCTGTTTCTGGTGGAAGAGTTAAGGTTGATTTCAATCCAATCTTTGCTGGTAGAAACCTAGAATACACAATCACAGTAAATAAAATATATAAGGAAGATAATGAGAAAATACCAATCATTGTTCAAAAAGTATTCTATTTCATGAAACCAGAACATCTAAAATACCAAATAATAGATGCAGAAAAATTAATTGAGATTGAACTTCCAATTGGATTACCAAAGGAGTTTGATTACTTCAAAGAATTATTTGCAGAAATGGTTCTTACTTCAACTAAATTAAATAAGATTAAATTCTCACAAACTTTTTTAAGAAAGGAAAACAAATAAACTAAAAGGTGAATTGCTTTGGATAGTTATAAAACAGGAACAACCACAGTTGGAATAATTGCTAAGGACGCAATAGTTCTTGCTGCGGACATGAAAGGAACAATGGGTAGTCTTGCATCAAACACTGATGTTACAAAGATATACAAGATAAACAACTACATTGCAATGACAATTGCTGGTGGGGTTGGAGATTCCCTTGTTCTTGTTAGACATCTAAAGGTCCAAGCAAACCTCTATGAGCTTGAGCACAAGAGAAGCATGAGCACAAAAGCATGCGGTACTCTTTTATCAAACATTCTAAACTCAAACAAGATGATGCCCTTCTATACTCAATTCATTCTTGCAGGAAGCGCTGATGGGTTTACAATGTATTCTCTTGATCTTGCTGGTGGAATAATTGAAGAAAAGAAATATACTGCATCAGGTTCAGGAACAGAACTTGCACTATCAACCATTGATGCAAACTATAAAGAAAACCTAAGCACACAGGAAGCTATTAAGATTGCAGTTAGTGCAATTAATGCTGCAAAGAAGAGAGATATCTTTTCTGGCGGAGATGGGGTTAAGGTTGTTGTTATTAAAAAGAACGAGATCGAAGAACTCCCTGTTGTAAAATATGAATAAATTTAATAAACAATTTTTCTAATTGGATAATTAACAAAATAAGTTAATTATCTAAACTAATTAAGTAAACAATAAAATAAAAGGTTATAGCTACAGTGGTAACTAATAAAACAAAATTTAAGTGAAAATAATATGGATATATTTGATGATATAAAAAAAAGAATCATGCTAATGCTTGATGAAAAAAAAGTAAACTATACAAAGGTTGAAGCAGAAGGAAGTGAGATTGCAATCTACACAACAACACCTGAAATCTATTTTGATAATAAAAGTGTTGTTGGAGAAATCGCAGAAGCTTTCAAGAAAAGAATTAACGTAAGATCAGAGAAATCTGTTCTCATGGATCCTGCTGAAGCTCTACAAAAAATAAAGCAATTAATTCCAGAAGATGCTGGAGTTAAATCTCTTTTCTTTGATCCTGTTTTCTCTGAGGTTGTTATTGAAGCTCATAAGCCAGGGGTTGTAATAGGCAAGCTTGGTCAGGTTTCAAAGGACATAATCACAGAAACAAAATGGATACCAAAGATACTAAGAGCTCCAACAGAGCCTTCTGAAATTCTTAAAAAGGTTAGAGGTTTTACATTAAAGTATAGTCAGGAAAGAAAAAACTTCCTAAAAGAGGTTGCAAAAAAAATCTATTCTCCCCCAGTTAGCAACAAGGATTGGGTAAGAGTTACTGCGCTAGGTGGTTTCCAGGAAGTTGGAAGAAGTTCAATTCTACTTGAAACACCGGACACAAAAATACTTATGGACTGTGGAATTAATCAAGCTGATAGGCAGGAAGAAACTCCTTTCCTTGGGGTTCTAAGATTTCCACTTGATGAGCTTGATGCTGTTGTTATTACACATGCACACATTGATCACACTGGTTTCCTTCCCTACTTGTTTAAAGCAGGGTACAAGGGCCCAGTTTATTGTACAGAGCCCACAAGAGACCTGATGGCTCTATTATTGTTTGATGCAATTGATGTTTCAGTCAAGAGTGGAAGAGAACCACTATATGATGAAGAGGATGTTAAGGAAACAATTAAACATTGTGTTACAAGAAACTTTAGAGAAGTAACAGACATAGCTCCTGGAATAAGATTAACCTTCCATTCATCAGCACACATTCTTGGTTCAGCCTCAGCTCATCTCCACATAGGTGAAGGTAAACTAAATTTAGTTTACTCAGGAGACATTAAGTTTGGATTTACAAGACTTTTCAATAACATGGATGCTAGCTATCCTCGTCTTGAAACCCTAATTGTTGAATCAACCTATGGTGGTAAGCTTATTATGCCATCAAGAATGAAATCTGAACAGGATTTAATTGATTTAATTAATGAAACAACAGACAAGGGTGGAATAACTTTAATTCCTGTTTTCTCTGTTGGTCGTGCTCAGGAGGTTATGCTTGTTCTTGAAGAATTCTATAGACATGGTAAGCTAAAAACAGAAAACGTATTCATTGATGGAATGACACGCGAAGCATCAGCAATACACACTGTCTACCCAGAATATTTAAAACAAAACATAAAAACAAGAATCTTACAAAACAACTCACCTTTCCAATCCAAGTTATTCAAAACCGTTGACAATGTGGAAAATAATAGGGAAGCAGTAATTAACACAAAGGGAGCAGTTATAATTGCATCATCAGGAATGCTAACTGGTGGTCCATCTCTCGGATACTTCTATGAGCTTGCTGATAATCCAAACAACACTCTTGCATTCGTTGGTTACCAAGCAAGAAATTCATTGGGTTACAAGATACAAAGAGGACTAAAATCAATGCCAATAGCAGATTCCAATAACAAAACAAAAACATTGAATGTAAATATGAGAATTGAGACTGCAGATGCATTCTCTGGTCATGCCTATAGACAGGAACTATTAAACTACATAGCAACTCTTCATCCAAAACCAAAGGACATACTTGTTAATCATGGTGATTCTTGTCCAGAATTTGGTAAGTTCCTTCAAAAGAAGTTCCATATTAATACAATGTCCATTCAGAATCTTGAGAGTGTAAGACTAAGATAAATTGATGAATTAATTATGTACTTGCTAATCACAGGGTATCCAGGAACAGGAAAAACAACTTTGTCTAAGATCCTTGGAAAGGAATATTCCTATAAAGTTGTAAATGATAAATCCTTTTCATTAGCAAACAAGCTTGGAGAAAAGGATAATCAAGAAAAAGAATATATTGTTGATATCACAAAACTAAATAAGGAATTTAGTAAATTCATTAGAACCCATAAGAACGAAAATCTAATTTTTGAAGGTCATCTCTGGCCAGAGATGTCCAAGAGTAATCTAATGAAGTTCAAAAGAATTGTTCTTCTAGAAACCGATCTTAAGTTATTAAGAAGAAGGTATGAAGAAAGAAATTATTTGCCTGCAAAGATAGAAGAAAACTTATTTTGTGAGGAGACTAAGTATATTGAAACAATTTTAAAGGGAAAGGGTGTAAAATATATATTGATTAAAACAACTAACAACGAAGTTAAGAATCTTAAGGAATTAAAACTAAAATTAAACTTAAAATAAATGAAGTGATATTATGGAACAAATTATTTCACAGGCGAAAATACAGACCGCAAAGGAAATAAAGCAACATGCAAAAGAAAAAAAAATGAAAAAAAACATTTTCATCTATGTTGTAATTATAATTATTCTTCTTGTTCTTGCTTATCTTGTGTTCACATTCATTCAAAAGAACAAATATGGATTCGTGGATAAGGAAAGTGGAATAACCTTTAGATCAGGAGACTTTTATTTAGTGGATGCAATGGAGAGTATATCCAAAGATCAAAACATCTACCTTATTCTTGATGTTCTTCCAGAGGACATGAATAATTTAAGTCAAATCACTTCCCAATTAACCTATCTATTAACTGTTCTTGCCTATGAGAACAAGAACGTAACAATCATAGTTAATGTTATGGATGAAACAAGAGCAACAATTAGTTGTCAATCAAATCTTGGAGACTACTATGAAAATAAAGAACTAACCCCAGAAGAGTGCTATTCTCTATTAAATTCAGGAGTAACTGAAATAATCATTGATTTCCCAAAGGATACTCTAAAGGAATCAACAGTTCTAGTTAATGCTAATCTTGGTGAAAGATATATTTACATTCAAACAAAAACCAAGGATGAGCTTCAAAGAGCAGTAGTTCTTACAACCAGTTTATTGTTCAAGGACATTGCAGAGATTGAAAAATCAATAAATGATTTCAAGATAAAAATGAATGATTCAAATACACTAGACACTAATTCAATTGATAGTAATACTCCAATCGATGCAAACATACAATTAGATACCAACGCCTTTGATGCAAACATTGATCAGAATAATTAATTTATTTGATCAATCTTAATTTCTTTTTCTTTATCAAACAAGGTTAATGCTTCGCTTGCAGAAATAATCGATTTCCTAAATGAAGAACTATCATCATAGGTGATTCTTGGACAAGCAGTATTTATATAACATTCAACATCTATTCCAATAAGATAATCTTCTTTAATATAATCACTAGCAAGTATGTATGCTTGTTTTTTATGTTTCTCTAAGTATTTTTTAATCTCCTGAGCAAGCTTTAATCTGTTCTGTCCATTCTTGGTTGATACCAATATCCCAAATCTTGTTTTTGTTCTTGCAATTCCAATCATTGCATATCTTTTTCTTGTGAATTCATCATTTATTCTAATTTCTTTAATTTCTCTAACTATTGGGCTTATTGAGAATATTCTTTGATTAGAATAAAGAAAAGCAAGATTATTAACGTGGAAAGCTCCATCTCCAATAAAAATGATTGGTGATGTTCTATCAATGATCGTTGATGCATCACACCCAAGAACCATGTGTTCTTTAACTCTCTGTGTTTCTCTTGTTTTATTTACAATAATTTTATTTTTTAGAAGTTCTTTTTTAATTATTGGTATCATATTAAGATATTGGGTTGTTGTAACTAGATTAATTTTTTTAAAGTTTAGTTTTTTAATTTCCTGAA